>ENA-OWOZ01000146-OWOZ01000146.1-bioreactor-metagenome-genome-assembly--contig:-NODE-146-length-102439-cov-17.382974_pt1 | contig 102439 bp, 96 predicted proteins | sample MGYA00238140_ERZ651804 | MGnify/ENA primary metagenome ERZ651804 (study PRJEB26910, sample SAMN07631232) | bioreactor metagenome | isolation source: Switchgrass digestor | place: USA: Dartmouth...
TCTTTGGTTATTAAACATTTTACAATGGATTACCATGAGTTTTCTATATATTACGGCATTTTATTTTACAACTTCCCAAAAATTTAAAAATTTTTTTCGCTATTTAGTTAAAATTCAAAGAAAAATCCCCACGTAGAGGGAAAACAAAGTGGGGATTCTTTGTTCTTTATTATAGAAATCCTGATATCAAATATTAATTAATCAACTCACCTTTTGCTAATTTACCCATAAAGAGTATGGTATCATATTTTTCATCCGCAATTATGAATACAAATGGCCTGTCTGCAATAAACTCCGATCTCGTTCCAAAACCCGGAACCGGTATTACAACTACTGAGGAGGATGCCTCTGTTCCCTTTTCATTTACTTCCACTACCGCCTTATGCAAAACATCAGAAACATAAGCATTAGTTTCAGACATACCGGTCAAGTCAGCTTCAGCCAGGCTGAATACCTTCTCCAAACCCAAAGCTTTCAAGCTTTCCTTTATGCTGCCGTTTCCATCCTTGAAATATTCAATTTTAAAACGAGGTAAACAAATCAATCCCTGTAGTGTTTTCCTTATGCTGTTTTTAATTTCATTCCACAGAGATACATCCAGATTCTGAATAAAATCATTTATTGATATATCTTCGTCAGGAAGAATACAGTACATAGCCATTTCACCATTACCATAGGGCAATCTGATGGCGCTGTATCCATCACCCTTACCAAACTCCATCACTCCCACCCAATTATTATAGCTTTTTCTCATCATCATAACATAGTCAGTGCTTCCGTCTTCGGATTTAAAAGTACTCATGGTTGTGTCGTTAATATCAAACTCAAACTCTTCTTTCCACGCTCCATTAAAATATAATGCAGATATAATGTATAATAATTCATCCGGATTAACAGCATTGAGCGCTTTCTTTACTTTCCCTTCTGTGGCATCAGAAATCCAGTTGTTTATTTTATCTACAACACTTTCATCGGAAAAATCCCTTGTCTCAACCAATGCATTAAAAACATCCTTATTAACGGATATAAAATCTTCTTTAATAACATCGCCCTTTAAAGAATTTTTCCAAATTGAATTGCTGTTTTTAAGCTTAACATTCCCAATAAGTTCATTGAAATATTTCAATAATAACTTATAACTCTTGTTAACCTCTTCAATATCAAGTCCTTCATAGCCCAAAACCTTTGCCATTTCTTCCCTGGTATCAGATTCCGCTCCCTGATAAACCATAGACAACGCCATTGAAATTCCGAAAGGTGAAATGAACACATTTTTACCCTGCTCGTCTTTACTTATCTGTTTGAAAATATCAAATGCAAATTTGCTGTTTGCTTCAATAAAGCTATCATTTATATCTTCATCTGTTTCATCATTAAAGCCATCATTTATACCTTCATCTGTTTCATCATTTCCTATTGGAAATTTGTCTATCAAATGAAGAATATATCTTTTTAACAAGTTATAGTCTGAGCTGGTTATTTTTCCATCGCCATTCAAATCTGCACAAGACTCGTCATCTACACCAAATCTATCTATCATTTGAAGCAGATAACGTTTCATCATGTTAAGGTCTGTGCTGTTTATTTTTGCGTCTCCGTTCAGGTCACCTTTTTTAGGAAGGGTCTTAAATGTGATAGTTTTAGGAGTACCTTCTTTATTCGAAGTATAAATTTGTCCCCAAACCTTACATTCATACTCTGTGTTCGGCTCCAAATCAGTGAGCTCTACTGTTTGAACTTCATTAACATACAATCCTATACTTACACTCTTGACTTTTGAAGGTTCATCAACCTTCCAATACCTAAACTCATAAATATATCCCGGCATTGTTATATAATCGTCAATTTTTTCCGTGGTAAGCTTAAATCTAATGACAGCACTGGTATCCGTCACAACCGGATCAGGATATAACTCGTAATAAGTGTACCAATTTGCGGCAAATGAGTTGCCGACAAGCAAAAAAGAAGACAGCAATGCAAAACCAGGAAGCAAATTAATTTTTTTCGCATAACAGATTCCCCCCTAATATTTAATATTAATAATTTAAGGCTTATATAACATAGCCCTTAATTGCCTGTGGAAAAAACTCAATTGTTTATTTTAACGGCAGCGGTGAAAATAACAGAAATGAATTGGCAAATGGCATGCTAAAATCCCACGCACAGGTAACACTGGAACAATTAATTGTTAAAACGTTTATTGTTACACATTGCTACATATTATTACATTAAAATTGTATCAACAAACTGAACAAAATTCAATCTTTAATTCTCATCCAGTTCATTTTATGTAAATATTAAGTATGCAAGCAAAAAAGCAGGTTTAAAAGCCTGCTTTTTGTATTTTCAGAACAACAACAATGGGCTATTTCAAAAATCTATTTTGAAACAGCCCATTTTATATTGCATACAACTTCCAACTATTAATTAATCAACCCGCCGTCACATAATTTACCCATAAAGAGTATTGTGTCATATTTTTCATCCGCAATTACGAATGCAAACGGTCTGTTTGCAATAAACTTGGGTCCGGGTGCTATACTCGTCGGAGCTATAGGTATTACAACCACTCCGGAAGCTTCCGTTCCTTTTTCATTTACTTCCACTACTGCCTTATGCAAAACATCACTAATAAATGCGTCGGCTTCAGTCATACCGGACAAGTCAGCGTCTTCCTCAAACGCCTTTTTCATACCTAAAGCCTTCAAACTTTCCATTATACTGCCGCTTTCGCCCTTGGCATACTCCATTTTAAAGCGAGGTAAATAAATCGTTCCGTTTTCTCTTTTAGTTATACTGTTTTTAATTTTCTCCCACATGGACAAATCCAACTTCTGAATAAAATCATTTATCGATGTATCTTCATCGGGAAGAATACAATACATGGCCATTTCACCATCACCATATGGCAATCTTACAGCCTTGTATCCATCACCTTCACCGAATTCTATAGTGCAGAGTTCCTTTCTCATCATCATAACATGGTCAGCGCCGCCGTCCTCAGATGCAAAAGGCACACTAACCGTTTTCTCAATATCAAACTCTTCCGTCCATGTACCTTTAAAATACAATGCAGATATAATATACGCCAGCATATCCATATCAATTTCGCTGAGCATCTTGTCTATTTGACCTTCTGTAGCCTTGCTGATCCAATCATTTATCTCATCCACAACACCTTTATCAGAAAAGTCGCGGGTCTCAGCCAACGCATCAAACACATCCTTGTTTGTGGATATGAAATCTTCTTTAATAGCATTGCCGTGTAAAGAATTCATCCAAATTGAATTGCTGCTTTTAATTTTTGTATCATTATCAAGACCATTAAAATATTGCAATAAATACTTGTAGCTTTTGTTAACCTCTTCAATATCAAGTCCTTCATAGCCCAAAACCTTCGCCATTTCTTCCCTGGTATCGGATTTTGCCCCCTGATATACCATGGAAAGTGCAGTTGAAATGCCAAAAGGAGAAATGAACACATTTTTGCCCTGTTCATCTTTATTAATTTCTTTGAAAATGTTAAATGCAAAATTGCTGTTTCCTCTAATAAAGTTTTCACTTACACCTTCATTTTTTTCTTCCTTTTCTACAGGAAATTTGTCAATCATACGAAGAAGATACCTTTTTAAAATACTATAGTCAGAACTGTTTATTTTCCCATCTCCGTTCAAATCCGCACAAGCAGTGTCATTTAATCCGTCTATCAAACGGAGTAAATAACGTTTCATCATGTTAAGATCCGAGCTGTTTATTTTTCCGTCTCCATTCAACTCACCATAAACAAGTTTTTTAGGAAGGGTCTTAAATGTGATAGTTTCAGGAGTACCTTCTTTATTCCGAATAGGCATTTGTCCATAAATCTTATATGTATACTCTGTGTTCGGCTCCAAACCGGTTAGCTCAGTCCTATACACTACTTCACTAATCCCTTCTGAGATCTGCTTGCTGGATTCCCCCCATAAGATGTTGTAGCTATGCATAACGTTTGAAGGTTCATCAGTTTTCCAGTATTCAACATCGTACACATATCCCGGCATTGTTATATAGTCGTCAATTTTTACTTTGATAATCTTAAATCTAATGACAGCACTGGTATCCGTCACAACCGGATCAGGATATAACTCGTAATAAGTTTTCCAGTTTCCGTCCGCAAATGAGTTGCCGACAAACAAAAAAGAAGACAGCAATGCAAAAACCAGGAAACAAATTAATTTCTTTTGCATAACAAATCCCCCTAATATTAATATATTATTAAGGTTTATATAAAATAACCCTAATTGCCTACAAAAACACAACTTAATCGTTTATTTTAACAGCAGCGATGAAAATAACAGAAATGAATTGGAAGATGGCATGCTAAAATCACTCGTGCAATCAACAACGAACAATCAATTATTAAAACGTTTATTGTTAACACATTATTACAATAAAATTATATCAATAAACTGAACAAAATACAAGCTTTAATTTCCGTGCCGTACATTTTATGTAAATATCAAGAATCAAACAAAAGGCTATTGCTTTTTGCAACAGCCTTTCTATTATTATAAATATAATCCATAATTCTAAAATTTCATATAAAATTTTTATCCAAATTCGAACCGCTGTTTACAAAACAATTTTCCCAACGATTTTCCCTTTACAGGTCCAACCTCTTTTTAAGCTCTTCAAGCATCATTCTCATGGCTTTTCCCCGATGGCTTATTTCATGCTTTTTGGACGGCTTCATTTGTGCCGCCGTCATATTATATTCCGGAATAAAAAACAAAGGGTCATACCCAAAGCCATTGTCGCCTTTAGGTTCAAAGCCTATGTAACCTTCAACGGTTCCCCTTACCGTAAAATATTCTTCATCGGAAAGTATCACCGCAATAACGCACACAAACCTTGCTTTTCTTTGCTCGAAGGGCACATCTTTTAAAAGCGAGAGAAGCTTGTTGTTCCTGTCCTCGTCACTTGCCCCTTCTCCTGCAAATCTTGAAGAATAAATACCGGGAGCACCGTTTAAATAGTCCACTTCCAGGCCCGAATCATCGGCCATCACTATCTCGCCGCAAGCTTTATAAACTTCCCTCGCTTTGATAAGGGCATTTTCCTCGAAAGTGCTTCCGGACTCTTCAATATCCTTGGTTATGCCCATTTCCTCCATTGATACAACTTCAAAATCAAGTCCGTCCAATATTTCCTGTATTTCCTTAAGCTTGCCCTTGTTCTTCGTTGCAATTACAAATTTTCTCATCTTTCGTAACTCTCCCAACCTCACTTGCTACCTGACCCAAAGCATCTTTTTGTATTTCAATCAACTGACTTATACCTTTTTCCGCAAAACTTAAAAGTTTGTCAAACTGCTCTTTTTTGAAAGGTAATTGCTCACCGGTAGCCTGAATCTCAATAAATTCGCCTTTTGATGTCATCACGACATTCATGTCAGTGGCAGCATTCGAATCCTCCATGTAGCACAAATCAAGCATTTCCACGCCGTCTACAATACCGACACTTACCGCTGCCAAAAAGTCGGTCACCGGTATTTTTTCAATTATGCCGTCATCCACAAGTTTCTTGCAGGCATCCACCAAAGCGACAAAACCGCCGGTAATCGAGGCGGTTCTTGTGCCGCCGTCCGCCTGAATAACGTCACAGTCTATTATAATTTCCCTCTCTCCCAAAAGGTTCAAATTCACCACCGAGCGAAGTGCTCTTCCTATAAGCCTTTGTATTTCCTGGCTTCTTCCGCTGAGCTTCAGTTTGCTTATATCTCTTGGATTACGGGCCGCAGTAGCCCTCGGCAGCATTGAATATTCCGCGGTAACCCATCCTTCACCGGTGTTTTTCTTAAAAGGAGGCACTTTGTCGTCCACAGTGGCCGTACAAATTACCTTTGTATCCCCCATCTCAATCAAAACCGAGCCCTCGGCGTGCTTGATATAGTTTCGCGTTATTTTTACCGGTCTTAAATCAGACTGGCCTCTTCCATCAATTCTCAACATGTTCACACCTTTCTGCCGTCACTATAATTCCTGTAATATTTTTAATTTTCCTATAATTTAAAACAAATTACAAGTCTTTTTGTCTGTTAATTTCCACAGGAAGCAACATCTCGCCGGATATGTCGGTACCTTCGGGAAGATGGTCTTTTTTGCCCTCAATAAGAATTCGTATTTTCTCAATATTTTTAAGCTGCTTCATACTATACAGTATCTGCTTCAAAATACCTTCTTCCCTGGCCGTGCCCCCGTAGTTTTTTATTTCTTTGTTAAAATCCAATATAAGAAGGTTTCCCTCAATCCTGCTGCCAAGCACCTCGACTCCCGACGGAATCAAAGAATAAATTCTCTCGTTGGCAGGCTTTTCAGCCAGCATTCTTATTATCTGCGCCGGAAGTTCTTCCTCCGGAACACCGATATATTCCATTGAAATCGGAATAATAAACTCATTTTTGTCTTTTATGTACTTAAACATGTAAATGTCCGCTTTTTTCAGTTTGTCCTGAAGGTTTACCTTATCCGAATTTATAAGCACATTGTCTCTGTCAAGAACACCGGATACATCGGCGCCATATTGCAGTTTTTCCTTTTCCATGCCTTCAACCAATATTTTTACGCCGTCAATTGTGCTAAACTCAGTAAGACAGTATACAACACCCGCCACTATATTATTCTCAGCTGTTTTGTCTTTGTAGTCCAAAATACGGCTATTAAAGTCAACCGTTGCGATACCGTCTTTTATGTTCATTCCCAATATTTCGGTACCTTCCGGCAAAACAGGATAAAGTCCCAGAGATTGCACCGCACTGCGATTTGAATCATTGTCTACCATGCATCTTAAAGCGGCTTTGGCAATGCCCTCTTCTTTATAAATATCTCTCGTTATGGGAATGAGGCAGTTGTCGCTGTCCCTGTAATACACGGTCACAGCAATTTTCGTTTTTTCCTTGCTTTTTTCCTTACTTTCACCATTTTCCACCGACGGCTCCACAGTGCTTAATACACTTTCCTTCCAAGCCTCCGGAGATTTACTTGATTCTTTGCCGCTCTCACCTGCAGCACCTTCCTCATTTCTTTCCCCATTTTCTTTCTCATCTATTGCGTCATTCAAGCTCATAACTTCTTTATCAATATCCGGGCTGTTCACACCGTTTTCATTTTCAGTTGTTTTATCCGTCGGTACCTGACATCCGAACAAAAATGCAACCAGTAAAGCAATAACAAGACATCCCAGCTTCTTCATATTACCTACTCCTTACAGTAAAATATTAGTATTACTGTAATTATAGACAGAAGCCGGGAATAATATAATCTATTTATCAAGTTTTATTATCTTTTTTGCTTATTATTTGTCATTATAGCCGTTCGGATGGGATAAGTGCCATTTCCACGCAGTGCTTACAATTGTCTCGAGATCAGCCATGCGTGGCTGCCAGTTCAGCTCCTTTTTGATTTTTTCCGATGAAGCAACCAGTACTGCCGGGTCTCCGGGTCTTCTCGGAGCGTCTTCAACTTTTATCGGTCTTCCCGTGACTTTTCGTACCACATCAATAACCTCTTTTACGGAAAAACCTTTTCCGTTTCCAAGATTGTAAACCGCGCTTTCCTTGCCTTCTCTGAGCCTTTGCAACGCAAGATAGTGGGCGTTTGCAAGGTCGGAAACGTGTATGTAATCCCTTATACATGTTCCGTCCGGAGTATTATAATCATTTCCGAATATCTTTATGGATTCCCTTTTACCCAGGGCTGCCTGGATAACAAGGGGAATCAAATGGCTTTCGGGAGAATGGTCCTCGCCTATTTCTCCGCTTTCATGGGCACCGCTGGCATTAAAATACCTCAAGGCAATGTATTTAATACCATAAGCTCTGTCACACCACTTAAGAGCCTTTTCAACAGCCAGCTTGGTTTCACCGTACGGATTGGTGGGAAGGGTTCTGTCAGTCTCCAAGATCGGTATGTTTTCCGGCTCACCATAGGTTGCCGCCGTGGAAGAAAATACAATTTTGTCGACTTTTGCCTCTTCCATTGCCGTAAGAAGGTTTAAAGTTGCGATAACATTGTTGTTATAATATTTTAAGGGATTTTGGACGCTTTCGCCTACTTCAATATAAGCCGCAAAATGGATAACCGCTTCAATATCGTTTTCCAAAAATACTTTTTTCACAAATTCTTTATCCCTTAAATCACCTACAATAAGTTTCGCTCCTGCCACAGCATCCCTGTGGCCTTTTTCAAGGTTATCGACAACTATTACCTCTTCCTTCTTTTCTACAAGTTCCGCCACTGTGTGGCTTCCAATATAACCTGCTCCTCCTGTAACCAATACTGCCACTTCAAACACAACCTTTCCTCTATTGTTTATTATGCCACCCAAGATGACAAAGCCATATGCACCTTGTTTTTGCATACAGCTTTAGAACCTTTGCATTCTTTATCCATATTTTATAATAACACAAAGTCTGTTTATTTAAAACAAGGGATAATAAAAAAGAAGGCAGTTTTTTACACCACCTTCTTTTCTTTGTTTCATCCCCACTATCCTATTTCTATTCTACTTCCGCCAAAGCCTGAATTACGGCTTCACACAGTGCTTCCGCCGCTTTTTGCCTGAATTCTTCCGTTTTAAGCTTTTGCAGTTCTTCGCTATTGTCCATAAACGCAACTTCCGCCAAAGCCGCCGGCATTTTAGTCGCTTTAAGAACTACCAAATTCGGTCTTTCCACAATTCCCCTGTCCTTTGTCTTCAGCTTGCTGACAAGGCGGCTTTGAATAATCTGCGCAAACCTCTTGCTGGTAAATCCGGTAGCTCCTGCCGGTGTCGGATAATACAGTGTCTCAGTTCCATGAGACTTGGTATTATATGCATTATTGTGTATGCTTAAAAACAGTGTGGCGTTGAGAGTATTTGCAATATATGCTCTCTCATACAAGCCCACATAACTGTCATCCTCACGAATCATATAAGTTTTGACACCTTTACTCTTTAAAAGTGCGTTCAGTCTCTTTGCAATATCGAGGTTGAAATCCTTTTCATAGCAGTCTCCGTACACCGCACCGGTTTCCAAACCTCCGTGTCCGGGGTCAATGACCACAAGCTTGTCGTCCCTGGATGCTTTCTTCAGCAGTGTGATGGTTGTATTGTTCACGTCACCCCGGGTAATTATCAAATAACTATAGGCTTCTTTTGTGTTAAATTCCATGCTTGTTTGTTTTGTGTCAGGATTTTGAGTAATCTTGACATAATCTACTATTCCGTCGTTTATCTGCATTATGCCGCTGCCAATATCAGCAAGGTTTGAAGGGAATGTTATTGTATATCTTTTTCCGCCGAGGTCATACTTTTCAGTATAAAACTTCTTAAGGTCGGCTCCGCCCTCCGTAAGCTTTGCTCCTTGCAAGATGAAGTGTATTCTGTCCATGTTGTTGACATACTTTATATTTTTATAATTTTGACCTGAAACTGAATCTTTAAGGTATATCTCCAATTTGTCTCCCGATTTTTTCACATCGTGCTTCGGATTGTCTTTGACATCAATAACAACCCTGACAACTCCCACTTCATATTGCGAATACCTTATTGCCTCTATAAATCCCTTCTTTATCTCAACGGTATTCGCAGTTTTCTCAACATTTGCCCCCGTTATGTCAATCACAATACGATCAGGGTCTGAAATACGGTTTACATTATAATTCTTATAATTCTGTATCCCAAGTATGACTTTGCTGTAAGTGGATGCAACGTTATAAGCTATTGAAAGAGAACCATCCTTCACCACCTGCACCGGGGTCGGAGTCGGAGTTGGAGTCGGCGACTGCGTCGGTGTCGGCGTAGAGGTAGGTGTCTGTGTCGGAGTCGGTGTAGGCGTAGGTGTTGGAGATGGCGACGGCGAAACTTCGGCAGCTTTGGAAAGAACCAGTTCAAGTCTGCCTTCTTTTTCAATTACTTCGTATTGAATTTTGCTTTTAAGCCCAATCTCCACCTGTGCATACGACTTGTCAAAGCCGACATATTTGACGCTGCCGACCATATCACTGTCAACGCTGATTGTTTTTGCCTCAGAAGGACCTATGGCGTTGGGTATGTCGATAATAATTTTATTTTTTTCAACATTCTTTACAATATTGTAATTCTCGTAACTGTCAAGGCTTAAAACAACTTTGTCCTTTTGACCGTCAGGTTCATAGGCAACATAAAGAATATTGTCCCTTGACCCTTCATCTTTGCCGGTGCCTCCGCGGCTGGGCAAAGAAACTGCAGGATTTTCCGAAATAGGTGCTCTGGATATGTATACAATAAGATATTCTCCCGATTTTATGATTTTATGGTTCAACTTTTGCTGAAGATCAACCACCACTCTTGCCACATTACCGCTTTGGTTTGCACATCTTACGGACTTTACCAGGTTGCCTTTTGTTTCAATATTTTTAATTTCGCCCTCAATATACGCTCCTGATACGTCAATCACAATTCTTTCAGGATCGGAAAGAGTAAAAGAATTGTATTCAGGAGCAGTCCCGCATTTTATATATACTTCGTCATGGTCGGTTTTACTGACATGTTCAACATCAAGTTTATTGCTGCCCACAGTTCCGGATGGTCTACCCGTATTTGGCTTTTGAAGGTTCAATACAACATTGCTTCCCTCTTCTTTTACTATGTACTGGGGCTGGCCAACCACATCGAGCACCACTCTTGCGGTTTTTGTATCGGGATTTCCGCAGCGTATCGAACTTATAAGCTCACTGCCCACACTAATGTTTGTGTTGGCATTTGAAAGCTTCGTATTGGGAAAATCCACAACAATTCTGTCGGGATTGGCAACTCTCATTATTTTGTATTCCCTGCATTTATCGAGCTCTATTTTTACCTGATGCAAGTTTCCGTCAATTTTATAATTGATATCATTTATGCTGGCAACAACGCTTTTTCCGCTGTCCAAAGTAATCTCGCCTTTTTCCGCATTCCATCCGACTTCCATGCCCAGCTGCTCTCCGACAAAGCGCACAGGAACCACAGTCCTGTCATTTATAATCTTTGCCGGAACTTCCATCGCTACTTTGGTTCCGTTTACCAGGGCATTTACATCATTTATTTTGAGCTCTATTGTGTTGCTGTCATATGATATTGTCACTTTTTTACTCGCCGCATCCCATCCGACCTTTGCACCGAGCTTTTCAAAAATCGCTCTGACAGGGACTAAAGAACGTCCGTTAATTATAATTGGAGGCAAATCGGAATTGACAACTTCACCGTCGACTTTCAATGTGTAAATATTTCCCGTATACTCATGCACTTTGCCGTCATAAGTAAGCTTCAGCGCTTCTGCACACATAGTGAAAGAATTGAATACAAGAACCATTGCAACAAACAGAACGAAAAGACCCCTCTTCATATGAACACCTCTTAAAAATAATTTATCTTTGGCAATCAATTTTATGTTATCATATAGGTTTGCTAATATTTGCAAGTCCAGAAAATCGACAGTCACGTTATATGATATTCGACATGTTTAAAATAATTCCTGTCGTAAAAAGGCTTTATAGACCATTTGTAACTAAATTGTAACAAGAAGCCCATGGCTTTTTTGGATAAATTTAAACAGCGCAACTTACCGCAACAACACTTTTGCAACAATAACAAAGGAAGCCTGTGTAAGGCTTCCTTTCAAGTATCGGACACAACCGTTAAAACCGAAATCAAATTACAGCGTTATTCCTACGGCATTCACAAGGAAATTCAGCTTGTCGCTGTTTAGATTTTTGTTTATATCAATACCGTCTATATCCAAAAGTCCCACAGGATAAACAGGTACCTGCAGCACTTGTTCCATATAGTCGGCCAAACCTTTTAAGAGTGAACCCCCGCCTATTATAAATATCTTTCCGACTTTTACACCATAGCAACGAGCTTCATAAAAAGTAAGGCACATGTAAATCTGGTTCAAAAGCTTATCAACCACTTCCTTTAAAATCCTGTAAACCTTCATATGCTCCTCGTTGGTGGAATGGTGCGGCGGAACCGAAATGCCATACAATTTCTTAAGCCTTTCAGCTTCAATTATGGACTTGCGCATATTTTTAGCTATTGCCTCGTCCAGATTGCTGCTTCCGCTTAATATTACTTTGTTAAACTCCAGTATTTTGTTTCTCAGAATATTTATAATCGTGGTTTCCGAACCAAAATCTATAACTGCAAAAGCATCTTTGTTCAACTGACTTCTATTGGGGTTTACAAACTTAACATTGTCAATGCTGACCTTTATATCTCTGTTGAAAAATTTTGCCGTACTGTTTGCCGGTATATCAACTGAAACAGGTTTTAAACCAAGTTCAAACAGAACATCAATGTAACTGTTTATTATGCTTTTTCTTACTGCAGTTACAAAAACTTTAACCTTTTCGACGTTATCTTCTTTCAACTCCTGCAAAATCTTGTAGTCAATTTTGTGTTCATCCGGGTTGATAGGCAAGTTGGACATTATCGCTTCCTGAACAAGCTCATCAATACTCTTGCCCGGTACTTTTTCAATCATAAACACTCTCGAAATTATGCTGGTACCGGACATAACAATCTTGGACTTCTTTACCTTCATCTTGTTCTCCCGGATTATCCTGCTAATCTCGCTGGATACCGCATCCACATTTTTGATAACGCCGTTTTTTATGCAATTTAACGGAGTAGGAGCTATTCCAAAATTGTTGATGTAGACTTCGTTGTTCCTGTTAACTGCCACTTCAACAACTTTGATATTCCTAAAACCAATATCAATGCTTAGATAATTATTTCTCAAAAATGGTAACAACATACATTATTAACTCCCTTAACCCCATAATAGAATTGACTTATCATTTTCTAAAACTTTCTTTCCAATTATACATTAGCACAATATTGAAAAAAAATCAATAATTCTGCATGAAATCTCCAATTTTTATATCAAAACTTTTATTATTTGCTCTTTCTTTCGCTTTTTAATTTTTCTGCCTCCCTATAAGATATTATACATCCACAATACTTCTGTCTGTAGAGTCCTAACTCTTTGGCTTCCTGCTGTCCCTGCCTGAAACCGGGCCTGAAATCCTTGTAAAAAAACTCTATGCCGTACTTTTCCCCAGCTCTTTTTGAAAGTTCAACAATAAGCTCATGCTTTTGATACGGACTTACCAGCAAAGTCGTGGTAAAAGCGTCAAAACCGTTCTCTTTTGCGTAGCCTGCAACTTTGTCGATTCTTAACGCATAACACATATTGCATCGTTTTTCATTGTCCTCACCAAGTTTTTCCCATATTTCCTGCGAAAAATCATCCATATATTTTACAGGAACGTTTTTAATTTCCGAAAGTTTTTTCACATTTTCCTTTCTTCTTATAAATTCATCATAGGGATGAATATTGGGATTGTAAAAAAGCCCTTCAAAATAAATTCCTTCTTCCCTAAGCACATTTACAGGATATACGGCACACGGTCCGCAGCATATGTGCAGCAACAGTTTCATTTTTCTCCTCCGCTTATTTATCGTTATTTACAAATTCTAAATCAGTCAGAAATTTAAGCTAAGCAACATTATTCATATTTAAGCCCGAAATGCTCATAGGCAAGTTTTGTAGCCATTCTTCCCCGGGGAGTCTTGTTTATAAATCCAAGCTGTAAAAGATAAGGTTCATATACATCCTCTATCGTATCCGGCTCTTCTCCTATTGTGGCCGCCAGTGTGTCAAGTCCCACCGGCCCGCCTCCAAATTTCTCAATAATACTCATAAGAAGATTTCTGTCCACCGCGTCAAGACCGATTTCATCAACTTCCAAAGCCTCAAGCCCTGTTCTGGCAATCTCTTTTGTTATAAACCCGTCGGATTTTACCTGGGCAAAATCCCTAATTCTTTTTAATATCCTGTTGGCAACCCTTGGCGTACCTCTGGCGCGCCTGGCTATCTCTTCGGCCGCCTCATCTTCAATGCCGACATTTAAAATCCTGGCAGATCTCTTCACAATCTGTCCAAGTTCTTCCACACTATACAATTCCAGCTTGTTTATTACTCCAAATCTGTCCCTTAAGGGAGATGTCAGAAGCCCTGCCCTGGTGGTGGCACCTATCAGGGTGAATTTCGGAAGGTCAAGCCTGATTGACCTGGCACTGGGGCCTTTTCCGATAATTATATCCAAAGCATAATCCTCCATGGCAGGATACAATATTTCCTCGACACTCCTGTTCAGCCTGTGAATCTCATCTATAAAAAGGACATCGAAATTGCCGAGATTGGTAAGTATGGCAGCCAAATCTCCCGGCTTTTCTATGGCCGGACCGGAAGTAATACGCAAATTAACTCCCAACTCGGATGCTATTATTCCGGCAAGGGTCGTTTTCCCCAGTCCGGGAGGTCCATAAAGAAGCACATGATCCAATGCTTCATTTCTCTTCTTTGCAGCCTCAATAAAAACCATAAGGTTCTCTTTGACCTTTGTCTGACCGATATATTCTCCGAACTTTCTGGGTCTCAAACTTACCTCATCAACATCTTCTTCACTAAGCCTGCAACCGACAAGCCTGTCTTCCATTGCCACAACCTCCAAATCTGTATAAATAGTCTTCACCGTTAACTTTACAGGTTCCGCATCAAATCACAATTTAGCTTTGACCGCTGCTTAATGCTCATTTAAGGTCTTGCCAGTCCTTTAAGAGCATTTTTAATTATCGTTTCGATGTCCATATCCTCCCTGTAAACCGCCGATACCGCTTTATTTGCTTCAGCCGGAGAATATCCCAAAACCATAAGGGCGCTTACCGCCTCCGCCATTTTTGAACTGTCCGTGTCCAAAACTTTGCCGCCTTCTTCACTTTGGGCATATTCTGTCAGCTGTTCTTTCTTTATCTTGTCCTTAAGTTCAAGTATTATCCTTTGGGCAATTTTCTTTCCTATACCCTGAGCTTTTGTCAATGTCTTTACATCATCGGTTATAACCGCAAGGCTGAACCTGGAGGGCGATATTGCCGACAAAACCGATACCGCCGCCTTCGGTCCCACACCGGAAACACTGATTAAGAGTTCAAACACATTGAGCTCTTCCTGAGTTAAAAATCCATACAAGCTTATAACGTCTTCCCGAACATAAAGATATGTGTAGACCTTTACTTCCTGTCCTATCTCGCCAATGCCCGAAATGGTGGAAAGGGACGTAAAAATCCTGTATCCCACTCCGTTTGATTCAACAATCAAAAAATCATTGTTTTTGTATTCAAGTCTTCCTCTGATATATGCAAACAATTTAATTTCCTCCGGTTCAATTTTTTCCTGTTTTCTGGGTTTATATCACAGTCCATAGCTTATCATTTTATAGGAATGGGCATGACATACCGCCACAGCCAGTGCGTCCGCCACATCATCCGGCTTAGGGATAGCCGGAAGATTAAGTATTGCTTTTACCATCTGCTGTACCTGTGTTTTTTCCGCCCTTCCGTATCCCACTATTGACTGTTTTACCTGAATGGGAGTGTATTCAAAAACATCAATTCCCGATTGAGCGGCCGCCAAAACCGCAACACCTCTTCCATGCCCCACGGCAAGAGCCGTTTTTATATTTTTATTGAAAAAAAGCTCTTCTACAGCTATTGCCTCAGGTCTGTACTTCTCAATAATTTCCTTCAAACCGTTGTATAAAACCAAAAGCCTTTTTGGAAGCTCCATTGAGCTTTCAGTGGTAATTGCGCCATAATCTACGGAAGTAAACTTGTTTCCTTCATATTTTACTATACCATACCCGGCAATTGCAAATCCGGGGTCAATTCCCATTATAATCATTGTTTTTATCCTTTCTGAAAATATTCGTGAATAATTATATCCTTCATTGCATATTTATACATTTTATTGTATAATATATCTCATTATATCGGTAGCTTTAACTTTGCCCGTAACGGTTTTTTAAATACTGCTTTGAGGTTTTAAGTTTCTGAGGTTTTAAAATATTTAAGCATAATTTATGAGCATAATTTAATTCACTAATAATATATTCTAACATATTTAAGGAGGTATTTGTATGAGTCAAAAAGAAAAAGTAATCCTTGCCTATTCCGGCGGTCTGGATACTTCAATAATCATTCCCTGGCTTAAAGAAAATTATGACTATGAAGTCATTGCAATGGCAGCTGACGTTGGACAGGGCGAAGAGCTTGAACCCTTAAGAGAGAAAGCTATAAAAACCGGGGCAAGCAAAATATATATTGAAGACTTGAAAGAAGAATTTGTGACAGACTTTATTTTCCCCACATTAAAAGCAGGTGCCGTATATGAAGGAAAATATCTTTTGGGTACATCCTTTGCAAGACCTCTTATAGCAAAGAGAATGGTTGAAATTGCCTTAAAAGAAGGCGCTACAGCAGTCGCTCACGGAGCAACGGGAAAAGGAAACGACCAGGTCCGTTTCGAGCTGACCGTCAAAGCTCTTGCTCCCCATCTTAAAATCATTGCTCCGTGGAGAATATGGGACATTAAATCCAGAGAAGATGAAATCGAATACGCCCAGGCAAGAAACATCCCCATTCCTGTATCAAAAGAAGACAACTACAGCATGGACAGAAACCTCTGGCACCTCAGCCATGAAGGCTTGGATTTGGAAGACCCATGGAACGAACCGCAGTATGACAAAATATTAAAGCTCATGGTTCCGCCGGAAAAAGCTCCGGACAAACCCACCTATGTTGAAATATATTTTGAAAAGGGTATACCTAAAAAAGTTAACGGTGTGGAATACGGACCTGTGGAGCTTATTGAAGTTCTTAACAAAATCGGCGGTGAAAACGGTATAGGAATCGTTGACATAGTGGAAAACAGATTGGTCGGAATGAAATCCAGAGGCGTTTATGAAACTCCGGGTGGAACCATTCTTTATGCGGCTCACAGAGAGCTTGAGCTTTTGTGTCTTGACCGTGACACTCTCCATTACAAAGATCTTGTGGCTCAAAGATTTGCAGAGCTTGTTTATTACGGACAGTGGTATACTCCTCTGCGTGAGGCTATTTCAGCCTTTGTTGATGTTACTCAGGAGACGGTTACCGGTACAGTAAGATTAAAACTTTACAAAGGAAATATAATAAGCGCGGGAGCCAAATCCGATTATTCCCTCTACAGTGAAGAACTTTCCACGTTCGGAGAAGACAATGTATACAATCAAAAGGATGCCGAAGGATTTATAAATCTCTTTGGTCTTCCGATGAAGGTTCAGGCTCTTATGAAAGAAAAGAATAAAGGCAAATAAGGTGATAATATGAAACTTTGGGGCGGTAGATTTGAAAAAAATACCGACAAATCGGTGGATGATTTTAATTCATCCATAAGATTTGACTGTCGTATGTACAAACAAGATATATTAGGAAGCATTGCCCATGCCAAAATGCTTGGAAAATGTAAAATTATTTCCGAGGAAGACTCCATTCTTATTCAAAATACTTTAAGGGAAATATTAAAAGACATTGAAGAAGGAAAAGTACAGTTTGAAATTGATGCCGAAGATATTCATATGAACGTTGAAAAAATCCTCATATCGAGAATCGGGGATGTGGGAAAGAAGCTTCACACCGGAAGGAGCCGCAATGACCAGGTTGCCCTCGATATAAGGATGTATCTTAGGGATGAGGTTGTTGAAATCAGGAAATTGCTGGTGAACCTCGAAAGGACGCTTATAGAAATAGCAAAAAACAATATTGACACCATACTTCCGGGATATACACACCTGCAGAGGGCTCAACCCATAACTTTCGCCCATCACATGATGGCATATTTTCAGATGTTCAAACGGGACATTGAAAGGCTTAACGATTGCTATAAAAGAATAAATGTAATGCCCCTGGGTTCCGGCGCCCTGGCCTCCACAACCTATCCTCTTGACAGATACATGGTGGCAAAAGAACTGGGATTTGACTCTATTACCGAAAACAGCCTTGATGCGGTAAGCGACAGGGATTTTGTCATTGAGCTTTCCGCCTGTCTTTCAATCCTTATGATGCATCTTAGCCGGTTCAGTGAAGAAATCATTTTATGGGCCTCCCATGAGTTTGGTTTTATTGAATTGGATGATGCATACAGTACCGGAAGCAGTATAATGCCTCAAAAGAAAAATCCGGATGTGGCAGAGCTGGTAAGGGGCAAAACCGGAAGGGTTTACGGCGACCTTATGGCACTTTTGTCAGTTATGAAATCGCTTCCTCTAGCTTACAACAAGGATATGCAGGAAGACAAGGAAGCCATTTTTGACGCTGTGGATACTGTAAAAATGTGTCTGCCGGTGTTCACCAAAATGATTGAAACCATGAAAATAAAAAAAGAAAACATGCTCCGGGCGGCTCAAGGCGGATTTACAAATGCCACCGACATGGCAGATTACCTTGTTAAAAAAGGTATTCCTTTCAGAAACGCCCATGAAATTATCGGGAAAATGGTTCTGTACTGCATCGAAAACAACAAGGCTATTGAGGAACTTGACATGAGTGAGTTTAAAAGCTTCTCAGAGCTTATAGAAGAAGATGTGTATGAAGAAATAAGCCTGTCAAAATGTGTTTCCGGCAGAAATCTTCCCGGAGGACCGGCAAAGGAAAGTGTCATGGCTTCTATTGAAAACGGGCTTAAGTTTTTGTCCACACAATAAAAATCTTTATTTGTAGATAATATTAAAGCTAAATAATATTAAAGCGGGCTCCGGCAAAATCAAGTATTTTCTTGCCGTAGCTCCTTTTTATTTTTCATGCTTTTTATAATCTTTAACGAAAAATCCTACTCATTTGGGACGGAACCGTATTTTTTCCGCGGAATTGAAAGCCTCAAAGACACATTGTTTTCTTCCAAATCTATTTGAATGTTCGAAACCTCCACGCCCATTTTTTTCAGACTCTCAATCAAATCCTTTCTTATTTTGCCAATCTGCCTGCTGTTATACGATTCATCAAATTTCCTCTTTAAAAGCGTAAACATAAGTCCCACCTCGTTTGAATTGTTTTATCGATTAATATGATATACCATTTCCCTTGCGCTGCATAATATTTCCACATGAGGCAGAATAATTTTATACCGATATTTAGCTCTAAGAAGAATTTGAAAAAAAATTTGCAAAATAAAATAGTCCGGGCAATACCGGACTATTTTTAATATTTCTTTACTTTTTTATCAAGAGCCCTACCAAAACTATACCATGAGTCTCTTAGCTTAAACCTCATTTCTTCATCCATTATCCTCTCTATAATATCGTTTAATTCCCTTCTCATACGCATGTACTCCGCCAACTCAAATTCTTCTTTTTCCAATAGTTTTTCCATCTCTTCAACCCATTGACGGACAAGCTCAGAACCGGAAAACTCTTTGGCTATTTTTTTCTTTAAATGAGAAATAACAAGTTTTACAGCCTTTTTCTTTACGTCCGCATCCGTCTGAACTTTCCTTCCCTCTTTTTTGGTTCCTTCTTTTTTGGAATTAGCATTGGATTGAACCTTCTCCATTTGAAACACTCCCTGTTAAATAATAATAGTACAAAATAATGCAGTTATTGCTGCAAAAACAAAAATTATTTCTTTATAAAATTATTAATTTTTTGTAGGGCTAACTTGTTATGGGAAATTCTATGTTACATATCTAATATTATACACATTAATTATAATACAGTATTACTTTTAATGCAAATCATAAAAATAGTAATTGAATACTTAATAAGAAAAAATAATACAAAAGGGACCGCCAAGTCCCTTTTGCTCCATATTCATTAAAATCGTATTTCAAAGCTTAATATATAACGAGCTTTTTGTCCTTTAGCTTATCCTTGTCTACTTTGTCTTCATTTTTCTTAGGAACTGTAACGGTATTGGGATCTCCGTCACTTATATACTGCTCTTCCCTGGATAAATTTTTAAGCCACCATGCCAGGTCGCAATCTACAGGATTAATTCCCGAAGCTCTAACCCTGTGGGTCGAGAGGGGGTTAAAATCTTTTGATACCGGAGAATGGGCCGGATCCCAGCCTACCTCCATAATTGCCGCATGTTCGTATTCCACCCCTTCATAACTACCTTTTATAACATAGCTATGCAGGCCTTCTACAGATGGAAGTCCGTACGGAAGAGAAAAAGTAGTCATTTTATATCCGGGTATAAGCTCAGCAATAGTCCTTTGGTTTTTAGCAATCTCTTCCTGTATTTTTTGAGCACTTGTGGTATCTTTCAGATTTATATGGGTATAAGTATGGTTCCCAATTTCAAATCCTTTGTCAACCAAATATTGAAGCCTCTGTTGCAAAGTTCCCGCACCCTCAAAAGTGCTGTTGCCAAGGTTCACATAGAAAGTGCCTTTAAGCCCGAAATCAGGATGCTTCTCATAAAACTCTTCCATAATTCCTACGGCAGATTTTTTATTTACTTTGAGAGTTCCGTTTTCTTCAACCAAATTAAACTGTCCCGATGTTCCGTCGTCAAATGTAAATATTATCGGTATGCATCCTGCAGGCACTGAAATATTGTTATTTAAATAATCACTCATGCTGATAAGCCTGTAACCTCTGTCATACAAGTCTTGAAGCAGCTTTTCAAACTCACTGAAAGTAGTGGTGTATTCACCCTTATCATAACTCTTAGGAGTAAAAGACTCAACAAAATTATGGAACATAACAACCATTATTTTGCCAGCCTCATTAGGCTTGACACTTTGAAGATCAATTGTAGGCGTTGGCTCAGGTGTCGGTGTTGGAGTCGGTGTTGCCAAAGAACCACCTTCCTGTCCCGCATCCTGTCCGGCGGTATTGGGAACCGGTGACTTCAAATCGCCATTCAATTTGGGACTGGTGTTACATCCTGCAAACAGCAGAGAAAGAGACAAAGCTATTAAGGGAAGAATTCTTGCAACTCTTGACTTAAAGAAAGATGCCATTTTAAATACTCTCCTTCGTTGTTTATGCATTGGGCTTTCATATTTTTATGCTTATTATTTAAACAATATATTTTAAACAATACATTAAATAATATACTTTAATTATATAAACATATACGACACAATTCAAACACAAATTACACCTGAATTTCACTTTTCTTGCATTTTCATATTTTTTTCACTTTATTTCAACTTCCGCAGTGCATCTTTTTCCAGAATTATGTCGGATATTTGAAGTTCTTTTTGATATTTTTGTATCTCATCTTCATAGTCCTTCTTGTCAAGAACCTCACCGCTTCTCAAATCATAAACGGTATCATCCTCACTGCAGTAGTAATAGTCATCCGTGAGCACTGAACCGTTTCTCAGCACCGCATAACCTTTTTCGGTGTTCAGCAGGTCTTTGCCCAACGCATAATAGTTTTCAAATCCCATCATATTGGCAATCATCGGGAATATATCCACCTGTCCGCCGGTGGTGCTAATGGTTTCTCCTTTCACCCCCGGACAATGTATCAGCAAAGGTATCTTTTGAAGCTTTATCCAGTCAACCTTGTTGTCGTCCACTCCCAAAAATTCCAGAAGTTCTTTTGCCTGAGTCTTGGGAAGACCTGTATGGTCGCCGTAGATGACAATAAGGCTGTTCTCATAAAGACCCATTTCTTTAAGCCTTTCTATAAAACGGCCAAGAGCGGCATCAGCATAGTTCTGAGCCTTAATATAGTTGCCGAAATAAGTCCTGTCATATTTTCCGACATCAAAGGTTTGTTTATCCTCAAAATAGGAATAAGGATGATGACCGGAAAGAGTTATGAAAAATGAATAGAACGGTTTGGTGACATCAATTTTCTCCAGAGACTGTCTGAAAAACGAATCGTCACTTAACGCCCAGCCTCCCCAGCCTATATATTCGTCCATAACATAGTCGTTAGAGCTTATAAAAGTATCAAATCCTATAGCTTTGTACATTTCGGTTCTGTTCCAGAATGCAGGTCCGTATGCATGCAAAGCGTAGGAATTATAGCCTTCTTTCTTTAATTCCTTGGGAATGGTGTTATACTCGTTTGTTGCAAATCTAAAATAGGCAGCACCTTCTTTTGCAGGGTACAATGAAGTATTGGTCATAAACTCGGCATCCGACGTATTACCCCCTGCCACCTGCACATAGATATTGTCAAAATACAGACTTTCCTTTACAAGCTTGTTTAAGTTGGGAGTTATTTCCCTGCCGTTCATTTTGCTGTTGATAACAAAATGCTGAAGAGCCTCCATCTGAACAATAATAAGGTTTTTCCCTTTTGCTATTCCCTTAAATCTATTGGAAAGTGCGGCTTTTTCCTTGTTTTTTTCTTCAAAGAAGGATGTCAGTTCATTTTTCTCCTCAGTTCTAAGTTTTTTATCCCTAAGATAATTTTCCTTTAAATATTTTTTCACATCATAATAGTGGAAATAACCTATGCCAAAGTTCTTCACAATATAATTGTTGTCGTACTCGGACATGTCATTTTTGCTGTATGCTATTTTAAAAGAGCCAAAAGCTACTACCATCAGCACTGCGGCCACTACGCATCTTTTCAGCAACGGAAGCTTGTTCTGTTCAGCCCGTTTGGAAAATATAAACGACATTACTGCAAAAACAGGAATATCCAAAAAATAGAATATGTCGCTAAACCTGAAAAGACTCATGATACTCTCTCTGACCGGCCCCAAATATCGGGCATTATAAATTACCGGTATTGTTATTATCGTGTTGTAATAGCGCAAATACAGAGCATCAGAAAGAAGCAAAACCGACATTAAAATGTTGGATATGAAAAACAACACTCTTCTCTTTGTGTGAAAAACGGTCAACAAAGCCGCCAGTACCAATGTAAAAGACATTGAAGCAACAAACATGAAAATATTTGTGGTTGAAAAAAGAGGTTTGAAATTAATTTGGTTCTGAAATTGGAGAAACACCCCTTTAAATACAATGGAACATACAAAAAGCACAGTATAAATTATTCCAAACACATCCAGCTGCGGTCTTGTATTGGTAAAAATATTGCTTCTTGCTCTTTCTATACTGATCTTCATATAAATAACCTCACTTATACATCATATTACGTTATTTCATCAAAAAATATCCCCGTTTTTAATTTATTCAATATTGAAAAACAACTTTAAACATATATAGACTAAAACATCCAAAGCAAAAAATCAAGTATTAGTTATTGCCTGCAAATTTCTCAAACCTCCCTGACCATACATACAGCGGCTAGCTTTTGGAAAAACGCCGCTGCCTTTTATGCTTCATGTTGTTGAACTCTTTTGCCGCAGACGTAATAGTTTGGACCTTTGCCAAAGGATTGTTGTAAATAATCCGTTTTATAACAGGCATGGTCAAAATTTTTATAAGCCGGTCATAATCATCATTGTCAAATTCGTTTATCATTTTTCTAAGTTCATGAATGCCGGCTACATGATTTTTTATAGATTTTACCATTTCATTGTAGTCTTTTCCTTTTATGATTGCCTTTGCCGCAAGAATTCCGCTTTCAATGGCGTTAATGGCGCCAAAACCCAAAAAATCATCAATAAGCCCTGCGGCATTTCCGGTCAAATAAACATTTCCCACTTTTGCAGTGGATACGTATCCAAGTCTTGTTACAATGTCCCTGGTTTCATTTATTTTATATTTCACTTCCTCAAGCCTTACAAAATTATTCCAGTAATAGTCAAATTCATGGGGTGATATATCATTGACAGATAAAAGCAGTCTCGCACTTTTTTTACTATGGGGAGACAAAAATGCGTAGCACGCTTTGTCATAATCCCGGTTGACCCACATTTTTGCACAACCCACTTTGAAATTTCCCAATACAAGAGCAACCCTTGTATAAACAGTTGTCGTTGTGTGCCATACTCCAAGCCGGTTCGCAACGGTTTCATCGCCGGTCGCGACAATAATATAATCAAAATCATTTTTTACATCCTCAAGATTTATATATGTGTCAAAATGCATGGGAGTCCTGATATGCTTTGCAATCTGATTTTCCAGGGATTCTTTTTCGTCTCCTCTCATGAATACATATCCCAATTTTCCGCTTACGGTTCCTTCTTTTGTGGGTCCCTTCATTGTTATTTCTCTTAAAGGGGAAAAAGGTATAAGACTCAGGTCGTATTTTTTTTTGAGATATTTTACGGGATTATTAAAACCCCTGTCAAACAGTCTTAGAGTTGTACTGGAAAACATGTAGTTTTCTCCTATAAAAGATCTTTTCTCAAAAATAACCGGCGTTATGCCGTTTCTCTCCAATTCAAAAGCACAGGACAGCCCGGCCAGTCCTGCACCAATTATGGCAATCTTCATAAAATCTCCACCTCGGCATAAAATTTATGTTAATCTTTGCAGATTACTATTGTTTCATAATCCGTATTACTTTTACATTGCTTCCTTATTAATTCATAAGAATAATATTTGCAAAAAAGACAAAAATATTTATAGATTAATTGAATTTCGCTCTTTCGGAGGAGTTTATGGAAAGACAGTCTCAACAATACATTTTAAATATAGCATTCACCGGTGCAATAAACAGAGAAGAGCTTTTGTTAAAAAAATATGAACATTATTACCAAATTACAAAAGATAAAGAATTAAAAAATATCCTGAGGGACTTTTCACAGACTTCCCGTGATCATATAAAAATGATAAACGACAAAATGATTTTGTTGTCAATCGATAAATCGCAATAATCGGTCACTGATACTAAAAAGAAAGCATGGTGATTTATTTGGAGCAGAGTGCTATTTTACAAGATTTACTGCAATCTAAAATTGCAAATGAGATGTTTTACAACGAATGCCTGATTTATATTAAAAATCCTGAAGCAAGACAGGTTTTCACCCAGCTTAGGGACGATGAAATGAGAGATATAGTAAATCTCCAGCAAAAAATAGACAGGATTCAATCATCAGAGGGAATTATCTCCAAACTGTTCCCTTTAAAACCCAGAATTTAGCGCACAAACTTTAATCAATAATTACTTGCAAGGAGATAATTTCGTTATGGAATGGGTTATATTGTTTGTAATGAGTTGGATAATATTCTTTGTCTTTATTGATTTTCGTCAACTGAAAAGGAACATATGGGGCGGAATTCTGGCTGCAGTCCTGCAACTTGTAACAGACACCCAGGCCATTAATCAGGGATTATATACAGTGAACGAACCTGTAATCAGTATAATGGGTTCTTCCCTTTTCTTTACCGCAGGACCTGTATTCACCGTAGGAACCCTTTTTTCCCAGCTCCATCCAAAAAAGAGATGGCTTAGAATAGTAAATATATTTGCAATTTCGGCACTTTTTTTCCTACAGGAAATTTTACTGATTTTAAGCGGCAATCTTGCTTACACCAACTGGCACTTTACCAGCAGTCTTTTTATTAATGTATGTGTAATGATAGTACTAAGCTGGTTTTCAATAGTTGTGCTGGACAAAAAGGAGGATGTTGCCAGGTGAATATTTTTCTGTACACCGTCCTGACTTTTGCAAACGGCTTGCTGGTATCCGCGTGGCTGATATTTTTAAAAAGATTCGGAGGTATTTGACGTGAAAGTCGCAATAATCGGCGGAGGACTGTCCGGCCTTTCTTGCGCTCACGAACTGGAAAGGCACGGTATCAGCCCGGTAATATTCCACAGAAACGGATATATAGGGGATCAATACAGCCATATTTCGGTCCTTCTGGAAATTCAGCACAGGCCAATAAAGGATGCAATAAAATACATTAAGAAAAATTTTGACATAAGCATAACCCCCGTCAACACCGTTAACACCCTTACACACTATTCTCCAAACAGGAAAACAGTGATTAAGGGTAATTTTGGTTTTTTCCTGAAAAGAGGACGGGATAAAGATTCACTGCCCATGCAGCTTTTTTCCCATCTTAAAACCTCCAAAATAAACTTTAATACTTACGGAGACATTGATCCTTTGGCAAAGGAATTTGACTACGTGGTTGTTGCAAACGGAAACACCGTGTTTACCAATCAATTGGGATGTTGGTATCCTACAATCAAAACATACATAAGAGGTGCGGTTTTATTGGGAGATTTCGATCCAAACAATCTTATCATGTGGATCAACAAAGATTATTGCAAAAACGGATATGCTTATCTTTCACCTTTTAACAGTAAAAAGGCTTCAGTCATATTGGTAGTAACCGACGTAAATGAAAAAGAAATTGACCATTATTGGAAGGCCTTTTTGGACTACGAAAATATAAATTACACCATTGTGGAAGAATTCAAGCAGGCTCATGACACAGGGTTTGCCTATCCTCACAAAGTGGACAACATATATTTTGTCGGAAATGCCGGCGGTGCAATAGATCCGTTTTTAGGCTTTGGCCAGTTAAACTCCATAGAAATGGGAGTCATGGCCGCCCGGTCCATTGCAAACGGAGATGATTATGAAAGGCTTCTTAAACGTGTGACAAAGCACAACCAACAGCTTTATCAAATGAGGAAAGCCTTTAATACCGCCGACAACGATACTTATGATTCTCTGCTGGCTTCCATAGGGTTTCCGGGAATTCGTCATCTTTTATACAACACAAGGTTTGACGTAGTAAAAAACTTTGCCCGGATATACCGGTTAAAAGAAAAATTGGAGAATCGTAAAAAACAATAAACTTCAAACACTTACAGAAGTTTTCCCGTAAGTCTCTTTTTGCTTAAATACCGGTATGTCAGATACACCCAAAGATAGGTTACCACATAAGTAACCACAGACCAAGGAAAGGGGGTCCATCCTGTAAACACCACCGTTCCAAACATGACACTGAAATACTCAAAAATCATCATGGCTGCCATCCATGCAATCGTGTATCCCAGTACAGCCTTCTTATCTTTTGGTAAAAACATTGTATACATAATATTCAAAGACGGATACAGCAAAATTGCCGACATCACAATATAAATAACAGAATCCCGGGGATTAAGATAATAATAAAGACTTAAATAACCGCTTAAAACCGTTTCATAAATCATCGAATATGCAACGGTCATAATACCTATAACGGCTTTTCTGAAATCCAAAGGTTTAAAATAAAGACATATAATCAGACTGATCAATACTCCGAACAGTGAAAGATAAAAAAAGACGTAACCCATAATTATCACCCTGCGTTTATTATTCTCACAGGGCAAAAACAATAAACATACATTATTTTCTTATGTCATTTTTAAGATATTCCACATTTTTCAATACAGCCTTAAGCCTGTATTGGTCAACAGGTGTTCTTATTACCGCGTCAATTCCGCTGTTCTTGTAATCATCTATACTTATTGAGTCACAAGATGACAAAATACATTTTATCTCCGGAAAACGGGCTTTTATTTTTGAAGCTAATTCGTCACCATATATTTCTTTCATCACGCGGTTTATAATAATATAATCAGGACGCATGTCCTGTACCTTTTCAATTGCATCATATTCATCCGCAATACCGGCAATATATCCTATACTTACCAACATATCTTTCAAAATCATGCTTTCGAACTTACTGTCGTTAACAAGAAGCACTTTTTTCATTTTTTATATCTCCTGTCCTCGTAAAAATCAAATACTCTTATTTTGAAAATCCTTTAGGACACACTCTGATACAAATACCACATACAGAGCCCCTGCCTATGTGCTTGAAATTCCTGTTCATATATTCACTGCACGCCTGGGCATCAACAATATGGCTCCTGTCACAGCCGGCAAACCAGCTGTTACCCGTCAAAGCCATTGCCGGACAGCTGTCAACGCAAATTCTGCAGCTGCCACAGCCGTCCCGGACAACGTGGGAACCAATCGGAAGTTCCATGTCCGTAAGTATTGTTCCCAACCTTACTCTTGGACCATATTTAGTGCTGATAAACAAACCGTTTTTCCCTATCCAGCCCAGACCCGCTTTTACGGCGGCGGTCTTGTGCTGGAAAACGCCTGAATATCTGTCTTCCAGATCGTTGACAGTCTGGGAGGCAGGTACCGCCATGGCACTATATCCCATATTCTGAATCTCTATCTGACCCCTTAAAGTTATCTGGTCTATCAACGTATTAACCGCCCTGTAATGGTGAAAATAAGTATAGGTAGGCTTGTCGCTTATTTGGTCAATAATAAAATCGGACAGTCTTACTCCGACAGTTATAGCATATTTAACCTTTTTAAGATTTTCCGGAAGGTATGCCTCAACATCGGAACAGCCTACAAAGGATGCACCCATTTCCATTAATTTATCTTGAATTTTAGTAAAATTATTCATTTCAAAAAACTCCTCACACCCATTTTTTAAAAATAATAATATTTTATAAGAACAACACACATTAGAATATTATAAAACATACATAACAATTATTCCATCCATATATGTTTATATATACGTATTTATCGGCAAGTTTATATAAGCCAAATATAATCAAAATTTGATTTGTCTTCGGGCAATATGGCACAATTCCCCTTCACTATGTTATAATACACTCAAAACTACATACTAAGAAACGTGATAAATTTATGATTTGATTTTTAACTTGAGAGCCAAATTAAGCTGAGCGAAAGGAATGATTATTGCCATGAGTATCGTCAGCAATAAAGAACTTGCAGAGAACAAACTGATTCTGCTTTATATTATTGATAAAGTAAACATACCCATCAGCAATCTGCAGATAACAAAAATCATTCTGGAAAATAAATTTATGAATTATTTTATGCTTCAGCAGCTTCTCAATGAACTTTGCACCAGCAACTATCTATTGTATAAAAATATTGACAATAAAGCGTTTTACACCATTACTCCTTTGGGGAAACAAACCTTAAGCTACTTTACCGGCCATATACCGCAGGGTATAAAAAGCCTTATTGACAACAGTATATCCAACATAAGGAACAACATCAGAAACGAAACCTTTATTTCAGCTGAATATACCTTAAGCGGAGAAAACGAATTCACCGTCTCGTGTCAGGTCCGGGAGGACAATTTCAACCTTATCGATTTAAAGGTTACAGTGGGAACGAAAAATGATGCCCGAAGGATTTGTGAAAACTGGAAAAAACATTCCCAGGAAATATACAGTGAAATTATTGAAAGCCTTATAAAAGTCAGAATTAAAAACACCGGAGAAAATTCATGACTTTGTTGGTATGTTGAGCCCTTTAACCGGGCTCTTTTTACATAACTTTTTCATACCAAAAACACCTAAAATTTTATGGGAAATATTACGGAAGCTCTATTACCTTGTTCTCTTTTGATTCTTTGTACAAAACAAATTTATTGCCTATCACCTGGACCACTTCGGCTCCCACAAGACTTGCCACTTCATGACACACTTCCTTTGTATCAACCATGGCGTTTTTAAGCACCGCAACTTTTATAAGCTCCCTTGCCTCCAAAGCTTCGTTAAACTGCTTTATCATATTGTCATTTATTCCGCCTTTGCCAATCTGAAAGATGGGTTCGATGCTGTTTGCCAAACTTCTTAAATAGCTTCTTTGCTTACCTGTAAGCATATCAACTCTCCTTGCCCAATGTTTTTCTGAAAACTAATTTAAAAACTAAAATTTAAAATAATGGGGATAGTTGACCCTATCCCCATTCATGTCTTAGTATGCTTCGACTTCTTTCCGGCTTTTTCTTCTTTGAACTTCATATTTCGGATGTCCTTTCTTCCACCCAGCCCTCGTTTTTTCAATAACCTGGGATGTTGCTTCCTGGTTTAGCACAAAGTCATCCTTCATCAAGCAATAATATGCCGCACTGCCGGTTTTACAGTTTCCACAATTAAAACACTCCATAAAACTTACTAATGCCCCTCCGTTTTTTATCATGCTTGTATTAAGTTATTATATATTATATTTTACAACATATAGTGCATATCTGTCCAGCAAATCTTTTTGTATACATTGTTAAGGCAAACAATTACAGGATATTTGAATAAATTTTATCTAAAATATTCAAATTCCAGGTCATACATTCTTACGGTATCCCCTTCATTAATTCCCATACTTTCCAGGGCGTCAACAATTCCTTTCCTCCTTATGGCTCTTTGGAAATACTGCAGAGATTCATAATTGTCAAAGTTCACTGATCTTACCAGCCTTTGTACCCAGCTTCCTTCAACCACAAAAACACCATTTTCCTTCCTGATATTAAAGGGTTCCTCTTCAACCGCCGTATATACAACTTCATTGTCCTGGTCATTTACAAGAACGGTATCGGGCAGCTCCTTAAGTTTTTGTGCGGCATAATATATCAATTCCTTAAGTCCTTTGTTGGATGCCGCGGATACAGGGAAAATTTTGTATCCTCTTGGTTCGATAACCTTCCTGAATTTTTCAAGATTTTCCTCCGCTCCCGTGACATCCATCTTGTTTGCTGCAATAATCTGGGGCCTTTCACAAAGTACAGGGTTATATTTTTTAAGTTCTTCATTTATTACTTCAAAATCCTGGACAGGGTCTCTTCCCTCGGATCCTGAAATATCCACCACATGAATAAGAAGCTTTGTTCTTTCTATATGTTTTAAAAATTCATGACCCAATCCCACGCCTTGATGCGCACCTTCAATAAGTCCCGGTATGTCTGCCATTACAAAGGCGTTCTCGGCGTCAATGTTTACAACACCCAAATTGGGGTTTATTGTTGTAAAATGGTAATTTGCAATCTTGGGCTGGGCAGCCGTAACCATTGAAAGAATTGTGGATTTGCCCACATTGGGAAAACCTATCAGTCCCACGTCTGCCAGGAGTTTAAGCTCCAATATCACCCACAGCTCTTCTCCCGGCTCCCCCGGTTTTGCAAAACTTGGCACCTGCCTTCTCGGAGTCGCAAAATGCTGATTTCCGGCTCCACCCTTGCCGCCTTTTGCAATTACAACTTTCTTACCGGGCTTTACAAGGTCGGCGAGAATCCTGCCTGTTTGCTCATCCTTTACCAAAGTTCCCGGAGGGACCTTTATTATCAAATCTTCCCCGCTTCTGCCTGAACAGTTGGAGCTGCCGCCGTTTTGCCCGTCTTCGGCTCTGTAGCGGGTTTTATATCTGAAGTCCTGAAGCGTTCTTAATCCTTCATCCACAACAAAGATTACATCCCCGCCTTTTCCGCCGTCTCCGCCGTCCGGGCCGCCCTTGCTTATGTACTTTTCCCTGTGAAAGGATATCGCGCCGTCTCCGCCGTCCCCGGCTTTTATATATATCCTCGCTCTGTCAACAAACATTGTGTTTCAACTCCATGGCATACGTATAATAAATGTGTTTCTATTCCTTAGTATTGCACAAATCATAAAATTAAATCCCGGTAAAACCGGGATTTATAATTTTATTTTTTATGCAGGAATAATACTTACCTGTTTTCTGTCTTTACCCAATCTTGAGAACTTCACTCTTCCGTCTACCAAAGCAAAGAGGGTATCGTCCTTGCCTTTTCCGACATTCAAACCGGGATGTATTTTTGTACCTCTCTGCCTAACCAAAATGTTCCCGGCCTTAACAAACTGACCGTCGCCTCTTTTTACACCAAGTCTTTTCGACTCACTGTCACGACCGTTTCTTGTACTACCCACTCCTTTTTTGTGGGCAAACAATTGCAAATTTGCCTTAATCATCGGTCAACACCTCCTTATCCAAAACCGATACATATTTTCCATATCCAAGTTCAACCTGTTTTAAGCCTATTACCACAGTTTCAAGGATAGTTCTCACCATTTCTTTTTTGTCTTCCGGTATATCCTTCGGAACGGTACATCTCATATATCCGTTCCTTTCGTTGTACCCCTTTATACCGGCCAGCTCTTCAAGAGCTCCTGCCGCAGTGTATGCAAGAGCCGACACAGCCGCGCACACTATGTCTTTTCCGCTCCTGCCGTAGCCTGCATGCCCCTTGATTTTAAGTTCACGTATGAAACGCTCACTATCCCTGATTACTTCAACTTTAATCATTGAACTATTACCTTATGCATTTATCTTTTCAATCTGTATCTTCGTATAAGGCTGTCTGTGGCCCTGTTTCCTTCTGTAACCCTTCTTGGGCTTATACTTGAAAACAATAATCTTTTTGCCCTTGCCATGGCACAACACTTTTGCAGTAACAGACGCATTGCTTACAAAAGGAGTGCCAAAGCTTACCTTGTCATCCTTTGAAACGGCCACAACTTTGTCGAAAGTGACTGTGGAACCTTCTTCATTTGCAAGCTTCTCAATAAAGAGCACGTCACCTTCCTGAACCTTGTACTGTTTTCCGCCTGTTTCAATCACAGCGTACATCCAAAACACCTCCCTACCCAGTCTCGCCGGCAAAAGGTAGCAGCAACAAAGCAAACTGTTGCTTGCATTTACCAAACCTGAGCCGAGCGGCCACCAAAATATTGTATCATACAAGTGTATCTATGTCAACTTCTTTTATTTTCACTTCCTCATGTCCCACTTCCGCCGAGGGTTTTATTATGACTTTTTTGTTAAACAGATTCTGAATTCTTGCAAGGTTGTCGTTGTCTTCTCCTCTCAACACCTCGGCCACAGTAGGATGAACCTCAACCATGATAGCATTTGCTATTGTTTTTGTAAAGTATTTGCTTATCTCTTTCTCAACATTTCTTGCCACAGACTCGGGCGAAAGTATTTTCCCCCTTCCTTCACAATAAGGACAATCCTGAAGCATCATTGACTCCAAGCCTTCCCTAACCTTTTTCCTCGTCATCTCAATAAGGCCAAGACCGGTCATGCCGACAACAGTGGTTTTGGTGCGATCCTTTTTCAATACCTGCTTTAAAGCTTCCAGTACCTGTTTTTGATGTTCCGGATCATGCATGTCGATAAAATCAATAATAATTATTCCTCCGATGTCTCTTAGCCTCAATTGTTTCCCGATTTCTTTGACCGCATCAAGATTGGTCCTTAAAACGGTGTCTTCGAGATTGTTTACCCCCACATACTTCCCGGTGTTCACATCAATAACCGTAAGAGCTTCCGTTCTCTCGATTACAATATATCCTCCGCATTTTAACCAGACCTTTTTGGCCAATGCCTTCTGTATCATGCTGTCAATCTGGTAGTACTCAAACAAATCAATATTTTTGTTGAAATACTCCACTCTCATTTTCAAAGCCGGCGAAATCATTTCAACAAGCTCAAGAACCTTATTGTACTCCTGCCGGTCATTAATAACAAACCTGTCAATTTTCCATGTAAAGATGTCCCTGACTGCTCTGTAAATTACACTCAAATCTTTGTGCAAACACCTGGGAACCGGTCCGCTCTGTTCTCTTTGTTTTATTTTTGCCCAAAGTTTGACCAAAAAATTCAAATCATTTTTAAAATCTTCTTCCCGTTTGCCTTCCGAAACAGTCCTTACAATAATTCCCATATTCTTTGGTTTGATCTTTTCGGCTATTTTTCTTAGCTTTGCCCGTTCCTCCTCATCCTCAATTCTCCTAGAAATGCCAATGTAATCGGCGTTGGGAAGAAGCACCATCTGCCTTCCCGGCAACGTTATATGGGTAGTTACCCTTGGGCCTTTTGTTCCTATGGGTTCTTTGGTTACCTGTACCGTTATTTCCTGACCGGGTCTTAATATCTCTTCGATATTGTAACTCTTAACATCGCTATAGATTTCTTCATCATCTTCGGAAAATTCTTTCTGAGGTATGGCATCACCTACATACAAAAAAGCATTCTTTTCATATCCGATATCTATAAAAGCCGCCTGCATTCCAGGCAGGACACTTTCCACTCTGCCTCTGTAAATATTGCCCACAAGTCTTTCACAATCATTTCTCTCTATAAATAATTCAACCAGTTCCCTGTCTTCCAACAGAGCCACTCTTTTTTCATTAATCCCCACATCTACCACAATCTCACTAACCATTCTACCACCTCATACAGATAATAATACACGACCCCCCAAAGGATCAGTCAGGTTGTCTTTGTTTTTCGTAAAAAGACCGGAACGATGAATTTTTAATATCTCAAAATTAATGCCTGAATATCTGCCAAAAGCCGCAATTACAAACTCCGGTTTCAAATTTGCCGTACTTCCTGCGGCAAGCAGCATTGTAAAACAGAAAACAGCCGATTCGTCCGTTTGTTTAAACAAATCGTCTTCAGCCTTAAGTTTTTCAACATATTTTAAAATCCACAAATTTTTACATCCGTCTTCGGTAAAATCAGTTTTGGTACTCTCCAAAACTCCAGCTTCCGTATTCTTGACAGTAGTTACAGCAACATTATATATCATGGGACGTATGTCTACGGACTTTATTTTTCCTTTAGATTCTTTTTCTGTAAATATTTCCTTATTCTCGAGAAACTTCGAAAGTTTGCTTTTCAAATCCTCTATTTCAACTTTTCCGTCCGCCAAAACCAATACTTCATATAATGCTCCCGCCACTTGAGCCATGATATTGGAATTTGTATTGTTCTTTTTTGCCTCAACAATTTTTACGCCTTCAGGAAGATTCTGGTTAAGTCTTTGTGCAAACTCTTCGGGCTTCATATCCTTTTCAAGCTCAAAATCAGCATACTCGGAGTCGCTGGTCACTCCCACCGAAAGCGGAAGCCCAAACACTATATGAGGGTGAGGATTAAATCCCTTGGAATACGCTATGGGAATATTTGAACGCCTTACCGCTCTTTCAAACATCTTCATCAAATCCAAATGGGAAATGTATTTGACTTCTTCCCCCCGAACGAATTTCACTCTGATACTACTCAACACAAATTCCCCCCTCAAACACGGTGGCTCCGCATCCGGAACAGTTTGCTCTGCAATTTGGAGTAACTTCTTCTTTTAATGCCTTTTCATGTTCTCTTTCCAAAAATTTCTTCGACACTCCCACATCAATATGATCCCAAGGCAAAATCTCACCATATGACCTTTTCCTGTTGGCATAGAATGAAGGGTCAATTCCGCATTCACGGAAAGCCTCCATCCATTTGTCAAATTTGAAGTGCTCTCCCCAACTGTCAAACTTGCAGCCTTTCTCAAAAGCCTTAAGCAGCACTTTACCCAGTTTTCTGTCTCCGCGGGCAAAAATTGCCTCCAAAAAGCTCAATTCAGGGTCATGCCAGTTGTACTTGATGCTCTTGCTTTTTATTTTGCTTTTCAGGAAAATCTGTTTTTCCCTCAAAGTCTCGATACTGTCCTGCGGCTCCCACTGAAAAGGCGTAAAAGGCTTTGGAACAAAGGACGATGTGCTGATAGTGACACTAAGTCCTTTGCCCCTTTTGTCTTTTGGCGTATTTTTATATGCTTCAACAACTTTATGTCCAAGTTCCGCTATACCCTCAATATCTTCATAGCTTTCCGTCGGAAGCCCCAGCATAAAGTAAAGCTTTACTCCGCTCCAGCCGCCTTCAAAAGCCAGAGAAACAGATTTTATGAGGTCTTCTTCGGTTACACCCTTGTTTATAACATTGCGAAGCCTCTGGGTACCCGCTTCCGGTGCAAAAGTAAGACCGCTTTTTCGAACTTTCTGGGCCTTTTCCATAAGTTCAAGAGAAAAGGAATCCACCCTCAGAGACGGAAGCGAAAGATTCACTTTTTTCGGCTCCATCTCACAAATCAGTCCGTCGGTTAGTTCTTTCAGCGCCGTATAGTCACTGGTACTTAAGGAAGTAAGTGAAATCTCCTCATAACCCGTGCTTTCCTCAAGCTTTCGGGATATCTCCAAAAGCCTGTCCGCCGATCTTTCCCTTACAGGCCTGTAAATAAAACCTGCCTGACAGAATCTGCATCCCCTGATACAGCCCCGGAACAACTCAACCATTATCCTGTCATGAACGATTCCCGTAAAGGGAACTACTATTTTTTCAGGGAAAAAGACCTTGTCCAGGTCCTTTATAATCCTTTTTCTTATTTTTTTGGGATACTCATCCCTTATCGGCAAAAAAGAGCTTATGGTGCCATCGTCGTTGTATTTTACATCATAGAATTGAGGGACATACACTCCCTCAATTGACGATATGCAGCGCAAAAACTCTTCCCTTGGCAAATTTTTCTTCTTCCATTGTACATACACATCCATCACTTCGTTGATTATTTCCTCGCCTTCACCCATCATAAAAAAGTCTATAAAGTCTGCCAAAGGCTCCGGATTGTATGCACAAGGACCGCCGGCACAGACAAAGGGATGCTCTTTCGTCCTCTCACCGCTTAAAACAGGCACCCCCGCAAGGTCAAGCATATTTATTATGTTTGTATAACTCATCTCATACTGAAGAGTAAAACCTATAAAATCAAATTCCCTTATGGGGTCATGGGTCTCAAGGGCAAAAAGAGGTATGTTGTGCTCTCTCATCTTTGCTTCCATGTCAACCCATGGAGCAAAAACTCTTTCACAGTAAGTATCCTCCCTCTCGTTGAGAAGGTGATACAAAATCTTCATGCCAAGATGAGACATCCCAACTTCATAAACATCAGGGAAACAGAAAGCAAATCTTATATCTATTCCCTTTAAATCTTTTTTTACGCTGTTCCATTCATTGCCCGTATATCTTGATGGTTTTTCCACACTCTGTAATATTCTGTCACTTACTCTAATACCCAACTTAACCTCCAAAAACAAACGAATAAATATATAATTCCAAATATGTATTTTGTATATACAACGTCAAAACAAAATAAAATCTGCTTCAACTTTTATACCCTATTCAAAATTTTAAACACTGCAGACATAATTTTATAAACACACATATATATTAATAATAACCAATATGCTCTTTTTTATCAACATCAATCTATAGGAGCATTATGGGCATAACAGCTGCTTGCTTATATTTAAGACTTATTCTATTTCAATTTTACCCGATACAGGGAATATCTGAACCCATGTCTGACCGGGATTTAAAACTATTTCTTTGCCGTCGCCGTCCAAATATTTTGTCTTTTCCGTTCTGGAAGCTTTCGACCACTTAATTTCAATGCACTTTCCGTTTGTGATATAATAGCCTTCTCCGCTGCCAACTGTATCAAGATTTTGCCTGCCGTACTGGTCACCTTTTATGTCATAATTTCTGACTTTCTGTATAATAATGTTCTTTGTGGTGAGCTGCTCTCCAGTCTGCCTTTCAATATGGGGCTTTCCGTTTCTGAATCTCAGATAGAGCTTTTTGTCGGCATCATATTCATAATAGGATTTGTACTCGCCAGAATATGAGAGGTTTATCTTCTCAGCCTTTTTGCCTCCTTCAAGCTCCTGGTCCCTGTTATGATATTTAAACACCATTTCTTTGTCCGTAGTAGTTCTGTAATTAACCTTTTTTGCGTATTCCTCCAGTTTTTCCATTGACGTGTAAGTATCCTGCCAGTTTGATTTGTCGTTTGTAATGTCCCAGAAAACTCCGTAAGCACCGTTTATATTGTTTACCCCAAGCTTGGGTATATCCGCCATTGCCATAGGACTCCATCCGATATGTACATAAATTGCGTCATGTTCCAATGCATAGTCAAGGAAATAGTGGCGCGCACTTCTCACAGGCCCTATGAGTTCCGTTTTCTGACCCCAGAACACAGGCATGAACCTTGTTATGCCACCCTCAACAATTACCTCATAAATAACTTGGGCCTGGCTCAATCCTCCCTGCGGAAGACATTTTTCTCCCTGGTTGTCAATCATTACGGCATAAGGTCTTACTCCTTTTTCGGGAAAAACAAAGTTTACCTCTTGTTCGGGTTCCGGACTTGGCTGCTCCACATAATCAAAATTCACATTTTCCTCCGTGGGTTCCGGGCTTGCATCCGGGTTATTTTCCGTATTGTCGCTCCGCCCGCAGGAAACAGAGAACATTACAAGCGCCAATATTCCCAACAATAATACCGCCTTTTTAATTGAAAAGTTGTGATACATTTTAATCCCCCATTATCTTTAGTAAATCTGCAAGGTTTATTTTCTACATAAAATAGCAAAATCCTTTTAATTTCCATCATAGCAAAAAACAATTTTATTTTTCTTTTTCATACAAGCAAATCCCCGAACCTGAATTTTCAACACCAGATTCGGGGATGTCCTCCTTTTTTTATTCTTCTTCAAATTCGAACTCTTCTTCCATCCTCATCTTAAATTCTTCAAAAACAGCGTCCAGTTCTTCGTCATCCTCAACGGTCACAAAACTGTCTTCTCCGTCCTCTCCTTGTTCAATTCTTAAAATAACCACTTCCTCCGCGTCGTTTTCTTCTTCAGTCTGCTCAACCGGCAAAAGAACCACATATTCGTTTCCGTTATACTCAATTGTATCCAGATGTTCGAACTCAGTTTCCTCGCCATTCTCGTCAATTAATACCACAAGATCGTCTCTTTCTTCACTCATAAAATATTCCTCCTATTTTAATTATCAAGTATAGATTATATCACAATATTCTATAAATTCCAGTACATATAACTATTATTTTCAATTTTTCAATATTTATAATTACAAAACCTTTCCCTTGCTGTCGAGATATCCTTGTAAAATATATACTGCAGCAATTTGATCCACTACCAGCTTTTTCTTTGATTTTTTTATTCCCATTTCATACATGGTTCTGTTGGCGGCAACCGTAGTCAGCCTCTCATCCCATTTTATCACTTCAATATCTTTTATTCTTTGCTGAAGCAGGTCAATAAACTCTATTGTCTTTTCTCCCCTGGCCCCCACTGTGCCGTCCATGTTTTTGGGAAAGCCGACAATGACCGTTTTTACTCCATATTCTTCGACCAATTCAGATATCCTTTTTAGCGGAACTTCGACATCCGACCTCCAGGTTATGGTTTCAAGTGCTTGAGCCGTCCATCCCAACGGGTCGCTAATAGCAATCCCGATTCTGCTGTCTCCGTAATCAATCCCCAGTACCCTCATAGCCACCTCCGCCGCTTTTTATAGTAGTCATTTTCACAGCAATCCTTTTGGTTCAGTGCCACGTAAATTTACCCTGTAAATTTTTACAGTTTTAAGTTTATAAAATTTATAATTTTATAATTTACGATACTTTGATGGCAAACACAGGACATACCGACGCACAGTAGCTGCACAACACACATTTTTCCTCCTCGACTTTTGCTTTTCCGTCAACTAACTTCAAAGCCTTCTGCTTGCATCTTTCCACGCATTTTCCGCAGCCTTCGCACCACCAGTCAATATGAAGATGTCTTTTTTTGTTCTCAAGGCTTTTTTGGACATCTTGAGGTACTTCTTTGCCCTCAAATATGCATACATTCATAACAACCTCTTCTATTGACTGCATACCTACCGCTATGGAATGTATATACGGAATATTAAGTACAAAATCCATGGCTTCTTTATAGGATTTAATCAGGTTGCCTCCTCCCAAAGGCTTCATGCTGTATATTCCTTTTCCCACCGAATAAGCCTTTTCAACGGCCTTTAACATGTCGTCTATTGTACCGTCTCCTATTCCAATACCCGCCTTGTTTACTATGGGATGTATTACGTCAACCTCCGGCATCTCACAACAGGCTTCCACAACCTCAACATTGTGGGTTGATACTCCAACCGCTTTTATTATTCCCTTTTCTTTCATGGAAATATAATATTCCAAAGCCTCTCTGTGTCCTTTTAAGGTAAGCCTGCTTTCCTGTTCGTGAAGCATAAAAATGTCTATCACATCAATATCCATTTCTTTTCTGGCTTTTTCCAGACTTTCTTTTGCTCCTTCGGCAGAATAGGCATAGGATTTGGTTGCAACCACGATATTTTTATTTGTCTTTTTAAGTGCCTTTCCGATATGGGAATAAGTGCCGTAAAGCTCTGCCGTATCGATAAAATTTACGCCAAGCTCAAAAGACTTTAAAATTATTTCGGCTCCAGTCTCCGGGGGGAGATTTGCCTGAAGAGGCCCGATTATAAGTCCGCCAAAGCAAAGTTTCGAAACTTCCAAACCCGTATTACCCAATTTGCAATATTTCAATTACTACACCAGCCTAACAACTTTTATATCTAATAATTGAAATAAATTGAAATATTATAAAAAACTCCGTATAATAATTATACGGAGCCTTCTTTGCCGATACACTCTTCAAGATAGCACCTTAATATTTCCTCTAAAAGCTCGTCCCTTTCCACTTTTCTGATAGAGCTTCTGGCATCCAGATGATTAGTTATGTAGGTTGGATCTCCCGACAGAATATAACCTACAATCTGGTTTATAGGATTGTAACCCTTTTCCTTCAAAGCTTTGTATACAGACACAAGCAACTCCCTGGCTTCATTAACCTTTTCTTTTTCGACATTAAACATCATAGTTTCATTGTTTGACATAACTGACCACTCTCCTGTCCAAATGAGGACTAATCATAAATAGCACCAACCCAACATCGTAACACAACGCGTATATATATATAGTAATACAACAGGATAAATTATGCAATATTTTTAAGCGCAATTCACATTAATTCGCCTTGTTTTATTATGTTGTATCTTTTATTCTCGCAGTCTACTTAAAATTTAAAAAACTTGCAAGCAATATAAAAAATCAATTTACAATCTCTCCGACAATATAATCATCTTTTGCCTCTCTTAAAAGCACATTTAAAATTTGACCCTCAATATCTTTATCACCTTTGCATTCAACCCTTATATAATTCGGTGTAAGCCCTTCCATAAATCCTTCTTTTCCTTTTACTTCCTGTTCAAACAACACCGGCAAAACCCTGCCTGTGAAACTTTTGTTGTATTCCAAAGTCATTCGGGAAGCAAGCTCAATCAATATGCGGCTTCTTTCTTCTTTTTTCTGCGGCGCAACCTGGTCAGGATAAGATGCCGCCGGCGTGCCTTTCCTGCGGGAATATTTGAATACATGCATCCTTGCAAAAAGAACTTTTTCGACAAACCTGCATGTTTCATTGAACTCCTCGTCAGTCTCCCCGGGAAAGCCAACCATAACATCAGTTGTCACGGCCACATCCTTCAAATTTTCCCTCAAAAGCTCCACAGACCTTAAATACTCTTTAGTGGTATATTTTCGGTTCATTCTTTTTAAAGTACTGTCACACCCGCTTTGAAGAGAAATATGAAACTGCGGACATAATTTTTCCATTCCCTTTATCGCTCTGACAAATTCTTCCGTCACCGTCGTAGGTTCGATGGAACCAAGCCTTATTCTTTCTATTCCTTCTATTTCATGTACTTTTCTTATAATATCAATCAAAGAAGTATTCTTTATATCTTTTCCATAAGATGCAACATGTATTCCGGTAAGCACCACTTCTTTATACCCACTGTGTGCAAGTCCTGACACTTCCTTCAGTATATTCTCCTCCGAGCGGCTTCTTACAGGCCCTCTTGCATAGGGAATAATGCAGTATGTGCAAAACTGATTGCAACCTTCCTGTATCTTAATGAAAGCCCTTGTACGCTCCTTGTATACATTAACACCCAATTCCTCAAATTCCCGGGTTTTCATTATGTCCCCGACGTAATTTCGCCGGCCGCCGGAAGTCTCCAATTCCTTAAGATACTCCAAAATCCTGCTTCGGTCCTTGGTCCCCACGACCAAGTTTACTCCTTCGATTTTGCTTACTTCCTCAGGAGCGGTTTGGGCATAACAGCCTATCACAATAACTATGGAATTTTCGTTGTTTCTTTTTGCTCTCCTTATCATTTGCCGTGACTTTCGGTCACTCAAATTTGTAACGGTGCATGTATTTATTACATAAACATCGGCTTCATCTTCAAAGTCTACTATCTTGTAGCCCGCTTTTTCAAACATTTCGGAAATTGCCTCAGTCTCATACTGATTTACTTTGCAGCCTAACGTATAGAATGCAGCCCTTTTCATTGTTTGCGTAAAACTCCTCTACTTTATTTTGATATGAAAAAATAGTTACAAAATACTAAGTAAATTTTAGCAATATAACAATTGACTTGCAACTTCAAACAAGTTAATATATTACCATGGAGCAAATAATGCCTAAAGAACACAAAGGGGGAAATTATATGAAATCATTTAATATTTCACTTAAGTCCATCACTGATGTTAAAGATTTTGTCAATATAGTAAATAAATACGATTTTGATATTGATTTAACATCGGGACGTTATGTGGTGGACGCAAAATCTATAATGGGTATTTTCAGCCTTGATTTAAGCAAACCTATCAGAGTGGACGTCCACACTGACAATTGTGATGAATTCTGTGAAGAAATTAAAAACTTTTTGGTATAGTCTTTAATGAGGAGGTAAAAGCATTTTACCTCCTCATAATCGTCATCCTGTATTTTATACCTCTTTTTCATTTTCTTTTTTTCATTCTCTTTGCATTTTTATAGTTTTTTATAATCATACTGCCGCACATCATATATCTTCTTTCGTTAATATATCTTCCTCCGTCAAAACTGAAACACCGTTTCTTACAAGAATTTCCGAAGTTACACCGTTGCCTCTTTTGGTTTTTCCCGAAAACGTACCGTCATAAATACTGCCAAATCCGCAGGACGGGCTTCTTGCTTTCAGTATCGCTTTCTTTATGCCCATGGTTTTTGCGATCTTTAGTACCTCTTGCGCCCCTTTTATAAAATATTCTGTCACATCTTCCCCGTTTTTGTTCATTACCCTGCTTTTGCCATCCAAAACATCCGCCCCGTCACCGTCTGCTATCTCAGAAGGAACTCTAGGCGTGGGACATCCCCCCAACTGCTCGGGACATACAGGTATCAGAGTCTCTTCTGAACAAAGCTTCATTACCTTTTTATTCAAATTATTTTTTCCATTATATTTACAATTCACTCCAATTAGGCATGCACTTACAAGTAAAATACAAATCTCTCCCTTTATACTTTAGCTTTTTTAGTTTTCTTCTTTTTCTTTTTACCCTGCACATGAAGAAGCACGGCTTCATCAGGTGTTTTTCTCCTGCGCTTTCTTTTAGGTTTGCCATTCTCCTTTCCATCTGACTCTAAAGCCTTCTCATCATTTTCACCATTGTTTTTGTCAACAATGGTAAATTCAATCCTGCGGGCGGCCACATCAGCTTTAATCAACATGACATTTACCACATCGCCTATCCGATAAACCTTTCTGCTTCTTTCACCTATCAGGCTGTAACTTTTGTCATTATACACATAATAGTCATCCTCCAGGCTGCTTATCCTTACCAGGCCCTCAATAGTGTTTTCCAATTCCACAAACATGCCGAAGGACGTCACATTTGATATTATACCTTCAAACACTTGTCCTTCATGCTTTTTCATAAACTCAACTTTCTTCAGCTCTTCGGTCTCCCTTTCGGCCTCTTCCGCAGCCCGTTCCCTTTCAGAACAAAGCTTTGCAATTTCAGGAAGTCTGCTGTTTAATAAATCTTCTCTTTCCGGATTTACAGTACCTTTCAGATATTCCTTCATAATTCTGTGAATAATAAGGTCCGGATATCTTCTGATAGGTGATGTAAAGTGGCAGTAGTATTTCGCGGCAAGTCCAAAATGTCCGCTGTTGATGTGGCTGTACCTGGCCTTTTGCAAAGACCTCAGCATAACCGTGCTTATTATGGTCTCCTCTTTTGTGCCTCTGGCCTTCTCCAGAACATCCTGCAAAGCCTTGGGATGAATTTTGTTTATACCTTTGAGCGTATATCCCAGGTTGTGTACAAACTCACTGAAGGCCTCAATTTTATCCGGATCGGGATCTTCATGGATTCTGTAAACAAAAGGTGTGTTTGTCCAGAAAAAGTGTTCTGCGACCGTCTCATTGCACACCAGCATAAATTCTTCAATTATATTGTTGGCAATGGTCATCTCATATCTTTTAACCTCAATCGGCACACCTTTTTCGTCAAGCACTATTTTCGCCTCGTCAAAATTAAAATCAATGGCTCCTCTGTCCATCCTCTTTTTTCTTAATATAAGAGCCAGTTCCTTCATTGTGTGGAAGGTGTCGCAGAGGTATTTGTAGCGCTCAATAAGCCCTTCGTCGTTCTCCTCGAGAATCTTGTAAACGTCGGTATAAGTCATTCTCTCATTAACATTTATTACGCTTTCAAATATTTCATGATCCACAACCCTGCCGGATTTGTCAATCTCCATCATGACGGTGAAAGCAAGCCTGTCAACTTTGGGATTAAGGCTGCAAATACCGTTTGAAAGTTCTTTTGGAAACATGGGAATAACCCTGTCCACCAGATAAACACTGGTACCCCTTTTCAAAGCCTCTTTATCCAAAGGGGAGCCCTCTTTGACATAGTAGCTTACATCGGCAATATGAACCCCCAAACGGTAGTTTCCGTTAGGAAGCCTTTCAATGGAAACGGCATCATCCAGGTCCTTGGCATCTTCGCCGTCAATGGTGACCATGGTCAAATCCCTAAGGTCGCGCCTTCCCTTTATCATATCCTCGGTTACGGTCTGGCTGATTGATTTTGCCTCTCTTATTACCTCCTCAGGGAAGTCCTCTCTTAAGTTGTAAGCTTTTATAATAGAGAGAATGTCCGAACCCGGCTCATCTTTGTCACCAATTATTTCAATTATCCTTCCCTCGGCATTTCTTCTTTTTTCCGGCCATACAACAATTTCGGCCACAACTTTCTGACCTGATTTTGCACCATTTATCTCGTCCTTCGGAATAAAAATGTCCCCGGATATTCTCGGGTCATCCGGTACTACAAATCCAAAATACTTGCTGCTTTCAAACGTGCCGACAACGGTCTTGTTGGCCCTTTTTACAATCTTTATTATTTCACCCTCGGCTCTTTTGTCTCCGATACCTTTTTTATTGATCCTTGCTATAACCCTGTCTTTGTGCATGGCGCCGTTCAGACCGCCGGAAGGAATGAATATATCCTTCATGTTTTCGTCATCGGGAATTAAAAATCCATAACCATGCTCATTTCCCTGGAGGTATCCGCATACAAGATTCATTCTTTCAGGAACTCCATACCTGTTTTTTCGGTTCTTAAATATGAGCCCTTCTTCCTCCAGCTCCTTTAGCAGGTTTTCAAACAACCCGATGTCGCTTTTTGGGACGTCCAGTACAGTAACCAATTCACTGAATAAAAGAGGTTTGTATGCATCCTCCCTCATAAACGCCAGTATTCTTTCTTTTCTATCCATCATATTTTTACAAAGCTGTATTTTTATACAGCGTGTTCCCTCCTTCTTCTATTAGTAATTGGTCTGATTGTACTATTTTTCCCAAAAAGCACACACTTTAATATATTTTTTTTGATTTCGGTCAAATAAAAAACCAAGATTGTTAAACCCTGGTTTTTTATGGTATTGAAGTTATGGGCTTCTTTAAAAAACTGTTAAAGACCTAATTCATCTGAAATCTTTTTCATTGCTTCCAAAGCGATTTCGAGAAATTTCTCCAAAGAAAGGCCTAACTGTTCACATGACTTTATCTGCTCTCTGTTTACACCTTTGGCAAAACTCTTTTCGTTCATTCTTCTTATAAGAAAATCAACAGTAACATCTTCCAATTTTTTTGAAGGAAGAATCAAAGCTGCGGCAGTTATAAGCCCTGCAGCAGGATCGGCACAGTATAAAGCCTTGTCAATCTTTCTTTTTCTTTCAATACCATGATAATCATTGTGGGCTTTTACGGCATATATAATTGAACTTTCAATATCAAGGGACTCTAAAATCTCAGCCCCCACCAGGCTGTGCTTTGAAATATCGCCCGCCGTTTTTTCGCAGTCAATGTCATGGAGCAATCCTGCCAGACCCCATTTATCTATATCTTCTTTGAAATAAAAAGCCAAATCCTTCATTATTGCTTCAACTGCAAGAGAATGTTTTATCAAGTTTTCATTTTCAATTCTGGCCTTCAACTCTTCCAGTGCCTGTTCTCTTTCCATCGAAACCAATACCTCCAAATTTATTATTGAATAGCTTAAGGCAATTATAATAAAAACCCAACCAACAACCAAAAAAATAACCGCAGTTGTTATAAAAGTATGCAGACAAATTTAAAGTCCAATATTATATTACTAAATTAGAATAATAATTACAAGGAATAAAATAGAGTATTAAGCATAAATTATCTCGAAATATATATTAAACAAAAAGAAAGGCATAGAAAAGCTACAAAAAGCAAAAAAGGAAACTGCAAATAATACAGTTTCCTTTTTCAATTGTCTTATTTGGAATTTATAATAAGCTGCAGCACAACTGAAGTAATCAAAAATCCTATGGCCGCAACTGCTGTATATTTACCTAAAATAGCATCAATAGTCCTTCCTTTGTTCTTTCCAAAAAAAGTCTCAGCACCGCCGGCAATAGAACCCGACAATCCTGCACGTCTGCCTGACTGGAGCAACACAATGACAATCAGCGATATTGAGAAAATCAAATGTAAAATAGTAACTGCTATTTGCATTCTAAAAGGCACCTCCTAAGAAATTGACAAGATACATTGTAACATACTAATACGCAGAATACAAGCATCAATGCCAATATTTTTTCAAACTTTTTCATCCTGAAGTGTTTTTCGCGTATCTTGTCTTTCACGTGAAAAAATCGGCCTTTTTGTCTATTGTTCCAGTCCTGGCATCTTATTTCTTTTTAAGGTTGAACCAGGCATCAAGTCCGGGATAACGGCTGACTGCTCCTATTTCTTCCTCTATTCTTAACAGCTGATTGTATTTTGCCACACGGTCAGTTCTTGAGGGAGCTCCGGTCTTTATCTGTCCGGCATTGGTTGCCACAGCTATGTCCGCAATTGTTGCATCTTCAGTCTCTCCCGATCTGTGGGATACAACTGCGGTATATCCCGCACGGTTTGCCATTTCTATGGCATCAAGGGTTTCAGTAAGAGTTCCTATTTGGTTTACTTTAATAAGTATGGAATTGGCAACTCCCAATTCTATACCTTTTTTAAGTCTGGTTGTGTTTGTAACAAAGAGGTCGTCTCCCACAAGCTGAATTCTTTTTCCGAGTCTTTCGGTAAGCATTTTCCAGCCTTCCCAGTCTTCTTCCGCAACACCGTCTTCCAGAGAAATAATCGGGTATTTATTAACAAGCTCTTCCCAGTAGTTTATCATTTCCTCTTTTGTCTTTTTCACACCGGATTTCCAGAAAAGATATGTTCCGTCTTCCTGGTACATTTCCGTGGAAGCAGCGTCTATTGCGAGTCTGAAATCATCACCCGGTTTGTAGCCCGCTTTCTCAACAGCTTCCAATATAACCTGGATTGCCTCTTCATCAGTTTTAAGATTCGGAGCAAATCCTCCTTCGTCTCCCACAGCCGTACTGTAACCTTTATCCTTTAACACTTTCTTCAGGTTATGGAAAACTTCTGCGCACATTTGAAGTGCATGTCTGAAGGAAGAAGCACCCACCGGCATTATCATAAACTCCTGGATATTTACACTGTTGTCGGCGTGTTTTCCTCCGTTTATGATGTTCATCATAGGTACCGGAAGGGTCTTTGCATTTACTCCTCCGATATATTGGTAAAGGCTTAACCCAAGAGCTTCAGCAGCAGCTTTTGCTGTCGCAAGGGAAACTCCCAGGATGGCATTGGCACCGAGCTTTGACTTGTTTGGAGTACCGTCCAGGCTTATCATGAGGTTGTCAACAGCCGCCTGGTCAAACACATTCATGCCTTCCACTTCAGGCGCAATAATATTGTTTACGTTTTCCACTGCTTTCTGGACACCTTTGCCCAAATATCTGTTTTTGTCGTTGTCCCTCAGTTCTACGGCTTCAAAAGCTCCTGTGGATGCACCTGACGGAACTGCCGCTCTGCCTACAAATCCGCCTTCTGCTATAACCTCCACCTCTACTGTGGGATTACCCCTTGAATCAAGTATTTCTCTCGCAAATACGCTCTCAATTTCCAAGTACTGTTTCATTCTCCATTCTCCCTTCATATAGCTTATTTTTATATGTTAAAAAATTAACACTGCATCCTTCTACCATATTACCACAAAGTCCAATTAATAGAAAGCATTTATTGCAAAACCATAGTATATTTTATCCATAATGACCCATCTTAAAACATTTTTTCAACATTTCCATTTTAATATTTCCGGGAAAACAAATCAACCTTTTTTAAATTGCTTCATCAATGCTATGACTAATACTATGACTGTCACAGTCAGAATTATCAAAAGTGCTGAGAAAGGCTTCCACTGTTTCAGGATCAAACTGTGTACCGGAATTGTTTTTCAACTCAGCCAGTACTTCATTTATTTTCATTCCTTTTCTATAGGGACGGTCGGACAACATAGCGTCAAAGGCATCCGCCACAGATAAAATCCGGGCTTCAAGCGGTATTTCCTTACCCTTCTTCCCGGTAGGGTATCCTTTGCCGTCATACCTTTCATGATGATATTTTATGGAATCAATCAGCATGTCAATACTGGACAAGGGTTCCAATATATCAACACTATACATCGGATGCCGCCGCAGATTTTTCATCTCTGCAGGGGTCAGGGGCTCGGTTTTGTTCAACACGGATTCGGGAATTTCCACTTTGCCTATATCATGAAGCAGAGCGGCTATTTTAAGAAGACGCAGCCTTTCGCTGCTAAGCCCCATGGCCTTTCCAATCCTTACGGCATATTCCATGACACGTTCCGAATGTCCCAGGGTATACTTGTCTTTCGCCGATACCGTACCTAAAAGGGCTCTCAGGCCTCCCAGCAGCTGCTGTTCGTTTGAGTTGAAAAATGTCTTTATATCCTCAAAAACATCCCTGTAGATTCTCACGTTGTTCCTTCCCATGTTTTTCGCCTGATAAAGGGCACTGTCGGCTTGCATAATCAAATCGTCTTTGTTTCGTGCAAGCTCCGGATATATAGAATATCCAACGGACAGGCTGATCTCATTTCTATGTATTCTAAACTCTTCGGTGTCCAAAAAGTCTGAAAATTCTTTTCTTATTTTTTGAATCATGGAAATAATGCTTTTAGAATCGGCATCGGGCATTAATATGACAAATTCATCTCCTCCGTATCTACAGACAATATCCTCTTGTCTTGCACTTGCCTTAAATATTTCGGCAGTCTTCGTAAGAAGCCTGTCTCCTGCTATATGACCATGGGTGTCGTTATATTTTTTAAAATTATCCACATCAATCATTACCAAGGCCAAAGAACCATTTCTTAAATTTGCTTTCTCAATTTCTTCCCCAAGTCTTGTCTGGAAGTATCTATGGTTGTACACTCCGGTAACTCCGTCAACACAGGCCAGCCACTCCAGTCTGTTTATGTATTTGCGTTCCTGTTCATAGGAGTATGCTACAATTATTGACACTATCATTACAGCAACCCTTGCCGCCGATAAATTCAGAAGAAGCCCCGGAGCACTGTCCGTTATTATTCTCAAATCACCTGTTAAATGACCGGCTTCGCTTGCCACCACCATATCCAGCTGTCTGGCTATGACAAAAAGACGCATCGCCGCCAAACCATTAGTAATCAGAGACAAAGACATACCAATATAGCCAAAGCGATAGGATAATAAAATTGAAATTCCGATCTCAAATATTCCTGTTACTGCCCGAAATCCCACAGGCAATTTACCTGACGCCTGAACCATTACAATAATTATATGAAGTGAGGCAATGATAAAGAACAATTTGGAAGACTCTTTATTCGATATTCCCAGCCATGACAACCAACCCTCTTTCTTGTCATGCTGAAAATCATTCCAGCAACTGTTTGCGTTGTCAATTCCTTTAATCATACTGACCTTCCTTTTTCATCGTTGATATGTCCTCCCATCTAAAAGTCAGTAATTCAGTGTAACTCTAAAAGATGCGATATCAGACAATTTCTTTATCTGAAAAACAATAGTTTTTAAAAAATAACAATTTTATTCTACAATAATTTACTACAATATGAAAGTATTTGCAAGAAATATTTTCTATTTTATTTGTTTTTTTGTTTTTCCAATTTTTTAATTTCACCCTAAAAAAGCACAAATAAAAAACTTCGGCAGTAATGCCGAAGTTTTGGGTATAATTTGTTTTGTTATTTATTAACAAATATATTGCCCTATTATTTTACAATCAACGATTCCCCTGTCATTTCCTTAGGCTTCTCAAATCCTAAAATATCAAGCATTGTCGGCGCAAGGTCCGCAAGCCTTCCTTCTCTGAGCTTGACATCTCCAAGGCCAATGACAATGAGAGGAACAGGATTTGTTGTATGTGCCGTGAAAGGTCCTCCGGTTTCATAATCTATCATCTGCTCGGAATTTCCGTGATCCGCGGTTATCAATACCACTCCGTTTTGCTCAAGCACTGCGGGAACAACCTTGCCCAAACATTCGTCAATGGCTTCAATTGCAGCCTTTGCCGCCTCAAACACTCCGGTATGCCCCACCATGTCGGGATTTGCATAATTTAATATTATTACATCATATTCCTTTTTATTTATGCACTCAAGCACCTTGTCAGTTACCTCGTAGGCACTCATTTCAGGCTTCAAATCATATGTTGCAACTTTCGGAGAATTTATCAATATCCTGTCTTCTCCTTCGTATACCGCCTCAACACCTCCGTTAAAGAAGAAGGTTACATGGGCATATTTTTCCGTTTCGGCAATTCTAAGCTGTCTCAGCCCTTTCTTGCTGATATACTCTCCAAAGGTATTCTCAAGGCTTTCAGGCTTAAATGCCACAACAACGTTTTCAAAAGTTTTGTCATACTGGGTCATGCAGACAAAGAACACCGGAAAATATCCTTTTTCCCTTTCAAAACCTGAAAAATTGACCTCCGTGAAAGCCCTGGTAATTTCTCTGGCTCTGTCAGGCCTGAAGTTAAAGAATATTATAGAGTCGTTTTCCCCGACAGTAGCCACCGGAGAGCCGTTTTTCATTATAACTGTGGGTTTTACAAATTCATCGAACTCTTGTCTTTTATAAGATTCTGCAACCGCCTCTTTTGCACTTTGGGCTTGATTTCCTCTTCCAAGAACCATGGCATCATAGGCAAGTTTTACTCTCTCCCATCTGTTGTCACGGTCCATGGCGTAGTATCTTCCCATAACTGTGGCAATTTCACCTACGCCGATTTCCCTGATTTTATTTTCAAGCTCTTCCACATAGCCCATTGCACTGTCCGGCGGAACGTCCCTGCCGTCAAAGAAGCAATGAACATACACATCTTTCAAATTCTGCCTTTTTGCAAACTCCAAGAGGCCATACAGGTGGGTATTGTGGCTGTGCACGCCGCCGTCAGAAAGAAGTCCGAAGAGATGCAGCTTTGAATTGTGCTTTCTGCAGTTTTCGGCAGCATCCAAAAATTCTTTCTTCTCAAAAAAGTCTCCGTCCTGAATGGATTTGGTTATCCTTGTAAGTTCCTGATATACAATTCTTCCTGCACCAATATTGGTATGCCCTACTTCGGAATTGCCCATCTGACCGTCGGGAAGTCCCACATCCATACCGCTGGTACGAACTATTGTATTGGGATATTCCCTCATAAACCTGTCAATATTCGGTTTATTTGCAGCCTCTATGGCATTTCCCTCTTTTCTCGGATTAATACCATAACCATCCAAAATAATCAACATCACAAGTTTGTCTTTCATAATTTATACACTCCATTTCAATTTAATCGTTATGTATTTAAAAATTAAATTTGATTTCAATCTTATTTATATATACCACATTTTAAGGTTTTTGAATATAGTTAAATAAAACAGTCCCTTTAATTTTTGGCGGGACTGTTTTATATAAACTGTACAAATTTTTATACAAATTTTTATGTCGCCTCATTACTTGTTGTACTTTGCGATTTTCTCAAAGTCATCAAGCTTTAAGCTTGCGCCTCCCACAAGGCCTCCGTCGATGTTCGGCATATTGAAGAGTTCTGCCGCATTGGCAGCATTAACACTTCCGCCGTACTGAATTCTGATAGCTTCGGCAACATCCTGACCGTAAAGCTCTTTTATGCATTCTCTTATTATGCCGCAAACTTCTTCTGCCTGCTCATTTGTAGCAGTCTTTCCTGTACCAATGGCCCAGATAGGTTCATAGGCTATTACAGCCTCTTTCACCTGTTCGGCGGAAAGTCCCAGCAAAGCAATCTTAACCTGGTATCTTACCAGTTCGGCGGTAACCCCCTGTTCTCTTTGAGTGAGGGACTCACCAACGCAGATAATCGGCTTTAAGCCATATTTGAATGCCGCATGTACCTTTTTATTAACAGTTTCATCTGTTTCACCGAAGTATTGTCTTCTTTCGGAGTGACCTATGATAACATAGTCAACACCAAGTTCGGCCAGCATAGGTCCGGATACTTCTCCGGTAAAAGCACCTTTTTCCTCCCAGTGCATGTTTTGTGCGGCAACCTTGATATTTGATCCTTTTGCCGCCTCAACAACTCCAGGCAAACATACAAAGGGCACACCTACCACTACTTCGGTATCGGCATCTGCCACTCTTCCTTTTAAAGCCTGTACGAACTCAACGGCTTCCTTCGGTGTTTTGTTCATTTTCCAGTTTCCGGCTGCAATAACTTTTCTACTCATGACCTCTTCTCTCCTTATTTATCCATTAATACATCAATTCCCGGCAATACTTTTCCTTCAAGAAACTCCAAAGACGCGCCGCCTCCGGTTGAAATGTGGGTAATCTTATCGGCAAAACCAAGCTGTTCTATAGCTGCGGCAGAATCTCCGCCTCCGATTATTGAAATTGCTCCGGACTCGGCAACCGCTCTTGCAACTTCCCTTGTACCGTTGGCAAAGTTGGAGAACTCAAATACGCCCATAGGACCGTTCCATACCACGGTTTTGGCATTCTTGATTGCCTCAGAATACAACTTGATTGTTTCCTCACCGATGTCCATACCCATCCATCCGTCCGGAATCTGGTCAGACGGAACAGTCTTGCGTTCTGTATCATTGCTGAACTCTTTGCCTACAACATTGTCCACAGGAAGCAAGAGTTTTACTCCCTTTTTCTCTGCTTTATCCATAAGGCTCTTTGCAAGCTCAACTTTATCATCTTCACACAGGGATGTTCCTATGCTGTATCCCTTTGCTTTAAAGAAGGTATATGCCATACCTCCGCCGATTATAAGAGTGTCAACTTTGTCAATAAGGTTCTCAATAACGCCTATTTTGTCTGAAACCTTGGCACCGCCCAATATTGCCACAAACGGTCTTTCAGGATTTGACAGAGCCTTGCCCATAACCTCAATTTCCTTTTGGATGAGGTATCCGCATACCGCCGGCAGATAGTCGGCAAGACCTGCCGTTGAAGCGTGGGCTCTGTGGGCAGTTCCGAACGCATCATTTACATAAATTTCAGCCATGCTTGCCAATTCTTTTGCAAAAGCAGGATCGTTTTTAGTCTCTTCCTTGTGGAATCTGACATTTTCGAGCATTAAAACTTCTCCTTCTTTTAATGCCGCTGCTTTTGCCTTTGCATCAGGACCAATAACATCTTTCGCCATTATTACTTCTTTTCCAAGAAGTTCTCCCAATCTTACGGCAGTCGGAGCCATGCTGTACTTTTCCTCAAAACCTTCTTTTGGTCTTCCCAGGTGTGAAACCAATATAGTTTTTGCACCGTGTTCAACCAGATACTTGATGGTTGGAAGCGCACCAACTATTCTCTTGTCATCGGTAATCTTTCTGTTTTCGTCCAAAGGCACATTAAAATCAACCCTGACTATAACCTTTTTACCTTTTACGTCAATATCCTCAATGGTTTTCTTGTTCATCATTGCCATAATTTTTCACGCTCCCTAAACATATTGAACATTATTGTATTATTGATTCTAAAACCGCATTTTATGTATTAACGTCAAAAAATGCCTCCGTCAAACCGTTAACATTTTACCATCTTTTTATCATACTTTTCAATAGGGCAAAATAAAATTTATCAATTTTTTAACAAAGTTTTTTCTTATATTAAAATAGTTTCGCTTTTGATGAAATTCTATTTTTTTATATATTTTTTTTATAAAGTCTTGTTTCCTCTTATGAAGTTTTCTTTCTGCAAAGAACCTTAAATTCAAAAAGGCCCGGTTTTAACCGAACCTTTTTTGTATTTAAAGCTATAATTATTTTGCATCAACCGAAGCCATATGAACTATCAAATCAACAACTTTGTTTGAATAACCCCATTCATTGTCGTACCAGGCAACAAGTTTTACAAAGTTGCTGTTGAGAGAAATACCTGCTTCAGCATCGAAAATTGAAGTGCGGGGATCGCCGATGAAGTCTGAAGAAACAACCGCATCCTCAGTGTATCCCAAAATACCCTTAAGTTCATTTTCTGAAGCTTTCTTAACAGCGGCTTTGATTTCATCATAAGTAGCCGGTTTTTCAAGACGGCAAGTCAAGTCAACAACAGATACGTCAAGAGTCGGAACTCTGAAAGCCATACCTGTCAACTTACCGTTCAATTCAGGGATAACCTTTCCAACTGCCTTTGCAGCTCCTGTTGATGAAGGAATGATGTTGCCTGCTGCTGCACGTCCGCCTCTCCAGTCTTTCTTTGAAGGACCGTCAACAGTCTTTTGAGTTGCAGTTGTAGCGTGTACAGTAGTCATCAAGCCTTCTACGATTCCGAAGTTTTCATGTATAACTTTAGCCAGAGGAGCAAGGCAGTTTGTTGTACATGAAGCGTTAGATACAACGTTCATATCCTTTGTGTATTTATCATGGTTTACACCCATAACAAACATCGGAGCATCTGCCGAAGGAGCACTGATAACTACCTTCTTTGCACCGCCCTTGAAGTGAGCTGAAGCCTTTTCAGTAGTTGTGAATACACCCGTTGATTCAACGATGTATTCCGCACCGCATTCGCTCCACGGAATCTCAGCAGGATCAGTGAAACCATAAACACTTATTTTTCTGCCGTTTACAACGAGTTTTCCGTTGTCTTGTGAAATTTCACCTTTGAACTGACCATGTACTGTATCATACTTTAACATATATTGCATGTATTCAAGGTCAATAAATGGGTCGTTTATACCTACAACCTCAACGTTCGGGTTGTTGAGACTGGCCCTGAACACAAGACGACCGATACGTCCAAAACCGTTGATACCAATTTTTACTGCCATTAATATCGCCTCCTATTGTAAATTAAAATTTAATTTAATGCCTCTATTAGCTGCCATAAAGCATGAATGCAGTAAAATATTCATCCTCTGGCAAGTATCTCTTGCACTATGATTCATTTTATATTATTTTATTTTCATTTTCAATAGTTTAGATAAAAAATAATTAATTTTTTAACAAAGTATTTTTATCTTCCTTTGATGTAATTCTTTGTTTTTTTGTCCATTAATATTATGGACAATTTTTTTATTTCTAGTCAATAATTTTAATCTTTATTAAAACCTGGCAATGCCAGAGAGATACAGTAATTATTGCATATAAAAGAAAACAGACGCGCCCTGTTTGTTTCCTGAAAAACCACCTCGTCCTCCAAAGTATCCAGCTTTTTAAAATCCATCCTCATTCCCAGACGAAAAAGTTTTGACAAAGCCTCTTTTCTTGTCCATAGAATTGTACTCTGCACACAATATTCATCAGTATTTCCAAAACTCTTTAGAATCTTTTCCTCTCTTTCGGAAAAGAAATACTTTATCAATGCATCCTCGGGCAAAAAAATCTTTTCCATGTCTATTCCCACCGCCCTGTCCGAAACCATTCCGATACAATACGGAAACGCATGGGTTATTGATACACCCATGTCAGAATACTGGAGAATGAAAGGGGCCGAATCAGCCCCTTTGAGCACATCCAGGCAACGAGGGTCAATTATGCTCCGTTCTTTCGCTTTATACTTGAAAATTGCCGATTTCACCGCATATCTTCCCGAAATCCATTGCAGCCTGTTTTTCGGATTCCTCAAATTTTTTAAATGAGCAAGCTCCCTTTCGGACAGCACCGACAGAACATCAATCTCATTCACTTTTATTTTTCGGGCTATTTCACGCATGTCCACAATATGATAGAAAACCCTGTGTTCTGCCGCATACCTTTCCAAAAAGAGATTTGCCAGTCTTAAAGTGTCTTTCCCCTCCGCAATCATGTTCGTAATCATGAGTGGATAAGCCTCATCTTTACGCTCTTGGCATAATAGCATACTTCATTGTTTTCATCGAGCATAATAACATCATATACTTTTACTTCATCATCCTCATGTTTCAATGCACAATACGCCTTGTAGCGGATTCTTTCCTTCGGAGCCTTCACTACACCGAACTCTTCAATCTGCCATGGCAGATATACATCAACACTGTTATACAGTGAATGTACCCCGCAAATCTGGAAAACCGAATCAGCAAAAGCCGGATTTATCAGCAATTTATCCAGATGATACTTTTCATTGATCAGTTCCTCCTCCGGAAGAAGCATTGAAAATACCGCGCCGTTTTGGTTTCTCCTGAAAATATGGTTTTCCTTTATGGCATCAATGAACAGGGTTCCCAAATTGATGGAATTTGGGTTCCTTTTCAACAAGTCTTTGAGTGCTTTTCCAGTAAAGTCTTGTTCCATGGGTTCGCTTTCAATTTTCATCAAGTCAAGAAGGTGACGGTATTCCCCTAATTTGCCGCTGACATTCATACTGTTTAAACCTATAAGTTTCGAAATACCGAATCTGGAGTTCAGGTAAGTGTACAGCTTCACATCAACACCGTCCGTTCCTTCCTTTTGGTCCAGCAAGGCAATAACTTCTCTCGGCTCCTCATGGAAAAGCTTCAAAGGCTTGTCCATATTCATGTTCCTGAAGCAGAACTGTGTCTTTTCTCCCGATATCATGCTGAAAGCTTCCGCCGCCAGTTCCATGAAGGATACCGCCGGAGCCAAAGGCACCGTTCCAAGCCTGTGATGGTCGAAAATGGCATCCCTTTTTACTGAAACAACTTTGAACACCTTTTCAATCCTGCCGTTTTTCTTTGTTATCCAATCAATCATCGGCTTGTCGTCCAGGCTTTCGCCTACCACCATGTTATCGTCAAGGACACCGAGTCCTCTGCTTATAACAACTTCCTTTGAATCAATATTTCCGGTCAGGATATTGATAAACTCATTGGTTCCCCTTTCAGGTTCAATAAGGTGAAGACCCATTTCCTCAGAGTTTGTTTTTACAAACTCATTTCTCCAGGCCATACCCAAATCTTTCCATCCGGACCATGCCAGGCTAAGAGAATATATATCTTTGTACTTTGTCGCAAGCATTGCCATAAAGCCGCTTAAGAAGCTGTTGGCGGCACAGTAGTCAATTTGAGCTCCATTGCCGAATCTTCCGGATATGGAGGAGAAAGCCATCGCAATCTTCAGTGCTTTTTTGTCCAATATTCTGTAGAGGTTGCAAAGTCCTTTCGCCTTTACGGAAAACACATCATTAAACTCTTCTCTTTCTTTCTGGCTCAAAAGCCTGCTTCTTTCCACTCCGGCGCCATGGATAAGAACATGGACGGGCCCGTTTTCCTGCACAGCTTTATCCAAAGCCTTTTTAAGTTCCTCATAATTTCTGACATCGCAAGCCAAATATGTTGCACTGTTTCCATCTTCTTTTATACTCTCTAAAAGCTTTTTAATTGAATTGGACTTGATTAGCTTGTCATATTCCTTTTGCACCATTACCGGAGTTACCTTTTTGTTGGTTCTCTCCAGTCTCTTTTGAATCTCAAGCTTTATATCGTTTGCCGAAGTTTCATCATCGGGAATTAATTCGGAATCATCTGGAAGCTCAGTCCTTCCTATTATAGTGTACTTTCCTTTAAATTTTCGGGACAGCCCTTTTGTGATTTCCGAAGTAATTCCGCTTCCGCCGCCGGTAATAACAAAATGGGCATTTTCCGGTATGTTCATCTGTTTAAAACTTCCGCGGTCGAGATTTTTAAGCTTTATTACACCCCTTTTTCCGTCATGGTATCCAATTTCATAATCATCGCATTTATTCTTAAGTTCCTTCGCAAGTATCGATAAATCCTCATTTTCCAATATCCTACCCTTGTCTGGCCCTAAATCCACAATCCTGACCGTGGACTTGCCCCACTCTTTTCCAAGTCCTTTGTAAAGACCGGACAAAGCGCTGTAGAACGGGTCTGCAACAATCTGTTCTTTTGGGGAATAACCATGGCAGCCGTCCATTGATATTGCACACACAATTCTTATTTCAGGCATGCTTACTTTTTGTGCCAGCGTTTTATAGAATATGAATCTTGCTTCACTGCTTAAAAACAGCATTTTCTCCTGTTCTTCTTCGGTAAGCTTTTCAAAGTCAACATCAGTTCTCAGGTGAGTGCAATCCACAATTGCATCAGCTTTATGGTTTTTGTTTATAAACTCGGCCACATCCTTTTCGAGCTTTGCTGCGTCCCCCTTGTATTCAAACACGAATTCTTCAACACCGGCCGAAAGTTCTGCGAAATATTGTGCCACCTTCCTTACCTGTCCGTCATTGTCACCCATAACCCAAATCTTTTTATCCTTCAGGTCAAAATCTTCGCCTTTTGCTTCTTTTTCCACAAAAACCGGTATCTGAAGGCAAAGATCCTTTTGAATATTAACGTCTTCATCATCGATGCTTTCAACAGCCGCCACTTCACCTTTGGCATCCTCGAAAGAAGGTTCTTCTTTTTTGAAACTGCCTTTTACAAGTTCGATAATGCTGCCTATGGTTTTGTACTCCGAAATATTTATCTTTTCATTTTTGCCAACATCAAACTTTTCACTCAGCAAAGAGAATATGGTGGCCTGTTTTACCGTATCTATGCCCAGGTCCGCCTCCATTTCCATATCCTTTTCCAGCATTTCCGCAGGATATTTTGTGATTGTGGAGATTATTTCCAAAACCTCTTCTTCAATGTTCTTTTCATTATTTCCGGACAGACCCTTTGCATTTTTGCTTCCAAACTTGCCTGCTTGTATGCCGCTTTGAGGTTGGTCAGCCGGTTTTTCAAAATTGACAATATTATTGACAACATTTGAACTGTATGTTTCGCCACCTAAATCGGCAGTTTCTTTCAACCCTTTCCCTGCGCTTTGGCTTACAAGGTCGACAATAGAGCCTATAGTCTTGTATTGGGATATGTTTGCGTTTTTATCCCCCAGGTTAAATTTTTCGCCGAGGATGGAGAATATAGTGGCCTGCTTAACAGTGTCAATCCCCAAATCCGCTTCCATTTCCATATTCATGTCAAGCATTTCCACAGGATATTTCGTAATCTCTGAAATAACTTTCAAAACTTCCTCCTGAACATTTCCAGCCTCGGAGCCTGCAACATTTATATTACCCGGGAAAACATCACTTTTTGCATAAGGTACAGTGCTGCCTTTGCTTATATTGTCCTCTTTTGCATACTTTGACTGAACCATGTTCACAACATGACCAATAGTAGGATAGTTTGAGAGCTTTACACTGTCCTCCTGTGGAATATTGAATTTTTCCGATATCATCGAAAGGATGGTCGCCTGTTTCACCGTATCAATACCCAGATCAGCCTCAATTTCCATGTTAAGATCCAGCATCTCTTTAGGATATCCGGTTATTTCAGAGTATATATCCAGTATCTCATCCACAATTGCGTTATCCGCAATCTTGTTCTTGTCTATATGAGTCGAATCCGGGGTTGCGAAACTTGCGGCATAATCCGGTTTTCTGTCCAAAACGGCAGCAGTACCACTGCTAAATGGCACTTCACCGGTCGGCGCTTCAATCTCCCGAGCTTGAATTTCCTTCTGTGCTCCTTCCGCCACAAGAATTCTTCCACACTTTGCAAGCTTTGCGCCTTTTGAACCCGTAATTCTGTCAAGCCATCTTTGATATGCTTCCTCGTCCAAAATTCTCCTGTCACCTTCCGCAATTTTTTGTAGAAGGTGATAGTTGCCCTGGGAACCATAACCCGCAACCATTCTTATTACATATTCAAAGCTGTAGGAACCCCCGGAAGACAAATTCAATCCTTCAAGATCCGGATCAGGTTCTTTGAAATTCACAACCGGAGGAATTTTCTGATACTGCAAAGCTTTTGCAGCCACAGCCTCTTCTATTGAAGCACCCAGGGTGTGTCCGGTCATTCCCTTCGTATTGATAACTTTTACATCTCTGAAATTGTCACCAAATGTACTTTCCAGCGCCGTCTTCTCGGCACATGCACATCCGCCTTTCCTTGGAGAGAACGTTTCATGGGAATAGTATACCGTTCTTTTTGCAATGTCTTTTCTGGCAAATCCATACTCTTGCTCCATTCTGGTCATGAATTTGTCAAACTCAACGGCAAATCTGTTGCTGTCAATCCTTGCCGGATGTCCCGCCGTATTAAAAGCGTGGGTGCCTAAAATGCGGCAAATACCGTTCATGCCCCTTTCAGCCACATCCGACTCTTTTTCAATGACAAGCCCGACGGCACCTGCTCCCAAAATCATGCCGCTTCTTCTTCTGTCAAAAGGCACCGCAGCTTCAAAGAGGTCGGAAGAAGTAGTGAGAACACCCGTACTCAAAAAGCTTGCAGCAGACCAGGGAAGAATTGATTTGGATGTAACATTATCCGCTCCTATTACAATCATTCTTCTCGCATGTCCCGCCCGAATCAGGCCTTCTGCGACAGTTACCGCGGTAATTGTTGAAGAGCATGCGGCATTTAAGAACAAATTAGGTCCCATTGCTCCGATAAATTGGGCAAGTCTGTTGTTCGCCTGCAAGCTGAAACTATACAGGAACTCATGATTGAATTTGTATATTTCCTCTTCTCCACTATTGTACATAAGTCTTGAATAGTGGAGGTTAAACCAATCGGTCAGATATTTTTTCACACTGTAATCACTAACTTTTGAAATAACCGATTCATAGAAATCTATCAAATCATTTCTTGTTTTTCTTGCAAACTTGCTGGCAATATATTTTGAAACTTCATCCACCCAAGTCTCAATCGGGAAGAAACCATTGGCAAATATCACTCCGGTGTCATCCTGCATGTGTTCGGGAAGCACGAGTCTTCCGGGCAAATAGGAACCGCCGGAGGTCTTTATCCTCTCCCTTATCAACGGAATGCCAGCATCTTTGAGGGCCTCATATCCTGCCGCCACTCCGGCGCACACCGTCATGGTCATTTGCCTTAATGCTTTTTCATCAATCTGATAATCAGCAAGCATGTCAATTTTGCCCAATTTTCCAGCAAGCTGTATAACTTCATTAATCGACGTAAGTTGCTTGAAAGTTGTTTCCGCTTCGGTTTTTAAGAGTCTTGTAATATTTAAATCCAATATGCTGCCTGCCTCATCGTCCGTAAGTCTCTCTATCAGGTTCTTTCCTTCAAAAAGCAGATCAAAATTGTCATCGGAAAACGCTTTCTTAAAGGTGCCGGGCAAACCTGCCGAAACGCCGCTGTATACAAGACTTTCTTTCCCAGAAGGCTTCGAAGGCTCGGCATTTGCCTGAACCGGAATCTTTATCTCAGCCTTAAAGCCGGAAGATTCCTCAACCGCCTTCTCTGCCACCCTTACCGTATTTTCAGAATGTCCCGGAGCCTTTTGTGACGGCAGGACCGTAACATCCACACCACATGCGAAAAGCTCTGCCAAAGCCTGTTTGTATGCATCAACGGCATTCTTCCTCTTATTGTTGGAAGCAATAACTTTTACATCTTTCCCCTGAAGAATATTTTTTACAAGGTTTGTAAGCACCGAAGAAGGTCCGGCTTCCACAAAAACTCTGACACCTTTTTCATAAAGCTTTAACACCGATTCCGTAAAGTTAACGGACGAAACAACCTGCTCTTTCAGCATGGAAGGAAGCAAAGCCATATTTTCCCTGTCCCCAGGATAGAAATCCACCTTGTGGCATGCCATTACATGGGCTTTCGGTACATCAAAAGACAAATCTTTGATTTTTTCATAATAGCGTTCTGCGGCATTTGCAACCAGCTCCGTATGGAAGGCATGGGAAACATTCAGTTTTGTGTATGTAATCTTGTTTTGCTCCAGTATTTGCGCCATCCGCTCTATCTGCTCTTCTCTTCCGCCTATGACGGTCTGCTCAGGTGAATTAAGGTTTGCAACATACACCTTAAGGCCGCTTTCTTTTATCAACTCTTCCACTTTGGGCTTGTCCGCCTTTATGCTCATCATCATGCCGCGGTCCTCTTTGGGAATACCGTCAAAGGCAAACCCTCTTTCACCTATCAAACGAAGGGCTGATTTCAAGTCCAGCATACCGCTGGCATAAAGAGCCGTTACTTCACCCAGGCTGTGGCCTATCATGTAATCAGCTCTCACACCCGACTCGGAAAGGAGCCTGAACATTGCAATATTGCTTAAAAACATTGCAGGATGAGTGTTCTTCGTATCTTTAAGCACTGTCTGAAGGTGTTCCTCATCATCTCCGAAAACAAACGAGGAAATCTTATCACCGTATTTTGACTTCCAGTAAGCATCAGCCTGCATGTAAAGAGCCGCAACCTGAGGATAGCTTTCATATATATCCTTCAACATGTTGGGATACTGGGAAGCCTGTCCCGGGAACATCCACGCCACTTTGTCGGGTGCCACCGCTTCTCCTTTTCCAAAATATATCCCTTTTACATTAAGAGCCTGAAGATTCTCCGTTTTCCCTTCTTTTACAAATTGCTCAAAAATCCCGTACTTTTCCTTAAGCTCATCCATGGAGGATGCGCATATGGCCAGACGGTACTCTTTCTTTGCCGAAACTGATGAATTGTTATAGAACACAGCTTGTCCAAAATCCGTGTTTTCACTGTTTTCTCCAACAAACAATCCATACGCCTCATTAATTTCTTCTATTGAAGATCCTGAGAACATTACAACTTCCTGCGTCACAGACAGTGCATTTTGTGCATTGTCTGCATTTTTGGCATCCTCATACGGTTTTGAAAAGGCATAAGTTTTTCTTATAAATTCGGGTCTGAATTCTTCCAGTGCAAGGCAGTAATCTGCGCCACCGAATCCATAAGCACTGACATTTGCTCTTCTCGGATGGGAAGGATTCTCCCTCCACGGTTTTTTCTCCGTCAATATGTAGAAAGGTGAATCTTCAATCTCAAGCTTCGGATTGATTTTCTCAATGTTTGCCGTAGGCGGCAGAATTTTGTTGTATATGGCCATGGCAGCCTTGATAAGGCCCGGACTTCCGGCCGCATACCTTAAATGCCCTATATTCGATTTCACGGAGCTTATTCCGCAGAAGTTCTTCTTCGTAACTCCCATGGCGTCAAAGGCCTTTTTCAATGCTTTTATCTCAACAACGTCTCCCACACTTGTTCCCGTACCATGGGCTTCTATATATTCAATGGTATCCGCAGGATAGCCCATCATCTCCAGAGTGCTTTTTAAAACGCGTACCTGTCCCTCTTCATTGGGAGCCGCAATATATTTGCCCTTTCCGTCACTTCCCTGGCCGAAACCGGATATCAGCGCATATATTCTGTCATTGTCCCTCAGGGCGTCTTCCAGCCTCTTTAAAATCAGCACCCCTCCCCCAAGACCGATTACAAATCCGTTTGCACGGGAATCAAAGGGGTAGGAGCCGGTCGGCGAAAGTGCGTTTATTGCCGAAAAGACCACGAAGGGACTTTCATCCAGTGTCACATCCACTCCGCCGGTAATCAATACGTCATAATCCTTTCTCAAAAGCCCTGTAATACCGCATATAACCGCTGCAAGACTGGATGCGCATGCAGCATCAATGGTATAGGCAGGACCGTAAAAGTCAAACAGATTGGAAATCCTTGAAGCCGTAATACTCTGAAGCATTCCCGGCGCACTGTCCTCGGTAATTGGAATTGTACCTGCAAGGGCCATATCTGAAAGCCCATTGAGCACCTCATCCAATTCCTCTTTTTTCAAGCTTTCATTCAATTTCGGGTTGTTACGCAGGTAATGCTCTATCTTTGCATAATAGGTTCTCCTTATTATATTGTTGTACCGGATTCCCGGAGCTCCGATATTCATTATGACAGCCGTACGCTCCCTGTTTATGTTGCTGTTTGCAAGGGACTGCAAAGCCTGGTCCACACAGTAAATTGCCACATGCTGGTTTGGATCCATGTGTTCTGCCACCGCAGGGGGGATTTTGAATTTTCTGGTTAGCGAAGGGTAATCATCCACATCAACTTTAGCTACCATTCTGGTGTAAGTTTTGTCGTTTTTGTTGATTTTTCCAAAAGCATCGCGGTCATAATATATATCCGGATTTAAAATGCTTTCCGGCAGTTCTTTTATGGAAACTTTTTTGCTTAGAATATTGTTCCAGAAGGAATCGACATTGTTTGCATCCGGCAGCAACGCTCCCATTCCGACGATTGCTATTCTTTCTTCGGGATAAAAGTAATTCTTCATAGTATAACCTCCCCACAAATAAATTATATTTCTCTGTGTCTTGCAGACTCACAGGCAACTCATAAAAAACTCATAAATATCATTGGAAAGCTTCGGCACTCTCAAAATGTTCAGATGCCCCGCATGATATTCAAGTATTTTCTTCAAACCCGCTTTCTTAATTTTCTCAACAAATATTGCGTTCTTTTCCTCTCCCACAATTTGATCATATATGGAATACACAACCGCAATATTGTCGGTATTAAACCTTGTGTTAATATTTTCACAAGGGTCTATAATTCTAAAAACGTCCATAACTTGTTCTTTTCCCACACCGCTGTCCTCGAGGTCCTTTTTAACCTTAACCAGCAGCGGATTGTCCCATACCAGCAACAGCATATCCGTAACCGGGTTGATTAAGAAAGTTCCCTTAAAACTGTCTCTTAGCATGTGATACCTGAAAGATATGCACCCTCCCATGCTAAACCCGACAAGCAAACACGGCAAAGTATTGATATTTCCAATAAGGTTCCGGGAAGCCTCAATATCATAAATGCTTTGAATAAAAGCATTGCGGGCTCTCAAAAGTTCTGCACTTATAAAATATTCTCCGCTGAAAAAACTTTCCGCCGGTTTCCTGTTAAAATGGAAAGGCAATTCCATAAGAAACACGTTGAACTTAAGTTCGTTTAACATTCTTGTTAAAAATCCGTAATTAAGCATATTATCATCATACAAGCCATGCAATAACAAAATATTGCATACCGGATCTTTTGCAGGATGATAATAAAGATACACAGTATTGTTTTCAATATATTCCTCTGTCTTCAGAAAAGACGGAAATTCAAAACGTTTTAAGTTTTTATCCCCTTCTGCAAGTTTAACTTTTGACATATCCGTTTCACACTTGCAAAGGTCGTCAAATACTTTTTCATCATCATAAAACAAATTTTTAGGTCTGTGAGAAACTCTAAGAAGTTTTTCATTGAGAAGTTTCTCAATAGCAATATTATCCACAAATTTCGAGCTTGCTTCATTCATAACAAAACACCCTTTGCATGCTACATATTTTTTAATGCCTTTTTATCAACTTTTCCAACATTGTTTCGCGGAAATTCATCAACAAACACAACATATTTCGGTACTTTAAAGTTTGCCACTTTGTCGGAAACATATTTTATCAGTTCCCGCTCCGTGAGGTTTGAATCCTGTTTCTTGATAACAAAAGCCTTTACCACTTCTCCATAGACTTCATCCGTAACTCCGACAACTGCAGAATCAATCACATCCGAATGGGAATTTAATGCAGTCTCAACTTCAACAGGCGATATTTTAAGCCCTGCAACGTTTATGAATTCTGTTTTTCTGCCGCAAACAACCAGTGATCCGTCAGGGTTTTTGTATCCCAAATCACCGGTATAGAGATATCCGTTTCTGAGCCTTTCCGCTGTCTCTTTCGGCCGATTCAGGTATCCAAGCATGAGTCCCTGTCCGGTTACACGAATTTCTCCTATTGTTCCGTTTTCAACCACCCTGTCGTTGTCGTCAACAATGTCAACGGATATAATCCCTTCCGGGGGGTGTCCCACATCCCCTGAAGTTGAAGGAAGCCGTGACATCCTTGTGGTAATAAGAGTGGTTGCTTCACTCATTCCGTAGCCCTCATCCAAATATATTCCGGTTTTTTCGTACCACTGCCGTGCCACTTCACAGCTAATGGGCGCTGCCGAGCAAAAAGCCGCTTTAAGCTTGCCCAGATTGTTAATGAAAGGTTCATATCTTAACAATTGACGGTAATGGGTCGGCACGCCCAGCATATGGGTAATGTTCTCTTTTATCACCGCTTCGGCAACTTTGGCAGGATGGAATGTTTTTTGAAACACAATTCCCGCCTTGTACGCCAATGCCGGAATCAGGACGGAAATTGAACCGAATCCATGGGAAAAGGGCACAAAACATAAGATTCTGTCATCCGGATCATATCTGTACATCGACTGATGATTCTTTCTAAGGAACGTATGACAACAGCCCGTTGTAAGCATCACACCCTTGGGAGTGGAAGTGGAACCCGAGGTATATAAAAGCAGTGCAAGTTCATTTTCTTCAAAATCATATATTTCAAGAGATTTTTCAAACTCGTCGCTTTCACAGACTTCCTGAACCTCTCTTACGTTTATCACATCAACTTCCGATGGTAGTTTTCCGGCTATCTCATCTTTTTCCAGGTGGGTAATTAGACATTTGGCACCGGAGTCTTCAACATAGTACGGCACTTCGTCCGCCTTAAAAAGCGGATCCACAAGGCAAACAACACATCCGATATATTCGGCGGCCAAAAAAGCGACGGCTGCTTCAATACCGTTGTAAAGATGTGTGGCAATAACCGTTCCGGGGACATACCCTTTTGACTTGAGGAAATTTGCAAGCCTTACCACTTCCGTCTGAAGTCCTTTAAAAGTCAGCCTTTTTCCGGTTTCCCAGTCAATGATGATTTCTCTTTCAAGGTCCTTGTCTTTTGTGTCAAACAACCAATTGCAATAATTCATTTTAGCTTCCCCCCTAAGTATCTGTTATGTTTTTATCTTTAGTATCTAAATATCATTCCCCCGCTGCTTGCGCCTGCTCCATGAGCATGCATCATTACAAGGTCTCCTCTCTTAAGCCGTCCCGATGTAATAAGCTCATGAAGAATCAACGGACTCATTGCCGCAACCGTATTGGCGTACTTGTAGAACAGACTCAGGCTCTTTTCAAAGGGAATTCCCAATTCTTTTACTTGTGCCTCCCATATTTTTGTTGATTGATCCGATGTAATAAAAAAATCAATATCATCCAAAGTCAAATTAGTTTCGGCCAAAAGCTTGTCCGTTATCATTCTGCAATATTCAACGGAGCTTTCAAGAATCAAATCCCCGTTTATTACGTTCATGTTGAACAGCTCGGGCTCGATTTTTACATTTTCGTTTTTAAAAAGGGTTGTCCCAAACGGAATAAAAGCATTATCGTACAGGAGGTGATTGGTCATAAGATAAGAAGCCAGGAAATGCTTAACTTCAGAATAACCGATTAACACAGCAACTACTGCATCACCAAACAAAAATATGGTTTTCTGATTTGGCTGTTTCCATATCTGAATACCTTGTGAAGTTATGCCTCCTCCAAGGATAATGATATAATCATCACCGGAATCAATATACCGTATTGCAAGATCCAGGGCATGCATAAACCCGCTGCAGGCACAGGTCATATCAAAAGCCGGTATCCCAACTTTTGCACCCAATTTTCTGAGAGCACCTATGGAAGTGGCCGGTACCTGGTAGTCACCCAAAAGCCGCGAATATATAATCCTGTCCACACTGTCAATATCCAGACCCGCTCTTTCAAGACACTGGGAAATGGCCATTGCCACAAGATCTTCAAGCTTTTCGTCAGTAACCCATCTTCTTTCAACTATGCCCACCGAATACCTTACCGCCCTGTCCGTTGCAATGATATCGTATTCATCAATGATATCCTGGTTAGTAACCACTCTTTCAGGAAGTCCAACGCCTGTAGAAACTATTTTTGCATATCTCTCTATTTTCAGTGGCTTTATTTCCGGAAATCTAATATCATTATTCATAGTCTCCCCCATTTTTATCCGTTGCTTGTGGTAAAAAGCGATAAATATAACCTGAAATTATATTGAAAGGTATTAATTTGTATATGTTTTTGCAAAACAACAGCATATATATAATGACTACTAAAGCGTAATAAATGCCGATTATTTATCGCCGGTCTTTTCCATTATAAATCTAACAATATTATCCATAATAAACATATCCGGTTTAGATTCCATCATAGGTACCGAAAAAGTCTCGGAGAATCTGAATCCCAACTCCACCAAAGCAATAGAGTCGGCGCAAAGGTCATCGACAAGATTTGTTTTGGGAGTAATTTCATTCTCATCAACTCTTAAATATTCAGCTATCATCTGTTTTGCTTTGTCATAGATTTCATCGTAGTTCATAGTAAATCCCCCTTGTAAAAATAGTATGACTTGTAAAAAAGCAACTTGTAAATAAACATATCCAATTCTATTTTACATCAATTTTTTGTATAATCTGACAACATATTTAAGATTAGACTCTGTATACAAGTCCTCCGCCGCTGAATCCTTCTCCGTGGGATATCATCATAATATTCATCCCTTTTTCTATTCTCCCCGTACGAAATCCATGATCTATAAGAAGCGGGAGCATAGCTGACATGGTATTGCCATATTCCCTGATTAAAGAAATACTCTTGTCGGCATTTACTCCCAAAGTCTCCAATGTCAATTCCCATATTTTTATGTTGTTTTCGGTAACCAAAACCAAATCTATGTCCTTCATCGTAAGGCCGCTCTCTTCAAGAAGATTCTTTGATACTTCTCTTACTGCCTCCCTGTAAAAGCTTTCAGCCGTTTTCCAGTTCTCCATCTTGTATAAATCCCATACCGCCGTTGAAAGCTCTTCCCGGGAAAACTTGGCCAAACTTAAAGGACTTAGCATTACAAACATGTCATAATAGTGACAGTTGGAATAAAAATAACTCGCCAATATATGTCTTTCTTCCGAATGACCCAAAAGTACCGAGGCTGAAGCATCTCCAAACAAAAACGCAACCCTGGGATCGGCCTTGCTTACAAACTTTGAAATTACGCCTCCCGATGAAATAAGAATATATTCATCCCCGGAATTGATAAATCTTGACGCAGCATCCATCGAATAAAGAAAAGATGAAATTCCTCCGTCAATATCAAAGGCATGTACGGCCGTCTTGCTTCCAATTTTGCCCTGAAGCCGGCTTGCTGTCATAGGCAGGAAATTGTCACCCACAAACTTGTTCACAATAATTCTCGAAAGGTCATCCGGTAATATCCCGTATTTTTCAAGGCATCCTCTTGCCGATTTTGCAAGGATATCGCTGTCATCCTCGTCCTTTTCCGCAATGTGCCTTCTTTCCACCCCTATGGTTTTCACAATCACCTCGTTTTTAAAGGACGGATGATATTTTTCTATTATTTCCTCATTTTCAACAACTTTTTCAGGAATATAAGAATCGGTAGACAATATCTTGCAAAATCTGCGAATAGTTTTCTTCTTTCTCTTTGGAAAATAAAATAATTCAGTCATAGTCCCCCTCATACCATAACAAAATATTCCTCTGTCGGCTTTATGGCAAACTAATAATATCGAGAAACAATCCCATGTATTAATTTTACAATTAATTTACCAATAAATCAACATATTTTTCAATATTTTGTTTGTTTTCTCTGTAAAAAACCAGAAAACGACAAATTAGGCAAGGGGGGATATATCAGCCACAGTTTACTTAATTTATGCGGCATACGATTTCATTGCTTTTATGAAAATCTCTACAATTTCCGGATCAAACTGGGTTCCCGCATTTTTCTCAAGTTCTTTAAAAGCATCTTCCTTTGACATGCTTTTACTGTACGGGCGGTCGGACACCATGGCATCAAAAGAGTCTGCAACACACAATATTCTGGCACCGAGGCTTATTTCCTTACCTTTTAGGCCGTCCGGATAACCCTTGCCATCATATCTTTCATGATGGTGCCTTACATAATCGGTAAGCTTGTCCATGTCCGCCAAAGGCTCAAGTATGTTTTCACTATATATAGGGTGCTGTCTTAAATATTTTATTTCCTCTTCAGTCAGTTCTTCTTTTTTATTTAATATGTGCTTGGGCATTTCTATCTTTCCAATGTCATGCAACAAAGCGGCACACTGAATTGTGCTGATTTCTTTTGCACTCAGTCCCATTGCCTCCGCAATCAGCACCGCATAAGCCGCCACCCGCTCGCAATGTCCATGAGTATATTTATCCTTTGCCGATATGGTACTCAACAATCCCTTGAATATTCCTATAAGCTGCTGGTGGTCGGAACTGATATTTTTGCGTATTTGCATTAACGCGTCCTGATAGAGATGTACCTTGTCTTTTCCCAGGTTCTTTGCATGATACAAGGCTGTATCGGCCTGGTAAATGAGTTCATTTTTGTCCCGCGACATGTTGGGGTATTCCGACAAACCAATGGACAGTGTTACCTTTTCGTATAATTTATGTTTGTAATATTTTTGTTTAAGTCTTTCAAACTCCCGGCGAAGATTGTTTGCCATATCCTCTAAATTATCGAGCCGGGTATTTGTAGTAATAACAGCAAATTCATCTCCGCCGTATCGGCACAAATAGCTGCCTTCGTCCAAAATTTCCGAAAGGATTGTTGCAGTTGTCCTCAATATATTGTCACCAAAGTCACGTCCGTAAATATCGTTGTACATTTTAAAGTTATCTATGTCAATCATTATAAGGCTCACAGAACCGTTATTATTTTTTGCCTTCTCAAGCTCACTTTCAAGCACCATGTGAAAAAATCTCTGATTGTATGCCCCGGTCAATTCATCCGTAATTGCCATCCGTTCAAGCCTTTTCTTCTGAATCTGCTGCCTGTTGGTAAGTACTGCAATAAAACTGGTTACAAATATTGTAAAGAATTTCAGCGTAAGCCCAAGTAAAAGATATTTATCGAAACTGACCAAATATTCTTCAATTATGAATATTGTTTCAGCCAAAACCAATACCACTGCCGTGGCCAGTCCCACATAGCCAAATCGAAAGGCCATAAGAATCACAATGCATGATTGTATATGGCTGATATAAGCTCGAATGTTGTATGTATTTTCATAATTTAGCAGCTTATATTGTATAAGCCCCAATGCTATCGAAACCGAAATATAAAAAAGCAACTCAACTTTTTTCAGCTCACTGCCAAGATATGTATCCCGCAAATCAACATATCTTTTCCTGAGCAATGAAACATGTTTGTTCATAACATCCAACCACCTAAATAAACTGTCATTAAAATGTCAACATAATAACTGTATATCTATTATCATCTCTATATATCTATTATTATATCTATATATTATACTTCAGTATTCGAAATATTTCCACACAAACATCGAATAAAAGAAACCATTAAAGAAAAAACATTCAAATTAAATATTTTCCTGTATATCTTAATAACTACATAACCCCAAAATCAATACTATTTTAATTATATTACAGAAAATGGTCCGGTAACAGGAGAACAGCCAAGAGCGTTTCGATAACATACTTCTTTATTTATAATTTTACCATTATATCATATAATCAAGTGTTCGAATTACCATGTATATTTAGTCAGTTTTCCATAAGGCACAAGTCCGGCAAAATTGTTCTGTCGTAATGCTTCATATACAATTATGGCAACAGAGTTTGAAAGATTTAAAGAGCGGATATCATCTCTCATCGGAATCCTGATGCACCATTCCTTGTTTTCCACAAGCAGTTCTTCCGGCAAACCCGCCGTTTCTTTGCCAAAAACAATAAAACAATCATCAGGATATTTTACATCGGTGTATAACTTTTGTGCTTTTGTGGTTGAATAATAAAAAATGTGCTCCTTATATTTATCCCTAAGTTCACTAAAACTGTCATAATACTTTATATTTACTTTATCCCAATAATCCAGACCTGCACGCTTTAAGTATCTGTCCTCAACTGAAAACCCCAAAGGCTTGACCAAATGAAGATTAGCCCCCACCGCCGCACAGGTTCTTGCAATATTTCCTGTGTTTTGGGGTATCTCAGGCTCCACCAGTACAACATTGATTGCCATTGTTTTTCTCCCTTTCCAATTTATCTGTTATTTCTTTCGGCAAACTTTTGCTCCAAACATAAAACAGAGCACGGCAGAACTTGTTTTCAGCAAACTCTGCTATGCTCTATTTTAAATTATGCAAAAAGGTTAATCAACCACTGAAATATCCAACTCAATCTTTTTATCTTCTCCCAAAAGAAGCGGAATACATATTGTCTTCATTTTTGAAGGTGAAATCTGCATGTTCTCCCCCATCAGAAAAGACGGTGGAGTTATTTCAACGCCAACCCCTCTGTTATAAAGAAGTGTGGCGGTATTGCCCAAAATCATGTTCGTAAGTTCTGACAAAGCGCTTTTTGACATTTCGTCCAATTCCGTCAGATTAAGGCCTCCCATCATACCGGAAGCAGCGGTTAAAGCAACGTTTTTATTCATGGAGAAAATTGCCTGTCCTCTGATTTTTCCTGTAAGACCTACTAAAATTACTATATTATCACTGGCATAAGGAGAATTTTTTAAAGAAATACTGCCCAATTTCACATCTATTCCCGCGATTTGCTTTAATACAGCCCGACTTGCTTCTATAAAGGGATTAATGTATTCAACATTCATAAGAAATACCACCTTTCACTTTCTCCGGATGGAACAGGCAGATGCAACAGGCACAAAGCCGTACGGCAAAACACTAGTGCCTTGCAGCACTTCTTTTTAGTACCTCCTGCAATGCTTTTGTGGTTATAGGAGCACCTTTTTCAATAGAATCATAAAAATCCATTTTTCCCGGGTCTCCTATTCCGACAATGACCAAGTCTTTGCGCCCTCTCAAAATACTTAAGGTATCTCCGCAGATTTTGCCGTTTCGAGTGGCAATTCCTTTTTTGTTTACTGAGCCTTCAATCACTTTTCCTTCCCTTGTAACAGAGCAAGTGAGCTTTATCCCGTTGCAGTCTTTACCGTCGGAAGATACTGCAACAACACCAAGCACTTCAATATCATCATTGTTCAAAAGCACTTCCATAGCAGCTTCTCCGGCGCCTTTGCCTTTATACCCCTTGTCATCAACCATTACCACCACAGGATCTTTTTCAGCCGCCTTTACAAGTTCAACAATTTGTTGCCCGGTCAAAACAGTCGGATTCCCGGCAGAATAGGAAATACATTCCCCTCCGATATTTAAAGCGGCAATTTCCACGGCTGCTTTTGCTGCCATATCACCATCGGTAACAATAATAACTTTTCTTTTATTCATTATCCATACCCACATTTCAAACAAGTCTGACTAAAATTTCAAGAATATATTCAACTGTCCTGTTTCATTATTACAGCTATCTTTTCGCTTTAGGTGTAAACGCAACAGACATAAGATAGCCAAAAAATATCGCTGCCGCAATTCCGGCTGCCGCGGCTCTTACTCCGCCTGTAAACGCGCCAAGAATCCCCAGTTTGTCAACTTCCTTGAATGTCCCGGTTACAAGATTGTAACCAAATCCTGTAAGCGGTATGGTGGCTCCTGCGCCCCCGATGTCAACCAGTTTCTGGTAAACTCCCAGCGCCGTAAGCACCGCACCTGCAGATACAAACAGCACAAGGATTCTGGCCGAGGTAAGTTTCGTTTTGTCAATCAGTATTTGCCCCACGGCACAAATTACTCCACCGACAATAAACGCACTTATATATGTCATTATAGTATTATCCATGTCAACCACCTCAAAATAAGTAATAGCACTTTTTATACCGTACCTATCGTTCAGGTGACGTTGTAATGCTGATTGCATGAGCTATGGAAGGTATCGATTCTCCCTGCTGGGTACTTACAGGGCTTAACAAAGCTCCTGTGGCAACGAATAAAACATTTTTCAAAGTTCCGTCCATAAGCTTTTTATAAACAAAACCCGCAAACACAGTTGCCGCACAGCCGCATCCACTTCCTCCGGCATGTGTGTCCTGTTTTTCACGGTCGTATATCATAAGACCGCAGTCATTGTATATATTTTCAATATTGAAGCCCTGTTCTCTTGTAAGTTCAACACATATTTCCCTTCCTATGGCACCAAGGTCCCCTGTCAATATAAGGTCATAGCTTTCAGGAGTAAATCCCGTATCTTTAAAATGGGTAACTATTGTATCAACAGCCGCAGGTGCCATGGCGGCTCCCATATTGTTTGCATCTTTGATTCCCATGTCAACAATTTTGCCGGTGGTAATATGTGTAATATACGGGCCTGAACCATCGTTTGAAATCAACACTCCTCCGGAGCCGGTTACCGTCCATTGGGCTGAAGGAGGCCTTTGCGTTCCCAACTCCAAAGGAAAACGGAACTGTTTTTCCGCAGAGCAAAAATGACTTGACGTTATACATACAACGTTATCGGCAAACCCTCCGTCAACCAGCATTGCTCCGATACTCATTGATTCCGCAATAGTGGAACAGGCACCATACACTCCAAAAAACGGAACATCCGATTCCCTGAGTCCGAAGTTGGCGGCAATACATTGATTAAGCAAATCTCCTGAAATTACATAATCTATTTCCTGGCTTGTCTTGTTTCCTTTTTGCAAAACCTTGGAAAAAGTCTCTCTAATCAGTTTGCTTTCAGCCTTTTCCCAACTTTTTTCTCCCCACATTTCGTCTTCAATTATATTGTCAAAAAAGAGCCTCAACGGTCCCTTTCCCTCTTTTGGACCCACTATTGAAGCCGTTGAAGTAATTCTTGGCGGATTTTGAAGCATTACTGTTTGTTTTCCCAATCTTTTTGATGCCATAATTCACTCCTCTCCATTATTAACAATTAATAGTAAATTTAATTAAACAGTAGTTTTGCTATTTTAAAAGAAAGTAAATAATTCCTGCAACTATGGATGTTGAAATCCCATACACCAATACCGGACCGGCAACAACAAACATTCTTGCTCCCACCCCCATAACATACCCTTCGCTTTTAAATTCAATTGCCGGTGAGACTATTGAATTTGCAAAGCCCGTTATTGGCACAATGGAACCGGCGCCTGCATATCTTCCTATGTCATCATAAATATCAAGCCCGGTTAAAAGTGCTCCTATAAAAATCATTATGAGCGATACTATCGAGGAAACCTGTTCCTGTCCGTAACCCATCATTTTTAAAACATTGGTTATAAACTGGCCGATTGTACAAATCAGGCCTCCGATCAAAAAAGCTCTAAGTACATTTCTCCCTGTTTTTGAATTGGGAGTCTTTTTTTCCACATACGCCTGGTACTCTTTGTTGGTCATTGTTTTCTGCATACGAAACCTCCAGCTTTTGTTAAAGTGTTTTTTCTGTCAATACCTTTATAAAGCTTTTTTCATCAGTAGTATTCTCAAAAACGAAAATTCCTCTTGAAGGAACTTTCTCAGGTTTTTGCACAAAAATAGCAAAAGTCAAAAATGCAATCACCAAAGAAAGGCCTAAAATTATTAAAATCATTTTGTACCTTCTCAGCACTTCAGTCATATTCAAAACCAGTCCCCTTATACTATAAATTTTGTACGTTGGAACCTTTTCTGAAACTTTATCATACAAAAGTATTTTTATTTATTATTAGGAAATAAAAAAAACAATATGCAGGAACATATTGCTTTATATAGCATCATCAAAAATATACGTTTAAAAATATGTTTTATCAGTTAATCAAGTTTAATTGTATTTTATTTTTTTTCGGATCTCTTCCAATATCTTCTTTTCAATCCTTGACACCTGTACCTGGGATATCCCCAGCATTTTCGCAATTTGAACCTGGGTTTTTTCTTTAAAATACCTCAAAACAATAATCTGCTTTTCCCGTGGCTTTAAAGTATCCAATACCTTTCTTAAGTCGATTCTGTCTACAATGTCCACTTCCTGGTTTTCGCTTTCATTTGCAATTTTATCAATAAGAAGGGTGGAGGAATTGTCTCCCTCTCCCAGTGTACTGTATAAGGATTCAGGAGTACAACTTGCCTCCATTGCCATAACCACTTCTTCAACGGGAATGCCGAGCTGCTCCGAAATTTCACCGACAGTCGGCTCCCGCCCCAATTCCTTTGACATAATTTCCTTGGTGATCCTGGCTTTATTTGCCAACTCCTTAAGAGAACGGCTTACTTTTATCATTCCGTCATCGCGAATAAAGCGTTTTATTTCTCCAATTATCATCGGAACCGCATAGGTGGAAAATTTGACATCGTATGAGCAGTCAAACTTGTTTATGGCTTTAATAAGTCCTATGCATCCGATTTGGAAAATATCTTCAGCTTCATATCCTCTGTTTTGAAATCTTCGCACGATACTCCATACAAGACCAACATTTTTTTCCACCAACAGGGATTGGGCATCTTTGTCTCCTGCCTTGGCAGCTGCTATTAATTCCAGAGTTTCCTTTTCATGCAATTCGTCCATATTCATCCCCATATCCTCTCAGGTATTTGTTCTATGTTACGGGGTATTTTTTCTACCCCTCACAGAATTAAAAGTTTTGAACATTGTTACGGTTGTGCCTTTGCCCACCTCGGACACAACGTCAACCCTGTCCATGAAACTCTCCATGACTGTAAATCCCATCCCTGACCTTTCCATGTCAGGCCTGGAAGTATACATAGGCTGCCGGGCCTTTTCTATATCTTCTATGCCCTTGCCCTCGTCGGTTACGCTTATCTCCACGGCATCTTCATAGAGCTTTAAAGTCATTTTTACAAAACCAGGCTCGTTTTCGTATCCATGAATTATTGCATTTGTCACGGCTTCGGAAACCGCCGTTTTCACATCCGCAAGTTCCTCCAAATTCGGATCTATTTGAGATACAAAAGCCGCCGCCACAACTCTGGCAAATGATTCATTACTTGATTTGCTGACAAACTCCAGTCTAACCTCATTTATTGGATTCATTCTTTATACCCCTTTACATTTTATTAATAGCTTCATCTATGCTGTCATAAGCCGGCATCAATTTCAAGAGTCCCGACATTTCAAAAATGCGTTTTATCTTGTCATTAATACCGGCTAAAGACATTTTTCCGTTCAGCTTCCGTATATTTTTATATCTTCCCATGATAACTCCGATTCCCGAGCTATCCATAAAAGTAACTTTCGAAAAATCCAAAACCATGTTTTTGGTTGTGGATTTCATCATTTCAGCATCCAGTTTTTGTCTTATGTATTCAGCGGTATGGTGGTCCAGTTCACCATTTAGCACCGCCACCAAAGTATTGCCCCTGTTTGTCAATTTTATATTCAAGCTTATCCTCCTCCACTGTCAGTTATCCTAACCTTAATTCTTCAAAATATTATTTCCCCCTTCAAAGAATATTGTAAAGTTTTGTAATAAGGCCAAAAAAATATCGACAAACCATATCAAAAATCAACACTAAAATGCCAATCTTATATGGTTTGTCGATATTCTCTATTTTATCAATTTGTTTTTTGAGTTAATCCTCCGTAAAACCTGTTGTAACAAGATCAATAAGCTCTTCCACAGCCTTTTCTTCATCTTCTCCCTCAGCACCTATTACAACCTCGGTGCCCTGTGCAACAGCCAGAGATATAAGTCCCATTATGCTCTTGGCATTTACTTTTGTTTTCCCAACCTTAATCCAGACATTCGAAGTAAACTTTCCGGCAGTTTGCACAAAAAGTGCTGCCGGTCGCGCATGCAGTCCTTCGGGATTAGTTATCACAACAGTTTTCTCAACCATTTTCATAACTCTCCTTTCATGTTTCTTAAGCTCTCAGCAATCTTGTCCAACTTTCTCAATCTATGATTAACTCCGGATTTTCCAAGAGGAGGATTTAACATTTCTCCTAGTTCCTTTAAAGTTGCATCACTGTAGGCAAGCCTCATTTTTGCTATTTCTCTGAGATTTTCCGGCAATTTGTCAAATCCAAGATGCTCCTTTATATAGTTGATATTTTCCACCTGCCTTACCGAAGCATCCACAGTCTTTTGCAAATTTGCCGTCTCACAATTGACTATTCTGTTGACGTTGTTGCGCATTTCCTTTAAAATCCTGATGTTTTCAAGCTCCAAAAGCGCAGAATGTGCTCCGATTATATTCAAAAAGTCAACTATGTTCTCCCCTTCTTTAAGATAAACCACATAGTTTCCTTTTCTTTTTGTAACTTTCGAATGTAATTTAAAACTGTCCATCAAATCACTGACTTCAGTCGCCAAAGCCATATTGTGGCATGTTATCTCCAGATGATATGTTTTTTCAGGATCGCTCATTGAGCCGGAAGCTAAAAACGCACCCCTAAGATACGCCTTTCTGTATTCCTTCTTCCTCATACACCGGGCATACGGTATGTATTCCACTTTTTCGGATACTTTAATATTAATATCCTCAAGTATTCTCATCAAACCTTTCGATGAAGTCAGCACAATGATATAGACAATATTTTTTTTCAGCTTTGGGCTTCTTCTTATGCTTATTTCAGCATTTATGCCGTACAAATCCTTGATCTGTGAAAATATCCTGCGGGCAAATGCTGCATTTTCAGTTACAAGCCTCAGATTAATCTCATTGGCGTTAACAACCTTTATAAGCCCGCTTATCCTTGCAGCAGCCGCAAGTTCAAACAAACTGCTGCTGCGATCTGTTTCAACTCTGCACAACTCATTTTTAACTGCCGATGAAAACGACAATGCAGACACCCCATACTAAAAATATTACTTTTTTCCAAAATTACAAATCGCACAGAAATTATAACCCATATCGCAAGAAATTTCTAGTGTTTTAGCTGTACCAACTGCATCACGTCCTCAACATAGGCTCTGAGTATCTCTGCCACACTCCAGGCCTGTGCAAAACAGCCTCTTGGTATCAACGGCTCATTACCGTCAAATATCTCGGAAACAGAACCAAGACAGGCATCCTGAAGATGGTCCTTAAAGGGCTCAATAAATCTTAAAGCCATTTTCCTGGCCTCCGGCGAATAATTGTTTACCCTGAGATACGCAGTTATAAAGTGGCCCAAAGGCCATGTCCAGACCGTGCCCTGATGGTATGCTCCGTCCCTTCTGTATTGATCACCCATATACACTCCCACATATTCCTTTTCTTTAGGTGACAGACTCCTTAAGCCATAAGCGGTATAGAGCTCTTTAAAAACAATATCCACAACACTCTTTGCCTTTTCTCCTTCTATTACCGGATAGGAAAGACTTACAGCCAATATCTGGTTCGGCCTTACTTTATCATCTTTATAATTTGGTGTAAGACAGTCATAAAGACATTTTTTCTCTTCATTCCAGAACTTCTCTTCAAAAGACTTCTTGACTTTTTCGGCCATTTCATCGTATAATCCGGCATCTTCTTTAAAATGTTTCGAAAGCTGCGACATAATTTTTAAGGCATTATACCACAAAGCATTTATCTCCACAGCTTTTCCATGACGCGGAGTAACCACCCAGTCACCCACTTTCGCATCCATCCATGTAAGCTGGGTATGTTCATCTCCGGCACTGATTAAATAATCCTCATCAGCTTTTATATTAAAGTGGGTTCCTTTTGAGTAGTACTCAATTATCTGTTTCAATCCACTGTATATATTTTCTTTTATGAACTTATAATCATGGGTGTAATTTACATACTTGTTTACAGCTTCAAAGTACCACAGAGCGGCATCAACGGTGTTGTACGGCGGCTCATGTCCCGCATCGGGGAACATGTTCGGTATAAGTCCGTCTTTGACATATTTTGAAAAAGTATAAAGAATCTCCTTTGCATCCTCAAAACGCCGGGTTGCCAGCGTAAGTCCCGCAAGAGATATCATGGTATCCCTTCCCCAATCCGTAAACCACGGATATCCTGCAATTACGGTTTTCGCATTAGTGGATTCCCTGTGTACTATAAATTTGTCTGCCGCCAAAACCAGTTTTTTTGCCAGCTCATCCTTGTATCCCGCTTTACTTGCCAGTTTTTTAAGCCTCTTTTTTTCTTTTTCTATTATTTTAAGCCCGTCTCTGTGATTTACGTTTTTTTCGACGGTAGCTACAAAGGTTATGTATTTTTCCTCCAAAGGTTTTATTTCAATATCATAATACCCGGGTATATAATGATCCTCGGTGGAGGCCAAACCTCTTTCCCTTTCCACAGCATAATCCATGTTGTAAAACCAGGTATCGTCAAGCTCCGTAAATTTCCCATCAGTTGAGTACAGCTTAATGTCAATGTCGTAGCAGGAAGGTCGCACCGTTAAAACATCTTTTTCAAATTTTCTTTCAAAACTCATATATGCTCTGCCGGAGTTAAAATGATAGTCCCGGAAATTCACAAGAGGAGTAAGTCTCAAATTGGTTCTTCCGGTCCCGTTTATGACGTGGTAAACCACAACAACGGTGTTTTCACCGTAAACCATGCATATTTCCTTTTCAACATATACATCCTTTACTCTATATATATATTTAGGAAGCATATCATATTCAAATCGTTCCAGATGATGATATCCATGCATTATAAAACCCGGCACTTCATAAGAAAACAAATTGAACGATTCATTGTCAACAGTTACACATTCATCAATTTTGGACAATATCAAGTGCCTGCTTACAGGAGGTTTCAGTGCCGCCACCAACAGACCATGGTACCTTCGGGTGTTCGAACCTATAATCGTGGATGATGCAAATCCTCCTATGCCGTTGGTTAGAAGCCATTCCCGTTGAATCCCTTGCTCATAAGTTCTCCAGCTGGATTTTCCAAAGTTCATGATCATTCCTCCGTATTTTATGTTTTTTATCCGACTATATTTTTAAATTGCTTCATTGTATTTACATAACCGGATGATTTTCTGTCGTCTTTTCCAAATACATTCTCAATAACAAGGTTCATGATGGCCTGAGCCAATTTCTTTGTATCATGTCTTATATATCCGTTAGTTATGCAGACAAAGTCCCCTCCCAGCAATTTTATGCCTAATTTATCCAACTCATCATAGTCAACTCTGACAATTTGTGCTCCGTCCTCACTATACTTCTTTTTCAATAGTTCAGGTATATCAGCAGTGTTAAAAATGCAGTAATCAACAATTCCCTCAAAAGAGTGCCTTTCAAGTGCCTTTATATGATCCGAAACGCTATATCCGTCGGTTTCCCCCGGCTGGGTCATGACATTGCACACATATATTTTCAAAGCCTTTGATTTTTTTATCGCATCACACACACCGTCAACCAAAAGGTTGGGAATTATACTTGTAAAGAGACTTCCCGGCCCCAACACAATTACATCCGCTTCTCCGATTGCTTCTATCACCTCATCCAGGGGTTTTACCTTTCCGGGTTCCAAATACACCCTCTTGATTGCGCAACGGTGAAAGCTGTTATGATTGCCAATTTGTGACTCTCCGGTGATAACATATCCGTCTTCCAGCTCCGCACACAGCTGAATGTCCTCAAGCGTAACCGGAAGAACTCTCCCTTTTACTGCAAGTACATCACTCATTCTTTGGACAGCCTGTTCAAAACTCGAAGAAATACCATCCATTGCTGCAAGAAACAGATTTCCAAAACTCTGTCCTTTCAGCATTCCGTCCTGGAATCTGTACTGAAGCAGTTTTTCCATAATAGGCTCGGTATTGGCAAGGGCCAAAATACAGTTTCTGATATCCCCGGGAGGAAGTATCCCAAGGTCCTGTCTTAGAATCCCGGAGCCTCCCCCATCATCGGCAACCGTAACCACGGCCGTTATATTCGAGCTGCATTCCTTAAGCCCTCTCAGCATGGTTGAAAGTCCGGTTCCTCCACCTATTGCAACTATTTTCGGCCCTTTGTCAAGAAATTCTTTTTCATACAAATTATCGTCCCTGTCTTTGCAGCATACTACATTTATACCGTTTTGGGCGTATTTTGACACCGTGTCAATTGCAATAAGCCGTATCGAAACAACAATAAATATACATCCTGACGCAAAAAGAAGTACAGAACAAAAGATGTCAAAAGTATTGTCATGTCTGTATGCCAAAAGCATGCCCGCACTAATCAGTATAATCCCGAAAACGATCAAAAGACACCATCGGTATCCTGCAATTTTTTTTCTAAACCAATTATCATTTTTCATCTTCGATTACTCCTGCCATCTTTGTCTATATCCCTGTGGTCAATAAACACCCTGTGTTCCCTGCCACAAAGATACGAAAACAATGCCTCGGAAATAGCGACGGATCTATGTCTTCCGCCGGTACACCCAACTCCTATCACAAGCTGTGACTTGCCTTCTTTTATATAATTCGGTATCAAAAAATCCACCAAGTCTTTAAGTTTTGTCATAAACTCAGCAGTTTCCGCAAAACTCATCACATAATTTCTGACTTCTTCATCCTTCCCCGTCTTATATTTCATACTCTCTATATAATACGGGTTGGGAATGAATCTCACATCAAAGACCAGGTCACATTCAATGGGAATACCATATTTAAAGCCAAAAGAGATAATATTTACTATCATTCCGTCAAATTTCCTGCCCTCGACAAATATGGCCAGAATCTCTTCTTTCAGCTGTCTTGGCGTTAAATTTGACGTGTCGATAATATAAGTTGCATTTTTTCTAATCTGCGACAAAATTTCCCTCTCGGTTTTTATACCCTTAATCAGTCTTCCCTCAGGAGCAAGCGGATGAATACGCCTGCTCTCCTTGTATCTTTTGATAAGCACTTGATCCGATGCTTCAAGGAAAAGAATTTCATAATCAATTCCCGACTCTTTCAAAGCATTGAGTTCGGGAACAAGATCGTTAAAAAGCTCTCCCCCTCTAATATCTATGACAAGAGCCACTTTGCTTATTTTTCCCCTGCTTTTGAGACAGATTTCGGCAAATTTGCCTATGAGCAGAGGCGGAAGATTATCCACGCAGAAGAAACCTATATCTTCCAGATATTTAACAACAAGACTTTTACCGGCTCCTGAAATTCCCGTAATTATCAGTAATCTCATTTGTACCTCCCAAAATGTCCGACTGCCGGTGAGAATTATTACACCTCTCCGACAATTCTCACTTCAGTCTGCATATCAACCCCAAATTTCATCTTTACAGTATTTCGTATATATTCTATCAAATCCAATATATCTTTGGCCTTTGCATCTCCTGTATTTACAATAAAACCACAGTGTTTTTGCGAAACCTCGGCTCCGCCTATGCGGTGTCCGCGAAGCCCGCAGTCCTCAATCAGCTTTCCTGCAAAATACCCTTCCGGCCTTTTAAAAATGCTGCCTGCGCTCGGCATCTCCAAAGGCTGTTTTTCCTGCCTTCTTTGGGTCAAATCATCCATCAGGGCCTTTATTTCTTCTTTGTTTCCTTTTTTTAGTTTCATTAAGGTCTTTATAACTATGCCGGAATTTTTCTGGATAAAGCTGGTCCTGTATCCGAATTGGTGTCCGTCATCCCTTACAACTCTAATTTCACCGTCTTTATCCATGTATTCGGTTTCAACTACGACATCCTTCATTTCTCCACCGTATGCTCCCGCGTTCATGGCAACCGCTCCTCCGAGAGTACCCGGTATGCCGCAGGCAAACTCAAGACCCGTAAGCCCGTTTTCATAAGCAATCGTTGAAACCCTGGAAAGGAGTATACCGGCATATGCAGTAATAATATCGTCTTTAACAGTAAATTGATTTAGATTGTCGAATATTTTTACAACTACTCCCCTTATTCCTTTATCTCTTACAATCAAGTTTGTTCCGTTGCCCATAACAAACACCGGAACGCTTTTGTTTTTGCATAATTTTAAAATTTGACTCAGTTGCGAAACAGACACGGGAGTAACCAGAATATCCGCCGGTCCGCCAACCTTGAACGAAGTATGGTTTTTCATAGGCTCATCAAGTTTAACATTTTCCTGACCGGCTATTTTTTCAATCTCCCTTGCCAAAAGCTCTTTTTCCAACAATGTCAGCTCCTTACCAAACTATTTTGCACTCCATACTATTATTCTACTCTGCCAGCACAATATATAGAATTTAATTATTATTTTATACAAAAATTAAGCCCGTTACACTTTATTTCCTTCTGATTCTCTCCTTTTTCCGTTTTATATACTCATCAAACTTCTCAACGGAGGTATTCATAACAAGCTCGCAAGGCATGTCCACCTCCTCGAGAAGCTTGTATACCCTGTCAAAACGACCCACTTCAAAACTTATGTGAGAGTCGCTCCCGCATACTATTCTGACTCCTTGCTTTTTACACTCTCTTGCAAATTCTTTGCAATTCTCCTCAGACCCTTTTCTTGTAACAAAAGAGTGATTGTTCAGTTCTATAAATTTTCCGTTCTCCTTTGCAGCCCTTACAACCTTTTCAATATCCAACGGAAATTGGGGATTTCCCGGATGGGCAATAGCATCAACATAAGGATTTTTCAGCACGTTTATCACAGCCTCGGTATGTTCCTCCAGGGTCTTAGGCTCAATACAAATATCATGAAAACTTGCAAGCACAAAATCAAGTCTCCTTAAATACTCTTCGGGCATATCCAGCCCACCGGAATAATCAATTATATTTGCCTCAACTCCCTTCAATATCCTGACACCATATAAAACCTCCGGTATAACTCTGAGGTTGCCGAAATGATAAAGATAGGGAGCTCCCTTCATGGCAGGACCATGATCAGTAATTGCAAACATTTCAATGCCGTTCGCCGAAGCTTCTTTTGCCATTTCCTGAACCGTGCTGTACGCATGTCCGCTGGCTATTGTATGTGTATGTGTGTCAACTACAAATTTCAAAACCATTCCTCCATTCGTCAATATCCCTGCAAATTATTCATAAGAGGGCCTCATTCTTCCTTTTCCTATGATTCTCTCATTTAAAGCTCTGGCAGCATTATAACCCATTTTTTTCTGTCTGTTGTTCAAAGCTGCGACTTCCACAATAATGGCAAGATTTCTGCCCGGTCTCACGGGAATGGTAAGGCATGGAATATTGATTCCAAGTATCTCCTTGTAATCATCCACCAAACCCAACCGTTCATAGTCTTTCTTTTGATCCCAGAACTCAAGTTGTATTACAAGATTTATATTTTCAGTAGGTTTTACGGCACCCACACCGTACAGATTTTTGACATCAAGTATTCCAACTCCCCTTATTTCAATGAAGTGCCTTATTTCATCCGGAGCGGTTCCAAACAAAGTCTTCTCAGACACTCTTCTGATTTCCACTACATCATCCGCCACAAGCCTGTGGCCCCTTTTTACCAGTTCCAAAGCCGTCTCGCTTTTGCCCACACCGCTTTCTCCCAATATCAGAATGCCTTCTCCGAAAACCTCGACAAGCACACCATGTTCTCTCGTCCTCTCGGCAAGTTCAACATTAAGGTAGCTGATTAAAGCGCTCAATACTCTTGATGTGGTTTCTTTCGTCCTGAAAATCGGAATACCGTATTTTCTGGACACCTCCAGCATTTCCGGGAAAACCTCAAGCCCTCTGGCCACTACCATGCAGGGAAATCCACATTTAAAAAACTCGTCAAGCCTGGAATAGCGTTCCTCCGATGTAAGCCCCGCAAGATAACTGGTCTCAACCTTTCCAATCATTTGAATTCTGTCGGTTCCGAAATATTCCAGGTATCCTACCAGCTGAAGTCCGGGCCTGTTCACCTCAGGAGATGTTACCAGGATATTTTCCAGTCTATCTTCATCATCAGCGGTAACCAGCTCAAGCGAAAGAGCTTTTTGCAGCTTTTTTAGCGTAACCGAATAAGCAGCATCTGAAGACACAAAATACTCCTCCCCACCCTTTATAATATAACTTTACATAATATTTTCAAGCAAAATCCCGGATTAAAATCATCCGGAATCTATTATATTATATCATAGCAATAAAATAAACATGGCTAAAAAGATACAAAAACGGGATGGCAAATTATTCACCATCCCTTTTATATATTTTCACTTTGAATTTTCACTTTATAAAATTAAACCCTCACCGGTTTAATCTATACGATAATCGCCAATCTCAATTGGAACGGGCAAACCACCCAGACCCAGCACAGCCCTGTTAAGAATCATAAGATCTGTCGAATTCACTGAACTGTCTGAATTAAAGTCTACCAAACGATCATACCCTCTTTCCCAAATACACAAGTGTATCAGCTCATAAAGGTGTTTGACGGGTATTGGTTGGGTAAAACTCGGCACATTGTCCGATTTGCCGGAAAATGGTACATCCTGGGCAAAAACAGCTGTCGGCAGAAAAGCAGTCACAAGCAGCGAAATCACAAGCAGAACCAAAGCTCCCCTTCTTGACATTTTTCAAACCTCCCTGCAAATAATTAATTTGTAATATTTTTACTAAAAACATGGAAAATCTTAAGAACATTCACAATCTCCATTTGTACAGCAAAGAGAGTTTGAATAAAACAAGAAGAAAAATTGCATTTATTCATAAATGAACTGTGAAAAATTAATTTACGTAATCATTGTATCATTTTAAGTACAATATTTCAATATTTTACTTGCAATATTTTAATAATTATTGAAAATCAAGATATAATATTTGCACTTTTGTATCCTTTATACAAATGCATTTAACAGTAAAGTTTTCACTGAGATTCTTAAATTTAGGAATAATTTTGGGATGAGAAAAATATAAAAAAAGTTATGTACCACTTTGCGTACATAACTTCAATTGGAGCGGGTGAAGGGAATCGAACCCTCGCAATCAGCTTGGAAGGCTGATGTTCTACCATTGAACTACACCCGCATATGTGTTATCACTGATGACTTTGTTATTATAACTTGAGCTTGTTTTTTTGTCAACAGTCATATAACAGTTTTTCAGCAAGAAATTTAGATATAGCAGAGCTTATAATTAAATAATCCTTTATTAATATCTATCACAGCGTAGGATTCATTGCGGCTGCTCCTGGATTCACTGATACTGCCGGGATTAAGAAGTAAACGCCCGTTGCGTAGAATTGCGTCCGCTTTATGGGTATGTCCAAACAGTACCATATCTGCATTAACATCGTTGGCCTTCATGCAAAGGCGTTCATATCCCCATTTGATAGAATACCTGTGCCCATGGGTGATGAATATTTTAACCCCTTCATACTCCAGTGTCTTCTCAGCCATTGTATCGCCGGTCAAAAAGTCGCTGTTGCCGTAGACATACTCTGCTGCCAGGCCGGGGAACATTTCCTGAAGTTTCAGCGCGTCTCTGTAATAGTCTCCAAGATGTACCAACAGGTCCACATTGTCAGTATTTTTTATTGCCTTAACCGCATTACTCAAGTCGCCGTGTGAATCGCTAATTACCAGTAACCTCATGCTTTTGTATTACCTCACTATAAATAAAAGTACATCAGATAACCACTTTAACCAACAGTTAATCTGCTGTAACTTAATACCTGCTCTGTTTAATTAAGGGTGCCAGCCTTGCAGCAGCCGCATCAAGAGCTTTTGCCCTGTGACTTATTTTATTCTTTACTTCTTCATCCAGCTGTGCCATGGTTTTGTCATATTCCGGCACATAGAAAACAGGGTCATAGCCGAAACCTTTGTTACCCGCAGGTTCAAAGGATATATACCCGTTACATTCGCCCCTGGTGGTAAAATAAGAACCATCTTCCAATATTATAGCCACAGCACAAACAAAACGTGCCGTCCTTTTTTCAAAAGGCACGTTTTTTAATTCTCCAAGAAGCTTATTTATCCTGTCCATATCACTGGCCCCCTCGCCGGCATATCTCGCCGTCTGGATTCCGGGGGCACCGTTAAGAAAGTCTACTTCCAGGCCTGAATCATCCGCCAAAACAGCATGCCCTGTAGCATCAAAAACTGCTTTTGCTTTAATCAGGGCATTCTCCTCAAATGTTGTACCATTTTCTTCTATATCCTTATGCACACCGGCCTCTTTCATGGAAATTATCTTAAGAGGCATATATTTGAAAATGCTCTTTATTTCAGATAGTTTTCCCTGGTTTCCCGTTGCCACAACCAGTGTCTTCATATAGTCCTCCTGTATTGCTACTTATATGGTCAATCTTCCAGTACCTGTTTCTGGATATTTATCAACCGGGTTATGCCTCCTGATGCAAGCTCCAGAAGCTCATCAAGCTGAGCTTTGGTAAAGGAGGTTTGTTCGCCGGTCGCCTGGATTTCAATAAATTCACCAGTTCCCGTCATTACCACATTCATATCCACATCAGCGTGCGAATCTTCCGAATAACACAGATCAAGCAATATCCTGCCGTTCACAATACCGACACTGGTGGCAGCAACATAATCCCTGACAGGATTTTCATTTATGATCCCATCGTCCATAAGCTTCCTGCAGGCATCAACAAGTGCAACAAATGCACCGGTGATGGAAGCCGTCCGTGTTCCGCCATCTGCCTGTATAACGTCGCAGTCTATTGTAATCTGGCGTTCACCCAGAAGTTTCAGGTCGACAACATTTCTTAACGACCGGCCTATCAGCCTTTGTATCTCCTGGCTTCTGCTGCTTTGTTTTAGTTTCGAAATATCCCTGGGATTCCTGGTCTGGGTAGACCTTGGAAGCATGGAATACTCAGCTGTGATCCATCCTTCCCCGGTATCTTTTTTAAAGGGAGGCACCTTTTCTTCAACGGTGGCGGTGCATATAACCTTAGTATCCCCGGTTTCTATCAACACCGAACCTTCTGCATATTTGATATAATGCCTGGTTATTTTAACCGGTCTTAATTCATTATAATTTCTTCCGTCTTCCCTCAAGTTACTGGCTCCTTTTCAAAGCTTATCATTATTCAATGTATTACCGCTTATGGCCGGTCTTACTGCAATAAACCTGGTATAAACCTTACCTTAACCGGTTGTTTCGCTGAAATTCAGCTTGCCGGCATTAAGTGGCACATTATCCCTGTTCAGTTTTCCGGATATATTGCTGCCAAATTTCAATTCAACATCATTATACCCGTTAATCCAGATAATTACATCATCAACCGTGTCAAATTCCGTCAAAGTATATACAACTGACGAAAAGATATTTACCTCGTCGCGCTCGTCTTCATAATTCAGTATATTTTCGCTAAAATCTATGATAGCAGTACCATCCCGTATCGTCAATCCAAGAATTTTTGTCCCCGCCGGCAGAACGGGATACAATCCGTAATATTCCAGTTGCTCCCGGTTTATTGCGCTGTCCACAAGGGCGTTAACAGATGCTCTTGCAATACCTTCCTGCCTGGAAATCATTCTGGTTGCAGGGACTAAATAACCATCAGCATCCTGATAGTACAGCGTTACAGGGATATAGTCGCCGTCATCATCTTCCGTAATCACAGGAACAGGCATCCCTGAAGGTGCAGGCTTTTCGATGAAGTAGCTGGAAGATTCCACAGACTTATCATTTTCATTATCATCAATTTTTTCATCTGTGTCTGTTATTTCACCGGTAACGTAACCCGAATCGTCAAGACTCTCGCCATTTTCTTCAAAATTCTCGAGTTCCATGGTAGTGTCAGGTTCGCTGGCAACATCGTCACTCTGTTTATCCGCAGCTTTGCTGCATGCACTAAGCAGTAATGCAAGCAATATAAGTAAAATACCAAGCCTTTTAGCCATTTTTTTACCCTCCTTACAATATTCTCAAAGGAATATATTGTAAGTATGGGCAAAAATACATGACATTATTATTTCCCGGCACCGCTTTGTTAAAAATATTGGTTATTTACGCAAAATATATTACCATAACAGGCGCATATAAAAAATCATCAGAATGTAGAAAATTCCGATGATTTTTGTTGAAAAAATCTACCCGTTTTTTATTTTATCTCCCGGAGTGCCTGAAGTATCGCTTCACACATGGCTTCAGCCGCCTTTTGCCTGAATGAAGCAGTCTGGAGCTTCTTCAATTCGGTTTCATTGCTCATAAACGCCACCTCAGCCAGAGCCGCAGGCATAGTGGTTGCTCTTAGAACACCCAGATTCGGGCGCAGGCTAATTCCCCTGTTATATGTGCCAAGCTTGCTTACCAGCCTGCTTTGCAGAATCTCTGCGAACCGGTAGCTGGAAAACGCTGGCGAAGTGGATTTGCTGAAACACAGTACTTCAGTGCCGCTGGCTGTGCCGGGGCCTGAATTGTTATGAATGCTTATAAACAGTGAAGCATTAAGTTTATTTGCTATATACGCCCTTTCCAGGATACCCACAAAGGTGTCGTCATCACGTATCAAATATGTATTGACTCCTCGTTCCTCAAGCAGTTTATTGAGCCTTATTGCTATATCAAGATTCAAATCTTTTTCCTTGGTTCCTCCGAAAGTTGCTCCCGGCTCGGTACCGCCGTGGCCCGGATCTATTACTACCAGTTTATCAGCCTTTGAAGCAGGCTTCAAAATAGTAACAGCCGTATCATTGGCTTCCGGCCTGCCAAAAATATTATATTCCAGCTTCTCTTTTGCAATAAAGGAAATACGTGTATTTCCCGTGGATGTAATTCTTTCCACTTTTATGCTGTCCAGGTAAGTATCATTGATCTTAAGTGTGCCGCTGCCCAGGTTTGCCTTGCTGCTGGGAAATTCTATGCTGAATATTGTTCTTGAGGAGTTGTACCTGGAAGTATAATACTTATCCAGCGAATCCTTTCCCCCGGTCAGCTGAACACCCTTGATGGACAGGAAATACCTGTCTCCCGAACGGGTATATGTTAAGTTCTTTAATGTCGGTTCCTGTACAAATATGCTGAATCTTCCGTTTATATCTGAATGAAGGTAGTCATACTGTCCGTTAAGGTCAATTACAACCCTTGTGGTAGTGTTGGAAAATTGTGCATACCTGATCCTCTTAATAAATTTGGAATTGACATTGATAGTCTTTTCGCCGGCGGAAATATAGGAACCCCTAAAATCTATAACTATTCTTTCAGGATTGGTAAGGCGTGAAATGTCATAACTGGTATACCCTGAAAGGTCTATCTGTACAGTGTCCTTTGAACTTGTAGTCCTGTAGGTGATATTTATGCTGTCTCTTCCCCCGTCACCTCTGCTGGGCAGTTCTGTCCTGCCGTCAAGGTCTCCTTTAAGATCACTGTTATCTGTAATGTCATCATTGCGGTTGCCGCTGCTTCCGGCAGGTTCTTCTACGGCAGGTTTCTCAGCAGGCGCTGGGGTTGTCTTCTGACTGGACTTAAAAATACTTATAAAGACATACCTGTTGTTTTTCTTAATGTCGTATTTGGCATCATTCTTTATATCCACTGCCACCCTTGCGGTCGTGGAATCAAACTGGGCATATCTTATCTCAGTGATGTTTCCGTTGCTTACGGGAACCTTTTTTGTTCCTCCGGACCATTTCGTATTTGGAAAATCTATGGCAAGGGTATAATAACCACTTCTGTCAAGGGTAAAAGAGTTAAAATCCTGCCCTTTCGCAAGGTAAATGATTATCTGATCCATGCCGTCTGACTGAACATGAACCACGTTTGTCATGGTATTCATGTCGGTATTGGCATATACGGAGGATTGAAATATAAATGACAGGATAATGGCAGCAATAATAATTACTGTCCGTTTTTTGTACATAAATCCCGACCTCACCAATTTTATCTTTTGTGTTGACAATATTATACTATAGAAATCGACAAAAAATACCGTTTTTACAGCAGTTTAATCGGATTGTAATTAAAATGTAAAGTTTTTCTCCGTTTATTGCTATTTTTCTTTTTCCATCCCGAAATGATTATACGCCAATCGGGTAGCCATCCGTCCCCTCGGGGTTTTATCCAGGAAACCAAGTTGTAGCAGGTAGGGTTCATAAATATCTTCAATGGTTTCCGCCGATTCTCCTATACATGCTGCCAATGTTTCCAGGCCTACCGGTCCGCCGTCAAACTTCTGTATAATACTAAGCAGCAATTTCCTGTCCACTGCGTCCAAACCTCTTGAGTCCACTTCAAGCTGTTTCAGGGCTGAAGCAGCAACTTCACCTGTAATTACCCCGCTATATTTTACTTCGGCAAAATCCCTCACTCTCTTTAGAAGCCTGTTTGCCACCCGCGGTGTACCCCTGGAACGCCTTGCAATTTCCTCCGCTCCGCCGTCATCTATGGAGATGTTAAGAATCCCTGCGGACCTTTTAACTATCTTTTTAAGTTCATCAACAGTATAAGGGTTTAACCTGTTTATGACACCAAACCTGTCCCTTAAAGGAGATGTCAGGAGTCCTGCCCTTGTGGTGGCGCCTATCAGGGTAAATTTCGGCAGGTCAAGGCGGATTGAACGGGCACTGGGCCCTTTTCCGATGATGATATCCAGGGCGTAATCTTCCATGGCAGGATACAATATCTCTTCCACAGTCCTGTTAAGCCTGTGGATTTCATCTATGAAAAGCACATCATAATTTTCTAGGTTTGTCAGGATTGCAGCAAGATCACCTGGTTTCTCGATGGCGGGACCGGAAGTGATTTTTATGTTTACACCCATTTCATAAGCGATTATGTATGCCAGGGATGTTTTTCCCAAACCAGGCGGTCCGTATAACAATACATGGTCCAGGGCTTCATTCCTTCTTTTTGCCGCTTCTATGAAAACCAGAAGATTTCCCTTTACCTTTTCCTGCCCGATGTATTCAGCCATGGTCCTAGGCCGCAGATTGCTTTCATCAAAATCTTCCGGCCTTGCTTCGTAGTCAATTATTCTCTCAAATTCCATTACTTGATTCCTCCAGTTAATCAGCTTTTGTATTTTTCACTTTATCTCCCCGCCGCCATGGCCCTCAGGGAATTTCTTATTATATCCTCCAGTTGCATGTCTCTTGAAAAGACTGAAGCAACTGCCTTGTTGGCCTCCATGGCCGTATAACCCAAAGCCATGAGCGCCCTGACCGCTTCCTGGAACAGGTTGTCATCAGTGTGTGGCGTACCTTCAGAAACAGGTTCCTTAACCAGTTGCTCTTTTTTCAGCTTGTCCTTAAGCTCAAGTATAATTTTCTGGGCAAGCTTTTTGCCTACTCCAGGCGCTTTTGTAAGGGCATTGATGTCATCATTCAAAACAGCCAGAATAAACTGGGTCGGGCTGACAGCGGACAAAAGTGCCACAGCTGCCTTTGGTCCTATGCCTGACACCGTAAGCAGCATTTCAAATACAGCAAGCTCATCCTTTCCTGAAAACCCATACAAATCCATAATTCCTTCACGCAGGTAAAGGTAAGTATATACCATAACCTCCTGGCCTTCACCGGGCAGGTCTGCCTGGGTAAAGGTAGATGTATATATACGGTATCCGATGCCGTTATTGTCAATGATGATATAATTAAGGTCCTTAGCGGCCAGTTTGCCCCTTATGTATTCATACATGCCTTTTCCTCCCGGATAATTCACGGTTCATTTTCATATTCTGTTTAAGGTCTCAATCCTGTTCATCCTGTACGAGTTGGCATGGCATATGGCTACTGCAATGGCATCTGCCGCATCGTCAGGTTTCGGGATTTCCTTTAAGTTCAAGAAAATTTTCACCATTTGCTGTACCTGTTGCTTTGTTGCCCTTCCGTATCCCACGATGGCCTGCTTTACCTGGAGGGGTGTATATTCAAACACTTCGGCTCCTGACTTTGCTGCCGTAAGAAGTACCACTCCCCTTCCATGGGCTGCAGCGATGGCAGTCTTGATGTTCTTGTTGAAAAACAGTTCTTCAACGGATATGGCATCGGGCTTGTATTTTCTCACCAGTTCGTCCAGCTTCTCCGAAATGTCCAGCAGCCTTTGGGGAAACAGGGTTGACGGCTTTGTTTCAATAACACCGTAATCTATAATCGAAAATTTGTTCTTTTCATATTTTATTATACCATAACCTGTTATGGCAAAGCCGGGATCAATTCCCATTATGATCATTTTGTTGCAGCCCCTTGTTTATTTTGCATTATATTATTAAACTATCATTAATAAAGTTGGTAATTTATTATATTCGTATCTGTTGCATAATTATACATTGTGATGTATAATAATAAAAAAGAATATTAGATAAAAATTTCCTTTAAATCGACACCAATATTCTAACATACATAGGGAGGTTTTTGTATGAACCAAAAGGAAAAAGTTATTCTTGCATATTCCGGCGGTCTGGACACCTCGATAATAATTCCCTGGCTGAAGGAAAACTATGACTATGAAATTATTGCAGTGGCCGTGGATTTAGGCCAAGGCGAAGAACTGGAACCCCTGAGGGAAAAGGCAATAAAAACCGGAGCCAGTAAAATATATATTGAAGATTTAAAAGAGGAATTTGTCACCGACTTTATTTTCCCAACTTTAAAGGCCCATGCCATTTATGAAGGCAAATATTTGCTTGGTACCTCCTTTGCCCGTCCCCTGATAGCAAAACGCCTGGTGGAAATAGCCCGCCAGGAAGGCGCCACTGCCATAGCTCACGGGGCTACAGGAAAAGGCAATGACCAGGTAAGATTTGAGCTTACAATAAAAGCCCTTGCCCCGGATTTGAAAATAATAGCCCCATGGCGTATATGGGACATAAAATCAAGAGAAGAGGAAATAGAATATGCTCAGGCCAGGAACATACCTGTGCCGGTAACAAAGGAAGACAATTACAGCATGGACCGGAACCTGTGGCATTTAAGCCATGAAGGAGCAGACCTGGAGGACCCCTGGAACGAACCCAATTATGAAAAAATCTTAAAGCTCATGGTCCCTCCCGAAAAAGCACCTGACAAGCCTGAGTATGTTGAGATTGAATTTGAAAAGGGAATCCCTGTTTCAGTCAATGGAAAAAAGCTTTCCCCTGTTGGACTTATAGAAGAGCTTAACAAGATTGCCGGCAGAAATGGTGTAGGCATTGTTGATATGGTGGAAAACAGGCTGGTAGGCATGAAATCAAGAGGCGTCTACGAAACTCCCGGCGGTACCGTATTATATGCTGCCCACAGGGAGCTGGAACTTTTGTGCCTTGACAGGGACACCCTGCATTACAAGGATCTCGTGGCACAGAAATACGCTGAACTGGTATATTACGGCCAATGGTACTCAACCCTCAAGCAGGCCCTTGACGCCTTTGTGGATTACACACAGCAAACTGTTACCGGAACAGTAAGGATGAAGCTTTACAAGGGCAACTGCATGCCTGCAGGAGCGAAATCCGATTATTCATTGTACAGCATGGAGCTTTCCACCTTTGGCAAAGATGAAGTATACAACCAGAAAGATGCGGAAGGATTTATAAACCTCTTTGGATTGCCCATGAAGGTAAAGGCTCTGACAGACGAGAAAAACAAAAAATAGCTGCTTTTTGCCGGCAGTGGAGGGAAAATACAATGAAGTTATGGGCCGGAAGGTTCAGCAAAAGTACTGATAAATCTGTGGACGATTTCAACTCGTCCATCAGTTTTGATCAAAGATTATACAGGCAGGATATAGAGGGCAGCATTGCCCATGCCAAAATGCTGGGGCAACAGGGCATCATCAGCATGGAAGAATCGGAAACCATCCGGAAAGCTCTCCGGGAGATCCTCGCTGATATTGAAAACGGAAAAATAGAGTTTGAAGTGGATGCCGAGGATATACACATGAATATCGAGAAAATCCTCATATCCCGCATAGGTGATACCGGCAGGAAGCTGCATACAGGCAGGAGCAGAAATGACCAGGTGGCTTTGGATATCAGGATGTATCTTAAGGAAGAAATCCGGGAAATAAAGAAGCTGCTTATACACCTTTGCGAGACTGTTATTGGCATCTCGGAAAAACACCTGGATACAATAATGCCGGGATATACTCACCTGCAAAGGGCCCAGCCCGTTACACTGGCCCACCATATGATGGCATATTTTCAGATGTTAAAACGTGATATAGAACGGCTTAATGACTGCTATAAACGGACAGATACCATGCCCCTTGGTTCAGGAGCCCTGGCAGGCACCACTTATCCCTTTGAAAGGAACATGGTTGCCGCAGAACTCGGGTTCTCGCAAATTACAGAAAACAGCATGGATGGTGTAAGTGACAGGGATTTTGTCATTGAACTTGCAGGGTGCCTTTCAATACTGATGATGCACCTCAGCAGATTCAGCGAAGAACTGGTTTTATGGTCCTCCCTGGAATTCGGCTTTGTTGAAATGGATGATGCTTTCAGTACAGGCAGCAGCATCATGCCCCAGAAGAAGAACCCTGATGTGGCTGAACTGGTAAGGGGCAAGACCGGCAGGGTCTATGGCAACCTGATTGCCCTGCTGACGGTGATGAAATCGTTGCCTCTCGCCTATAATAAGGACATGCAGGAGGACAAGGAAGCCATATTTGACTCAATAGACACGGTAAAAATGTGCCTTCCAGTATTCACTTCCATGCTGGCTACCATGAAAATAAACAGGGAAAACATGTATAAGGCTGCAGGCACAGGTTTTACCAACGCAACGGATTTGGCTGACTATCTGGTTAAAAAAGGCATCCCATTCAGGACATCCCATGAAATAGTCGGGAAAATGGTTTCGTATTGCATTGAAAACAACAAAACCCTGGAAAACCTTAGCATGCAGGAGTTTCATGCGTTTTCCCAGGTTATTGGTTCCGATGTGTACGAAGCATTAAGCCTGGAAGCCTGTGTTTCCCGCAGAAACCTGCCTGGCGGCCCGGCAGCTGAAGCGGTGAAAAAAACGATCGAAAATGCCAGGCAATTTATAGAAAATCAAAGGGAAGATTAAAACAAAAAAACATATAGCATTAAGTAAATTAAAAAAGTCGGTATTTTTACCGACCTTTTATTTTTTGTTTTATTATTTTATGTTTTTCAGCATAAAAGTTACATACGCTTGACTTTTTTATCAAGAGCCCTTCCGAAACTATACCATGAATCACGCAGTTTATACCTTATCTCTTCATCCATTGTGCGCTCGATTATATCATTTAAATTCCTTCTCATCTCAATATATTCAGAAAGTTCAAATTCTTCTTTCTCCAGTAGTTTATCCATTTCCTCAATCCATTCCCGGAGAAGTTCCGAACCCATGTAATTTTGCGTTATTTTTCTTTTTAAATGTGATATGACAAGCTTGACAGCTTTTTTCTTTACATCATTGTCCGTAAGAACCTTTTTCTGCCTTTTTGCCATTTCATACACTCCTTAAAAAGTTTTAAAAATGTTACTGAAAAACATAAAAAAGTCCGGCCAGTAAGCAGATGAACAAACTCTTCTGTTAACTTGCGACACATGGATTAAAAAAAGAGAGAGCTCTTTAGTAAAATTATACCACATATATTACTATGTGTAAACTCAGGTAAATTTCAGCGTCTAGTGGTGCTAATAAACTATAAGCTTTCGTTCGCCCAGCTTTTCCATATTAATCATTGTTTCTTTACCGGAGGGTACAGTCACGGTATCCGGGTTTCCGTCACTTATGTACTGTTCTTCCCTGGATAAACGTTCAAGCCACCAGGCAAGGTCGCAATCCACACGGTCTAATCCCGTGGCTGTTACCCTGTGTAACGCCATTGGGTCGAAATTGCTGCTGAACGGTGAGGGCGCAGGATCCCAACCAACTTCAACAATGGATTCCAGTTCATATGTTACGCCGTTGTACTCACCGCTGTACAAATACTGTCTGAGTTCTTTAGGTGGCCTTTCCCCATACGGGAGGGCAAAATGTTTCATTGTATAACCCGGTAAAATCTCCAGTATTTTAAAGCAATTGCCGCCAATTTCCTCCTGAATTTTCCGGCTATCGCCCAATTGGCTCAGTTTTACATGACTAAAAGTGTGATTCCCTATCTCAAAGCCTTTGTCAATGAGATAACTTAACCTTTCGTTAATACTTCCTTCTCCCGGGAAAGTATTAAGCCCCAGGTTGACATAAAATATACCTGTCAAACCGAAGTCCGGGTGCTCCTTATAAAACTCTTCCATTATCCCTACCGCAGAAAGTTTGTTGGCTGTTAACCGGCCGTTTTCAATGACAAGATTGAACTGTCCCGCTGACCCGTCATCAAAAGTAAAGACTATGGGCTTGCATCCTGCCTCAACATTAATATTGCCATTTATGTAATCACTTAAACTTATCAGCCTGTATTCTTTTTCATAAAGCTCTTCCAGCAATTTTCTGAAATCACTGAAAGTGGTGGTATATAACCGGTCTCCTCCCTTATATTCCTCTATAAAATTATGGAACATCACAATCATGATTTTTCCTGACTCATCAGGTTTAACAATATTATAATCTATTTCCTGCTCTTCATTTGTTTTTCCCGTATTTTGGCTTCCTATACCTTCAACGGCATCCGGACTGTTTGTAGTTGTATCTTCAAAATCCTGCCCGTCTTTACCTGAATAATTCTGCTCATTTTCCGTATCCGTCACATTTTGTCCACCGTCTGCCTTTTGACCGTTTTGAGCTCCGTTTTCGTCAGCCGGTTCATTTACTTGTTCACCATTGGTATTCCCAGGATTCCCGGTTCCCGAAAAATCCTTCTGAATACCTGCCCCACAACCCACTAAAAATGCCAACAAAAGAACAGTTACACTTAACCTCAACAGAATACCTTTTTTCATTTGTTTATCTCCTTATATTCGGGTGTTTTTTTACTTAATTATAACTTTCCTGCGGATAATAAACAATAACCAGGGGATATGGTATCTAAATCCAATATCAAAATATATCATCTATTAAAAAAATCTTCGCGTCTTTATTCTATTATATGTTCATATTATTTTATGTAGTAGATCAAAATCACATTATTTCTTAACAGGTGAGTTAAAATAATGCACATTTTCTTAGTCAAAAAACGTAAATTTTACGCTATATTACTGATGTTTGCCATTTTTGCCACAGCAACGGCCATACTCGTAAACTTCTCATACAGTGCAGCACCTGTAAACAGCGGCTTTATCCAGGAAGTTTCCGTTATAATAGAAGAACTTATAAATAAAAGAAACGAAGCGGTTTTGAATAACGATACTGAAACCTTGTCCTCATTCTATAATAAAGATGTACGGTATGGTTTGTGGGCTTATGAACACCAGGTAAAAAAGACCAGGTATCTGCACCAGTGGGCTGAAAAACAGGGTGTTAAATTCACATCAATAAAAACGGAACCCCGGATTATAACTCTTAAGGAAAAGGGCAACGGCTTTACCAGTTATTTTAACACAACCACCATATATGAATACAGCTATGAAGATACTCCTGACATCACAAACCTCTTCCGGATCGGTGCAGAATACACTATTGAAATCCAGCCCCACAAAGGTGAATGGGTCATTGTAAGGGAATGGTATTCAGATCCTTTTGCTGATGCCATAAATCCTGACAATCTTGAAAATGATGACCTGAAAACATACCTCCTGGCCCAGAAACAGCCTGATTATTCGGCTCTTAACGACAGGCGGAAACAGGCAGTGGAATACGCGGACAAATACTGCGGACTGGCAGGAACTGAAGAAACCGGTTACTCATATAATAAGAAATATAAGAATTACAACCCCTTAGGCGGTGACTGCGCTAACTTCGCCTCTCAAATTTTGCATGAAGGAGGCGGCTTTCGGAAAACATACACGTGGAATTATGATAAGGACGGCAGCCAGGCATGGATAAATGCCCAGGCATTCAAATCTTATCTCATCTACAGCGGCAGAGGTAGTGTCCTGGCTTACGGTCCTTATGAAAAGGTGTTTAAAAACTCCTTCAAACTCCTTCCGGGAGATATCGTAGCTTATGAGGAAAAAGGCAAAGTAAAGCACATATCCGTTGTCACAGGTTCAGACAACAAGGGATATGTGCTGGTAAACTGTCATAATATTGACAGGTACAGGGTTCCCTGGGATTTGGGATGGAGTGATAAGAATATCAGGTTCTGGCTTATTCGTGTACACTACTAGACGCCACCTGTCTGCCTCCCACAGGGCAGACCTTTATACATATACCGCATACAGAACCTCTCCCGATAAGCTTAAACTTGTCATTGAGATATTCGCTGCACGCACGGGGGTCCAGTATATGCTTTCTCTCACAGCCCAGGTACCATGCATTCCCGGTTAGGGCCATAGCAGGGCAGCTTTCCACACATTTTTTGCAGTTTCCGCAAGCTTCCTTTATTTCCACATCTACTGATACAGGCAGTTCCATATCGGTAAGAAGTGTCCCCAACCTTACCCTCGGTCCATAGTCCTTGTGGATAAACAGGTTGCTTTTGCCTATCCAACCAAGGCCTGCCTTAACGGCGGCAATTTTATGGGAAAATATGCCGCTGTATTCGACCCCCACATTATGAACAGTTTGCGAAGCCGGAACAGCAAGGGCGTTGTATCCTCTTTCCTGTATATACAAAAGCCCTTTGAGGGTTATCTGGTCAATCAGGGTATTTACAGTCCTGTAATGGTGGAAATACGTATAAGTGGGACCGTCGGTGATTTCATTGATAATGGAATCTGAAAGCCTGATTCCTACCGTTATGGCATATTTCAAAGGTTTCAGGCTGTTATCTAAATATTCGTCCACTCTGGAGCAGCCTATGAATGTGGCCCCCCACTCTTTGAGCTTGTTCAGTAATTCAGTATGATTATCCATAAATTAGTCTCCCTTTACATGTTTTTATCTGCTATATTTCTTGATATCAGAGCGGCTTCAGTGGACTTGAAGCTGTCTTCCGCGGAAACTGCACATTTTGCTGTGCCTCTAACCTGGTCCACAAAGGTCTGGAACAAATTTTTACCCCTTTCCGCAGGAAGTTCATGTTCACCGTCTTTGTCAATCAGTGTTGCCCGCTCGCGCAAAACCTCAACTATGCCGTCAGTACCAACAACCCTTACCCTGTCATCGCCATGGGTAGGAGCCCCTGCCGGCCTGAAATAATCAATATTGCAGGTGGCAAAACCTCCATTGGCAAGCCGGAATGTACAGATTGCCGTTACTTCAAGTTCTCCGAGACCGCTGTTGTATTTGCGGCCGTGGAAAGATTGGTCGGGAATGATTTCCTGGCCTGCCATCCATCTTATCCAGTCAATGGCATGTATTCCAACCCAGGGTATTGTCCCCCCGTATGTTTCCCTCCTGGTGTAAAAAGGCGGCCTTGTGCCCAACTTATACGATTTTTGGGCTGTTATTAAAAGAGGCTCCCCTATTTTTCCTTCCTTTACCGCGGCATAAGCAGCAGCAAACGCCGGGCTGCACCTGTATTCAAACATTGCGGCAAAATGTACACCGCTTTTTCTGTAATAATTCTCCAGATCATTCAACTCTTCGAGGGTCAGAGCCACTGGTTTTTCACAATAGCAGTTAATGCCTCTTGCCAGGACCTCTTTACTTATGGCGGCGTTAAGATAAAAATAGGGATTGACCACCGCAATGTCAGGTTTTTCCTCATCCAGCATGGTTAAAAAATCAGGATAAATTTCTGTACCAAATTCCCTTTCCAGAGCCTTTGCCAGTTCAGTACAGTCTTCATCTCCACTTCCGGGTGCAAAGCCTGCCAGAAGTAAATCCCTGTCAGCCCTTATGGCATCCAGCACCTGGTAATAATGGCCTGAACCGCCTATCTGAACTATTTTCATCAAATTCCCTCTTTCAAAAAACATTCGTTAAGAACAGTATACCAATTGGTGCTATATGCTTCAATATGCTATAATTATCAGGCAAGCTGAATTCATGGATGAAGGAGGCAGATTAATGAATATGCTGGGCTCCGGCAGAGAAGTTGCGGAAAACAAGCTTATCCTGCTCTATATATTGGACCGTGCAGCTATGAGCATTAACAGCCTGCAAATTATTAAAATCATCATGGAAAACAGGTTGATGAACTATTTCCTTCTGCAGCAACTACTCAGCGAATTGGTGGAGCAAAAAATGCTCACCACCGAAACCATTGAGAATAAGACTTTTTATAGAATAACGGAATCCGGTTCCAACACCCTTCAGTATTTTATCAGCATGATACCTTATGGTATAAAAGCTGCTGTTGACAAGGCAATTTCAGAATTGAAATCCCAGATTAAAAATGAAATGAATATAAAAGCTGAACTGGTACCTGAGTCTGAAAACCAGTTCAATGTGGAACTTTCCGTTAATGAGGAAAGTTTTCCGCTGATTAATATAAAGCTTGCTGTGGGCACCCGGAAAGATGCCCGTCTTATATGCAGCAACTGGGAAAAGTATTCCCAGGAGATCTATGCGGAAATTATAGAATCACTGCTTAAAAAGAGAGACTAAGGCAGGGTTATCTGCTTATGTTTTTCCGATTCCCTGTAGAGTATAAATTTATTGCCAATAATCTGCACAATCTCGGCACGGGTTCTTTCCGCAATATATTCGCAGACATCCCTTATGTCCTCTGTTGAGTTTTTAAGTAGTACCGCTTTTACCAATTCCCTTGCTTCAAGGGCTTCATCAAACTGTTTTATTACATTTTCACTGACCCCGTTCTTACCTATCTGAAAAATAGGTTCAATGGAATTTGCCAGTGATTTCAGGTAGCTTCTTTGCTTTCCCGTTAACATGTTTTCCTCCTGTTTACCTGATATATTCAAATTCAAAGCCTTCCAGGTTTACCGTGTCTCCCTCTTCAATACCCATTTCCTCAAGGGCATCAATGATGCCTCTGATTCTTAAAGCTCTCTGGAAATACCGCAATGACTCAAAATCATCAAAATTCACGGAACCCACCAACTTCTTTACCATGTTGCCCGTTACATAAAATACGCCGTTTTCCTTTGTCACGGTAAAGGGTTTTTCATCAGGCTCTACTGTATATTCTACTTCTTCTTCG
>ENA-OWOZ01000148-OWOZ01000148.1-bioreactor-metagenome-genome-assembly--contig:-NODE-148-length-101475-cov-5.747510_pt1 | contig 101475 bp, 101 predicted proteins | sample MGYA00238140_ERZ651804 | MGnify/ENA primary metagenome ERZ651804 (study PRJEB26910, sample SAMN07631232) | bioreactor metagenome | isolation source: Switchgrass digestor | place: USA: Dartmouth...
AAAGCTATACCCATTTTTCTTCCTTATCTATAATCTCTATAAAAAAACAAAAGGTACAATAATTTCAGTATTTAGAATACCTGCTTTTACTGCATATATAGTAAATGCCACAGAAATAATAAGCAGTCCGAACATTTTCTGATCCCAAAGGAGCCCATCTTTCCTCTTTAACACAACTTTAATGAAATCATCAATAAAACCAATGATCCCAAAACCTAACGTTGTTATAAGCAACGGAATAATCTCAGAATACTGTCTTAATGAAAAGTACAAACAAACTATTGTGATAGGAATTAAAAATATAATTCCTCCCATAGTCGGTGTACCGCTTTTCTTAAGGTGAGTAGCCGGCCCGTCATTTCTTACTGTTTGGCCAACTTTAATGTCCTTTAATGTTGTCATCCTTCTCCCCCTCACATTCCCGGAAATAATCCCTGATTTTATGTATTTATGTTAATCAATTGCCTTAAATTGGTTAGACTAGGCTAACAAATTGGTTAAAATATAAGTTAGCACCCGCTAACCATTTATAATTATACTCAAAAATTTTGCAAAGTCAATGGTTAATTTAGAAATATTTTGTTTAATTGTTATTTTCGTTTACATAAACAAAAGCGTCAAAGCAACTTGGCAATATGATAGGAAATATATACTAAAAAACAGGCAGGCTAAAACTTAGCCTGCCTGTTTTTATTTATCAGCTAACTTCCAAAATTACGATGTTAGCTTTAATTGGAGTATCCGCCAATGTTACAGCCGTACCTGTTACGTTTCGTAGCTCAATTGTTGTTCCTGCAGCAGCTGTTACTAATGCACTGCCTGTTACTTGGCCTGTTGTAATCGGGCTTGTTGATGGCGAGTAGGTTACACCATTTACAAAGAGGTCAAAGGTTACAACTGGCGAGGTTTGAGCCCCATCAGTCGCAACTATCCATGAAACGTAGTAGTTGCCATCAGCGTTTACAGTAAATACCCCACCAACCGGGTCATAAGTGATATTCGGTGAAGCAGTGTTAATCGGGGTATTGAAAATTACGTTTGTATTAATAGCTATTTCACCAGGTACCGAGCTAACCAATTGGTATTGAACGCCGCTTAAAGTACCACCGGGGCCAGTCGGGCCAGTGGGACCTGTAGGACCTGTTGCACCGTCAGCGCCAGTCGGGCCAGTAGGACCAGTGGGACCTATTGCGCCGTCAGCGCCAGTCGGGCCAGTAGGACCAGTGGGACCTATTGCGCCGTCAGCGCCAGTCGGGCCAGTGGGACCTGTAGGACCTGTTGCGCCGTCAGCACCAGTCGGGCCAGTAGGACCTGTAGGACCGGTCGGGCAAATGATTACCGGGCTAGGGCATGGTGGTGGGCAGTGATGACATGGCGGGCAGGGTGGAAATGGCGGGTACGGCGGATATGGTGGGTATGGTGGACAAGGCGGATGTGGTTTGCATTTATGATAGGGCTTATATGGCTGCCAATCATTGTAATAATTAATCTTGTTTTTTATGTCTTCGCTTTCAGCACTAGTCTTTTGTGCCGGTTCTTCACTTTGCCAACTTTTTTGGCATCGTCGGCAGAAATCATATCTTTCATCCTTGGCGTAATCAGGTAATTGATTAACTAAATAATGCTTCATACCTTCTATTCTCCCGACTTTAATATTTAATTTTATAAAATATATATGGGTACCCATAACACAATATATGACATGTTAACATAAAATGTTACCAATTAATAAAAAAGCGGCATATTTACATGCCGCTTTTTAGTGATAAAATTTTTATTAAACGGTGCGCAATTTGATAAAACAATAAGGATTTTTAATAAACTATTCTTTAAACAAATCGTCTATTTTCATTTCTTCAAACAACCGTTTGTTTTCTTCTTCCTCATATTCAAAGAAGGTTATGGAATCATTATCTTCATCGGGTTTTTCCTTCCCGCTGTTTTCCGCGTTGTTATCCCCTGAAGCGTTTTTATAATATTCAAGTTTTTGGTTTAAGTTCATAATTTCGTTGTTTAATGTGCTGGTTAAGTTTTTTAGGCGCTTTATTTCATCTTCCTGCATGGATAACATGATTTTTAGCTTTTCTATTTCTTTGAGATATTTTTCCACCTGCTGGCTTTGGGCTTTGGATTCACTGTCTTGGCCTTTGCTCGCGGCAATATTTAGTTTAAGTTTGTTGTCCAAAAAATCCTGATTCCACAAAAGGGAGATATTTTTTCTAGTTATGCTGCCGATTACATAGGGGTTTTGGGCGCCTCTCAAACCAATAATTTTTAGGGCCGGCAGCGGGTAATTGGACAAATCCACGCTGTAAGTCTGGCTCCATGAAATGTTTGAAATATCTGATTCATAAGAAAAAATTTTATTAGCTGAAATAGTTGAAACAAATATCTTTTCATTTTCCAAAACAGCAACAGGAACCGAAGGGGAGGGGAGGTCGAAAGATAGTGTAATTGGCATATCCCAGGCTTTGTTTTCCTCTTTTTTTTGCCATACCAGCTTGTGGCTTCCCATCCCTTGTATAATATACGCCAGGTGGATTGTCCCGTTTTGGTCAACTATTGATGAGGGGTTAATGCAATAAGTACTGCTTTTTGCGACAACCGTGCTTTGGCTCCATTTTTTTTCAGACCAAATAAATGTGCGCATATTGATTTCATCTTTTTCGCTTTGATAAAAACAGTAAATGTTTGAAGATTCATCGGTGCAAACGGAATAGGGGAGATTGCTTATTTTCATATAGTCCAAAACCTCGGGTTCATAGCCTGGATGCTGGGGCACATGGTGAACCAGGATATGCCTTCCCTCATGGGGCAGGATGTAGAATAAGTTTAGCCACCCGTTTACATTTATTAAACGGAAATACTTCTTTTCAACCCTTTGGGACTTGCTCTTTAAAAGTTCAAATTTTCTCCACTGGTTGTTGGAATTAACAAGATGAAGTATGGTGCCCGCCGAGTCCTGGCAGGCAATATGTATGTTTAAATCAGCGTCTAAATCCAAGTCAAAATCATTTTGCACGTCTTTTAAAATAACCTCAAATTCCCCCCTTGGATTTGCGGGATATTCACGGCAGCAGAGCCCAAGCCCGATTTGGTAGAAAAAATGAAGTATTAAATTTTCATTTTTCCTGACTAAAATATTATTTTCCATTATTACCTCCTAAAAATATATCATTATACTACTACCTTTATACAATTTATGAAGGAAAAAATAAAAAAATACTAAAAAAGAAGGAACGAAAAATTCGTTCCTTCTTTAAAATCTTGCAATAAAGTTATTCAAGTTTTGGAAGTTTTTCCGTAAATTCCACCAAAGCTGGGTCCACCAGGTGGAGCATGTTTATAAATGCCTTATACCGGTTTGGATACACAATTTGTATAGCCTTATGCAAGTCGGGCTTGTCGTATGAGATAAAGAAAAGCCTTGAAAATTCCGCTAAATCCTCGTTTCTATTGGTGTTGCCATATCCTGATACAGGGACAATGTCCGCTGCAATTGCTTCATACCACTCGTTGCCCCTGTCGGTGTTATAGTCCATAACATGGCCTAGTTCGTGGGCGAATGTCTGGGTTGAACCTTCAACGGAAGGCAAATAGTTTATCCTCATCCACAAATCATGTTTTGAGCCATTGTAGGTGTTATCATTAACCGGGTCATAGTATACGGTGGTAACAAATTTTCTAAATTCATATGGGAAATTGGAGAGGGACTCTGCCACGTTTTTAGCTATGTATTTCGCGTTTTCATTATCTTCAGGGCAGTACATGGTGATTTTGTGTTTTCCGCCGTCAAAGGTGATGGTATAACCAAACCCCGGCTCCCATTTTCCGCCCCAGCGGTAGTATTTTTCAACTTCATAAGGCCCTTCAATGGTGTAGTCGGATTTATGGGATAAGTTCACATTCCCGGAGGGCATATAGTATGGGGTAATCTTCATGCAGTTTCGCAATACTTCCGCCTGCCCTTCTTTGTCCAAGGAAAAATAATCCGAGCTAGCAATCAGGCTTTCTGCCTGGGCAGCCACTCTTTTTGAAAAATCTATGTCAGTAAACAAGTAGGCGCGGAAAGCCCTTTTTTCATTTTCACTCAAAAGGTTAAAGCCTTCGGAAGTTAAAACCTCTTTAAGGTAAGGCTCGGATACAAATTCCACATCGAAAAGCTGGCTGTTTTCGCTTTCAATATCCTGTTTTACATATGTATCATTAGCGTCTAGGAAAAGGGAACTGATATTTGAAATTATTTTATAGGAAGAACCAGTCTTTTTGAAAAACCACTGCTGGTTGCGGTTTCCGTTTCTTGTGTAAATAATAAGCTCAACCTTTGGCTCCTTTGACTCAGCGGGAACGTCAACCGCTTTCCCGCTTGCCATGTTGATTATGGTATAGTAGCCGTCTTTTATGTGGGTTATGCAAAAGATTTGGGATTTGTCCCCGGTGTATTCGGAAAACACTAATTTTGCGTTGTTCTCCTTTGAGCCGCCTTCCACAGTCAAGGCTAAATTCGTGCCCTTTTTCAATATTTTATAATACTTTCCCTCAAAAATGTCTTTATAATCGGATATGTAAACTGTTTTCGTTTCGCCATCCCAGGTAACTTCTTTGGAAAAAGCCTCAGCAACAGCCCTGATTGGCAAATATGTGGTGCCATCCATAACCACAGGGGAGATAATGTTGCCGTTTGCGTCTTTCGGGATTAGAAGGCTGCCGTTGATGTAAATGGTGATTTCATCATTCTTTTTAACTTCACCATTTGGTTTAGAGCCGATAAAAACTGATTTTGTGGCGTCATCATATTCCACGTTTTGATTTAGGGATTCTGCCACCGCCCTTACGGGCAAATAGGTTGAACCGTCCAAAATAAAGGGGTTTACAATTTCACCCTTTGCGTTTTTCGGCTCAATCTTTACATCATTTACCACAACGGTGATGACATCATCACCATACGCGCACAGGGTTGAAAGGATTATGAAAAACACAAAAAACAACGCCAATACTTTTTTCATTTTCTTACCTCCAAAAGTAATGGGCGGGAAAACCGCCCATATATTATCTTTGTACCCTTCCGCTTCCGTCGCCTTTCATCAGGGTTTTTACTTCATCCAACGATACTAAATTGAAGTCCCCTTCAATTGTGTGCTTTAGGCAGGAAGCAGCAACCGCAAACTCAATTGAATCCTGCATGGAATAGCCTGAAAGAAGTGAATAGATTAACCCGCCGCCGAAGCTGTCCCCGCCGCCAACACGGTCAACGATTGTGATGTTGTATTGTTTTGACTTGTAAAACTCTTTGCCGTCATAAAGAAGCCCTGACCAATTGTTAACTGAAGCGCTAATGCTTTCGCGCAAAGTGATAGCCACTTTTTCAAACCCGAATCTTTCAACAAGCTTTTTGCAAACTTCCTTGTAACCTTCGTCACTGAGTTTTCCGCTTGTAACGTCGGTATTTTCAGCTTTAATACCAAACACCTTTTCGGCGTCTTCTTCGTTTGCTATGCATACGTCAACATATTGCATAAGTTCGCTCATTACCTTGTTTGCTTTTTCAACGCTCCAAAGCTTTTTCCTGTAATTTAGGTCGCAGCTTACTTTTACGCCTTTTGCTTTTGCGGCTTTGCACGCCGCAAGGCAGGCTTTGGCCGCGTTATCGGAAAGGGCAGGGGTAATCCCTGTGAAATGGAACCAGTCCGCGCCCTCGAAAATTTTGTCCCAGTTAAAATCGTCATCGCCAACCTGGCTTATAGCGGAATAAGCCCTGTCATACACTACATTTGACGGCCTTTGGGAAGCGCCTTTTTCAACGAAATAAATACCCATTCTTTCGCCGCCGCGGGCAATGTAGGAAGTGTTTACGTTAAGTTTTCTCAATTCAGCTATACAAGCGTCAGCGATTGGGTTTTTGGGAAGCTTTGTCACAAAATATGCGTCAATCCCGTAGTTTGCTAAAGAAACAGCCACATTAGCTTCGCCGCCGCCGAAAGTCGCGTCAAAACTTTGTGCCTGGATAAATCTTTGATACATTGGGGTTTGAAGCCTTAACATAATTTCGCCGAAAGTAACAACTTTAGCCATTATATCATTCCTTTCATTTATGTTATGTAATATTAAAACCCAAGTTCATCACCAATTAATATTACCTTATATCTTCCTTTGTGTTTCATGCCGTGGTGGATTATACAGGTTGCGTTGCAAATCCTCTCGGGGGTCTGGCAGTCCTGGCAAATTCCCGTCTCGGCGCAAGGGGTGCGGTGCCCGATGCGTTTTGCGTTTAAGGGCGCAACCCTCTTAATTCTGGCAAACGCTTCGTCTAAATTTTTTACGATTTTATTTGCCCCCGCCACAATAATTACATTTTCAGGGCCAAAGATAATTCCCCCCGTGCGGTTGCCTGAACTGTCGGTTGCCACTAGCTGCCCGTCTTCAGTTATTGCGTTAATCCCTGTAACAAGGTAGTCCGCAAGCATTGATTTTCTATATACCTGATAGCACTCAGCGTAACTCATGGGCTGGTAGCGGTCAAAAAACTTGTAATCCCCGTTTCTGAAAATATCAATAAAACCCATGTCCATTAATGTAACGGACCCGCCCATGGCAACGGATGAGCCTTTCGGAATCATATCCAAAATCATTTGTTTGGCTTGCTCGGCATTTTCCGCATAATAAGCCTCATAACTTTTTTGGTTTAGCACATCCACCATATGCTTTGCAAGCTTTTCCAAGCCCCATTTTTTAACCGGATGCAAAATAAAACCCCCTATATTAAATTTTGGGACGGCAAAACCGTCCCTAAAATTTCAAATTTATGTTATCTTGCAAGCCAACCGCCGTCAACGGCAAGGGTATAGCCGTTTACATAATCGCTGGCTGCGGAAGCCAGGAATACCGCCGCGCCTTGTAGGTCTTTTGGTGTCCCCCAGCGGCCCGCGGGAATTCTTGATAGTATTTCCGCGCTCCTGTCAGGGTCCTGCCTTAACTGGCTTGTGTTATTTGTAGCCATGTATCCGGGTGCAATTGCGTTAACATTAATGTTGTATTTTGCCCATTCGTTTGCCATAAGCCTTGTAATTCCCATAACGCCGCTTTTTGACGCTGTGTAAGACGGAACCCTGATACCGCCTTGGAAGGAAAGCATGGAGGCAATGTTTATAATTTTGCCGCCGCTGCCTTGTTTTATAAATTGCCTTGCGGCAGCCTGGGAGAAGAAGAACACGGTCTTTAAGTTAATGTTAATTACATCGTCCCAGTCTTTTTCGGAAAAATCAATCGCGTCGCACCTTCTGATAATTCCGGCGTTATTTACCAATATATCAAGGCGTCCGAATTTTTCAATGGTTTTATTGATAATATCGTCAATGGGCTCAATGGTTAACAAATTTGCCACAATCCCGTAAAATTCCCCGCCATGGGATTTTATCATTTCTTCGGTTTCCTTCATTTGGACATAATCCACGCCCACGATTTTCGCGCCGGCTTCGGATAGCGCAACTGCCATGCCTTGTCCAAGACCAGTGCTTGCGCCGGTAACAATTGCAACTTTTCCGTCTAATTTAAACAAATCTAAAATCATTTTTACCACCCTTTTTAACAAATAAATTTTTGCTGTTTATCTTAAATCTTTCATATTAACATGGTCCATATCGTCAAAGGTCTGGTTTTCACCAACCATGCCCCAGATAAATGTGTAATTATGGGTGCCAACGCCTGAGTGGATTGACCAGCTTGGGGAAATGACCGCTTCTTCATTCCTCACAACAATATGCCTTGTTTCATTTGGCTCGCCCATAAGGTGGAATACAACGGAATCATCAGGCAAGTCAAAGTATAAGTAAACTTCCATCCTTCTTTCATGGGTATGGCAGGGCATTGTGTTCCACATATTGTTGGGCTCAAGCATTGTAAGCCCCATTGTTAGCTGGCATGTTTTCAATACATCGGGGTGGATGTATTGGTAAATTGTGCGCTTGTTTGACTGCTCGTCGCTTCCAAGTTTTCTGGCGTTTGCCTTTGTAATGTCTATTTTAACGGTTGGATAGGTGGTGTGGGCTGGCGCTGAATTGAAGTAGAATTTTGCGGGGTTATTCTTATCCGCGCTCTTAAACCCGACTTCCTTTGTCCCCATTCCAACATATAAGCCATCCTTATTATTTAGCTCATATTCTTGCCCGTCCAAAATAACGGTTCCTTTTCCGCCGATATTGATTATGCCAAGTTCGCGCCTTTCAAGGAAGTAACTTACGCCAAGCTCTTTTCCGGCTTCAAGGTACAATGTCTTTTCTACCGGTTTTACCCCGCCTACGATAATCCTGTCAATGTGGGAGTAAACCATTTTGATTTCATCGCACACAAAAAGGTTTTGGATTAAAAACTCTTTTCTCAATCTGTCCGTCGTGTAGTGTTTCGCGTCTTCACAGTGAGTGGAATATCTAATTTCCATTACTTTTATACCTCCTATATTTTAGAAATAAATGCCTACATTCAATTATAATATTTAAGTTTGAAAAAAGCAAGGTATTAGACGGGAATAAAAAAATAAAAGATAAAATTAATAAATATTGACAAAAATAAGCGATTAAAATTAAAATTTTTATATATATAATCAAATATTAAAGATGATTATAATTTTTGAGGATTTACAATAAAGCGTTTTGGCTTTATAATAAATATGATAAAAATGCCCGCAATTTGCAGGTTAATTTAAAGATTTCAGGTAGGGGAATTTAAAAGCTATTTCATTAATATTTTAAGGAGGATTAGCAAATGGCAAAAAAACAACTTTGTTTGGCAATCATTTTTTCAATCATTTTCACCCTGACCGTAAGTATGGGAATGGTAAACGCGGCTGATTTCAATACTGCGGTTTACAACTCTGTGGTTATGGTCGTTGGAGAAAAAAATGCAATTGCTAAAAATGATATTAAGAGATTAAATCAGGAACCAATCATCGAAAATGGTGTTACATTAGTTCCGGTAAGATTTATTGCCGAAGCTTTTGACGCGACCGTTCAATGGGACGAAGCGACACAAATCGTATCCATCATTACAAAGAACAAATACGTTCAAATGAAAGTTGGAAGCATAAACTACACCATAAACGGCGTTGCATACCAGCTTCCCACAGCCCCGGTAATTTACAACGGCACAACAATGCTTCCGTTACGGGCTTTCGCGGAACAGGTTATGGGGCTTAAGGTATTTTGGGACGATTCAAATAAGCTTATCGTGATCAATAGATCAATCAATTTAAAGAGCGAAGATATCGACGTAATGACAAAGATGGTATCAGCAATACAGACAGGAATCCTTCCAAAGATTGAAGTAGCAAGACCGGATCCAATAATTCCTGTTACAACAAATTATGACAATGGCACAGTTGGAAAATTAAAGATTGTGGCATATGAAGCATCAGCTGAACCCGAACCTGCAAACCCGGGAAGAAACGCGTTTGACGGAAACAAGAACACAAGATGGTCAGCTGACGGGCAGCCATACATAGTATTTGAATTAACCGAAGTTAAAACTATAACGGAAATCAGGACTCTTTGGTGGAAAAGCTCCAACCCAAACAGAACAACAAAATTTGACGTTGAGCTTTCCGCTGACAGGTCAAACTGGACAAAAGTATTCTCCGGTGAATCAAATACAGGAAGCGACTTTGACATTATCAAAGTCAACCCTGCTCAAAGGGCAAAATACGTAAGAGTAAACGGCTACGGAAATTCGGATAATGAATGGAATAGCTTGCTTGAAATCGAAATATACGGTTCTCCTGCTGATGCAACAACCACAACCACTGTAGCAAGAGCTAACGGTTATGAAATCGTAGGCGTTGAAGCGTCAAGCGAACCTGAAGAAAGCAACCCTGCTGTTAACGCATATGACGGCGACCTATCAACAAGATGGTCAGCGTCAGGCGATGGGGAATACATTATCTTTGACCTTGGCGAAGTTAAACCAATCAACAAAATCAGGCTTGCTTGGTGGCTAGGCTCAAGCAACTCCCCAAGGACAACCAGGTACGACATCTTGGTATCCACCGACAAGGTAAACTGGGAAGAAGTGTTGATGGGCCAGCAATCCGACCCTGCAAAGGGCAACAACTATGAAGACAAAGTGTTGTCAAAAGAATACAGGGCAAGATATGTAAAAGTGGTTGGCCATATGAACTCTGAAAACGAATGGAACAGCTTGCTTGAAATTGAAATCCACGGCACAAAATAATTAAATAGTTCTTACGCTAATTAGTCCCGTATAATTTAATTAATAATGAATACCCATTATTTAATTAATTATGCGGGACTTAACGCTATTTAAGATAATTAAGGAGGATAAAAGATGAAAAAGTTTTTAGCAATGCTGATTTCCCTTTTATTGGCATTATCCATAGTGCCCGTTTATGCAAGCCCCATTGCTAAAGAGGGTACAAGCAGGGTAGAAGGCTTGCCGTCAAGGGATGAAGTAATCAAAGTAATGAAACTTGTAAATGACTACTGGCAGGAAAGCAATCCCAGCCATGGCAGGGCCTTTTGGGACAACGCTACATATTATGTTGGAAATATGGAAGCATATTTCTTAACAGGTATTGAAAGATACAGGGACTTTTCCGAAAAATGGGCAATAAAGAACCAGTGGATGGGCGCAAAGAGCAACAATAAAGCTAACTGGAAATATTCATACGGCGAAACCGACGACTTTGTGCTATTTGGCGACTGGCAGACATGTTTCCAGGTTTATATTGACCTATACACCCTTGACCCGTCACCGGAAAAAATCGCAAGGGCAATTGAAGTATATGATTACATGATTGAAACAGGCCTTGAGGACTACATCTGGTGGGAAGACGGGCTATTCATGATTTTGCCCTCTATGGTTAAGGTATATAAGGTTACCCAAGACGTTAAATATTTAGACGCTGCGTACAAATATTATCAATACGCGAAAGAATTAATGTATGATGAAGAAGTGGGCCTATGGTACCGCGACGGCTCATATGTGTATCCGAAGAAAAAATCCCCCTCAGGCGGCAAGATGTTCTGGGCAAGGGGTATGGGCTGGAACGTTGCGGCTCACGCGAAAGTTTTGGAAGACTTGCCGGATGACCATCCGTCAAAGGCTGAATATGAGGAAATGTTCCAGATTATGATGAAATCCCTAATCCAATATCAGCACAAAGACGGGTACTGGACAAGAAACATCATTGAAGAAGCAAACGCTCCGGGCGAAGAAACCAGCGGTACTGCGTTCTTTGCGTACGCGCTTGCATGGGGTATCAACACAGGAAGGCTTGACCCTGAAACCTATTTGCCTCCATTAATTAAAGCGTGGAATTACCTGACAAAAGTAGCAATTCACCCAAACGGCAGGGTTGGCTATGTTCAGCCAATCGGCGCAGAACCTGCCCCAAATGTATTGGTTGACTACAACTCCACATCAAACTTTGGTGTTGGCGCGGTTCTTCTTGCATGCGCTGAAGTTGCAAAACTTGTGGGCGACATGGAAGGGGACATTGTTCAATACCTAAAACGTGAACTTGTTGGCGATGTGGTATTAAAGATTAATTCACCATATGTAATGGTAAATAACACATTCAAACAAATCGACCCTGACAATAAAGAAGTAAGACCCCTTGTTTTAGACGGCAGGACACTAGTTCCCGCAAGGGTTATCGCTGAAAGCTTCGGCGCAAACGTTTCCTGGGACGAAGCGTCAAAGGCAATTACTATAACAGGAAAAGACTTATTTAAGAAAGACATCAACGTTAAAATGGTTCTAGGCAGCACCGAATATGAAGTAAACGGCGAAAAGCAAGCATTGGATGTTCCAGCGCAAGCTATCAACGGAAGGACAATGGTTCCGCTACGCGCAATGGTTGAAGCGCTAAACCTAAAACTATTCTGGTATCCTGAACATCAGCTAATTGTTATCGGCGACCAGGCGCAGGCATTTTATCCCGACAACGAAAAAGGACTACTTGACTTGCTAAATGAATGTATGCTTGGCGGAAGATTCCCGGGAAGGCCGCCGCAGGAAATTTACAAACCCTCATCATTCAGCGAAGTATCAGTTCCAATTAAGAAGATTACCGTAAGCGATGTTCCTGAACCAGAAAACGGGCCTGAAAACATCAATGACTTTGACTACACCACAAGATGGTCCAGCGAAGGTGAACAATGGCTGATTTTGGAACTTGAAAACGAAGTTACAATTAACAACGTAAGGATGGCATTCTACAACGGCCATGTACGCCAGACAATCTATGACATTTCGGTTTCTACCGACGGCACCAACTGGACGAAGGTATTCAGCGGCCAGTCCAGTGGCACATCTAAAGTATTGGAAGACAACTTCATTAAGCCATCCAAAGCTAAATTTGTAAAAGTAGATTTCAAAGGCAACACCAAGACAAACTGGAACATCCTAAGTGAAATTGAAATCATTGAAGGAACGGAAGATAAAACCGCAGGCGAGGTAGTGGAAGGAACATTGGTATCCATCGCAAGGCCTGAAGGTACAAAACTTACAATTAAGAGCGCAACCGCAAGCGCTGAGCCTGAAATCAACCACCCGGCTTCAAAATCCTTTGACGGGGACTACAATGAAGAATCCAGATGGTCAGCGGAAGGCGTGTGCAACATAGTATACGATTTAGGCGAAGTTAAAGACATCACAGGCTTTATCGTAACCATTTGGAAAGCCCCCACAAGGGATACCGAATATTCAATCTCCATTTCTGAAGACGGTAATAACTTCAAAGAAGTGTTTAACGGAAAAACCAATAAAACCCAAAACCACACCCTAAAACTAAATCAAACACAAAAGGCCAGATACATCAAGCTTGAAGGCTATAAAAACGCTGAAAACCTATGGATAAGCGTTATTGAGTTTGAAGTTTACGGGAACTAATATAAAAAAAGAGGCGGTTTTACACCGCCTCTTTTTTTTACGCAAAAAACTATATTTTTAAAGCCTTAACCTTTTTTTCCGCTTTTAGTTTTATTTTAATGGTTTTATTTTCATCCATTAACACAATAAAGGGAAGAATAATCCCGCCAACTAAGTTTCCAGCGGCGTAAATAAGGCTGTATGCAAGAGCTTTTAAATCCCATACGCCTGCAAAGGAAAAATAAAATAAATTTGCGATGGAGTGCTCAAACCCCGCTAAAATAAACACAGCAACAGGTAATGTAAGCGCCAGGTATTTTCCAACCCCGTCATTGATTTTAGAAAAACCCAAAACCGCGACGCACATTAATATGCCGCAGCAAATTGCCATTAAAAATGCGCTAAAGTAAGTATCTGAAAGCTTGTTTAAAGCAAGTTCTTGTGCTTTGGGCACCAATTTTGACAGTTTCGTAAACCTTGCTAAATACCCGAAAAACACAGTGCCTATGGCGTTACCGGCATAGACTAAAAACACTTCCAACAAATATTTTGCGCTTTTATTTGGTATGTAGCAAATCTTTCCCGTGTATAAATTCAAACTAAAAGTGTAAATTGTAAAAAGGCCGATGGAAAACAAAAACGCGCCTAAGTTTTTGTTTTCAACGGACAAATAAACAACCCCGGCAATACTAATCGCTATTCCTGCCATGATTGCCTTAACTAAAGTACGCATGAAAATTTCCTTTCTGTTTTTTGAAAAATTAAAAGCACTTGTTTATATTACACTAAAAAACACTATAAATCAATAGCAAATAAGTAGTAATTTTAAAATTTATATTATTGAATAAGAAATTCTTAACATATATAATAAAATATATATTTAATAAAAGGGGATTTTGGTATGTATATAATCGACATAAACTGCGATATGGGCGAAAGCTTTGGCAATTTCAAAGTTGGGGAAGACGAAAAAATTATAAAGTTTATCTCAAGCGCAAACATAGCCTGCTTTTTCCACGCAGGCGACCCCCATGTTATGGACAAAACCGTAAAACTATGCAAGGAAAACAAAGTCTCAATCGGCGCCCATCCTTCTTTTTACGACCTTTTAGGCTTTGGAAGGAATGAAATGAGGCTTTCCAAAAATGAGGTAAAAAACATAATCCTCTATCAAATTGGCGCCCTTTTTGCCTTTTGCAAAGCAAATGGTGCAGAATTATCCCATATAAAACCCCATGGGGCGCTATATAACATGGCGGCGGTGGACTTTGAACTCTCTATGGCAATCTGTGAGACCATATATGATTTTGACAAAAATTTAATCCTATACTGCATGCAAAATTCCCAAACAGAAAAAGCGGCAAAGGAAACAGGGATTAAGATAAAGCGGGAAGTATTTTTAGACAGGGAATATAACGACGATTTAACCTTGGTTTCAAGAAAACAAAAAAATGCCGTGATTTCGGATATTGATTATGCCATAGACAGGGCAGTAAAAATGATAAAGGAAAATAAGGTACTTAGCGTAAATAATAAAGAAATTGAGGTTTTCCCCGACACCATTTGCGTTCACGGGGACAGCCCACATGCATTAATGATGGCAAAAGCCCTCAAGGAAAGGTTAATTGAAGAAGGAATAAAAATAAATAGTGAGGTGTAGCTATGTATCCCCGTTTTTTGCTTGGTGGGGACTCAAGCATAATTGTCCAATTTGAAAATGAAATCAGCCAAAAGGTGCATAAAAAAGTAATGGGCTTAACTAATGCCATAATGCGGGCAAAAATTAAGGGCGTTATTGAATGTGTCCCCACCTATAACACTGTTTTTATAACTTACAACCCTAAAAAAACCACCCACGAAAAAATAATCGAAAAAATAAAAAGCTTAAACTTTGATGGAAAAGACCAAAAGAAAAAGGCAAGGATTTTAAAAATCCCTGTTTGCTACGGACAAGATTTTGGCGGGGATTTAGAGGAAATATCCAAAATAACAGGCTTAAGCAGAGAAGAAATAATAAAAATCCATTCTGAAAAAGAATACTTAATTTACATGATTGGTTTTTTACCGGGGTTTGCGTATTTGGGGGGATTGGATGAAAGGCTGATTGTCCCACGGCTTGAAAACCCGAAGCTAAAAATACCCGCAGGCTCCGTCGCAATCGGGGGTAGCCAGACAGGGATTTACCCCGTTGACTCCCCCGGGGGATGGCGGATAATCGGAAGAACCCCCATAAAAGTTTATGACCAGGAAAGAAAAAACCCCGTCTTATTTTCAGCGGGGGATTATATCAAGTTTGAAGTGATAGATAGTGATATGTTTTACAAAATCCAGCGGGGTGAGCTAAAATGGGAATTAGAGTGATTGAGGCGGGATTTTTCACCACCGTACAGGACGGGGGGCGAAGGGGATATTTAAAATACGCCATACCTGAGTCGGGAGCGGCGGACAAAAGGGCTTATGAAATTTGTAATTTGCTTTTGGGAAACAATCAAGAAGCGGTTTTAGAATGCACTTTTTTAGGGCCTACTTTGGAATTTACAAAGGATAATATAATCGCAATAACAGGGGCTGACATGAGTCCTTCCTTAAACGGGGAAGAAATATCAATGTATATGGCGCACCCCGTTAAAAAGGGTGATATTTTATCCCTGAAAAGCGCAAAAAGCGGGGTCAGGGCATATATTGGGTTTTGCGGGGGTTTGGATATCAAAAAAGTTTTGGGAAGTTATTCAACAAACACAAGCATAGGTTTAGGGGGATTACAAGGCAGGGCACTAAAGCCAGGGGATTTCATACCTTTTAAAAAGCCCAAAGCCAAATTAAAAAACCTTTCGTCAAGAAGACTTCCATATCCTGATTATTTTGAAAAAAACACCCTCCGCGTCATTTTAGGCCCGCAGGATGACCGCTTTGTGAATGCTGATGAATTGTTCAACCACGGATATAAAGTCATAACTTTCAACAGGATGGGGTATAAACTTGAAGGCGGGCATTTGGAAAGCAAAGGCGGCTATGACATTATTTCTGACGGCATTCCCTGCGGGGCGGTACAGGTAAGCGGTGAAAAAAACCTGATAATTGCCGCGATGGACAGACAAACAACAGGGGGATATGCCAAAATCGGTTGCGTGATATCGGCGGATTTGCCCGTACTATCCCATAAAAAAGCTGGGGATATAATAAGGTTTGAAAAAACAGATATAAAAAAAACACATAGGATTTTGTTGGAAGAACAAAGGGAAATGGAGAATATCAAAAGGATAATCGAAGGTAAAAAATGGTGGTTTTTAAAATAGAATAATAAATCATGAGGTGGTTATGCAAATCCTGAATGACCCAAAAACGGCGCGAAAGCTAATCAGGGAAGGGAAAATCACAACCCACACATCCTCAATGTGCCCGGGATTTATCCAGGCGAATTTAGTAATTTTACAGGAAAAACACAAGGACGAATTTTTGGAATTCGCAAGGTTAAATAAAAAAGCCGTTCCCGTGCTTGAGGTGGGGAAGACCGGCTGTAAAGGCCTTGAGTTTTTATGCAGTGATGTGGATATATGTAAGGATATACCAAAGTACAGGGTGTTTAAATGTGGGGAATTTGCGGGTGAATTTACCGATGTGTCAGGTTTTTGGCAAAATGATTTTGTAAGCGTGCTTATCGGTTGCTCATTTACTTTTGAGCATGAGCTGACTAAAGCGGGAGTGCCCCTTCGCCACATAGAAGAAGGGAAAAACGTTTCCATGTATAAAACAAATATCCCCCTTATACCATTTGGCAAATTTGGCGGTAATATGGTTGTCAGCATGCGCCCTGTAAAAAAGGAAGATATAAAAAAAGTTGTAAAAATCACAAAAAAATTCCCCCACGCCCACGGTGAACCCATACATATCGGGAACGGGGAAGCAATCGGGATACGTGATTTACAAAAGGTGGACTTTGGGGACCCTGTTAGCATAAAGGAAGGGGAAGTGCCTGTCTTTTGGGCCTGCGGGGTAAGCGGCGAAATTGCGGTGTTAGGCGCAAAACTTGATATTGTAATTACCCACAGCCCATGGCATATGCTAATATGCGATATAAAAAACGAAGATTACCTGAAAATCCCAGCAAACCACCTGACATCCTCATTTTCAATTAAAGATACAAGCCTTAAGAATATGTAGTAAAATATCGCGCTGACAGCGATTTTAACTGCAAGTGAAAAAGCGCTAAAATCATATGCGTAAAAAATCAGATTGGTTGCGCAAAAGGACGCGCCTACGCATAGCAGGGAATTTAAAATGTCATAAAAATTCAATTTTATAACCGCCCTTTTAGAAAGCCTTCTTACACTTAAATAAAAGTTTAGCGCCCTCGTAAAATAAAGGATAAACACATACCCCCAAAGGGCAAAGGGGGGAAGGAGGGTCAAAGTTAAAAGCACGCCTACAATGGATTCGGTAATATTGCAAAACATAATATGAATTTCCTCCCCGATTCCTTTTAATATACCGTCGGTAATGCTGTCAAGGTAAAAAACGGGGATTAGGGGGGCAAGCATTCTCATAAACTTTGCGATAGTGAAATTTTTATATAAGGCGTAGGAAAGCTCAGGTGAGTAAAAGAAAAACACACTCATTATAAAAATTGAAAACAAAAGCCCCATTTTCATAATGCGGTTTATGATGTAATTTATCCTGTTTTTGAAGTTTTGCGCGTTGCTTGAAGCAAGTTCGGGGATTAAAAGTTCGCTTACCGCGTTTAGGAAAAATGACGGGAACAAAAACACAGGCATTACCATGCCTTGTATAATACCGAAGTTTGAAAGCGCTTCCTCGCTTGAGGAACCGCTTTTTTTAAACCCTATGGGGATTAATATATTGTTTAAGCTCCTGATACCGCTTGAGATATAGGAAGTAAAGGCCACAGGCAAGGCAATTTTGAACATGGGCTTTAATAAGCCCTTATGGTTGTACGAATAATTTTTCCTTCTTTCCATGATGTATAATAGATACAAAAGCAAAAAGGAAGCAGCCCTTGCGGCGATATTTCCGATAATTATGGCGGCGCAGCCATATTCAAGCCCCATTGGCGCCATTTTTTTAAGGCATAATATTGTAACAGGTATATCCACCATTTCTTCAAAAATGCTTACCACACTAAGCCGCCCAATCTTTTGAAGCCCCGTAAAAAAGCCCGCCAAAACATTCCCAGCGGCTATAAAGGGAAGGCATAAGGGGATTAAGCGGAGAGCAAGGATAGTGCGCTCATCCATAAGCCAGTTTCTGCCGATAAAATCCGCGTTATAATATAACAAAACACCGGTTAAGGTGCTGAAAAAAAGGCTGTAAATAAGGCAGTTTCTCACAATTTGGTAAATTGCGGCTTTGTTTGTGGCGTTATACTCCGCCGAAAGCCTCGTTGCGGCAAGCCTGATTCCCGAAATGGAAAAAGTGATGGAAAGGCCGTAAATACTCATAAGCAAAGTTAAAACACCCATGCCGCTTGGCCCTAGCAAATTTGATATATAAACATTTACCCCTATTCCTACACTTCTTAAAACCAGAGAGGTTGCTGAAAGTATCATGGTATTTATAAAGAGTGCCTTAACTTTTTTCATTAACTTACGCATCCCTTTCAGATTTTTAGCCAATCTAAAGCTAATTAATTATATGAGACATACATATGCATTAATTACATAAATAAAAAGAAAGCGGCATGGAGCCAACACCGCTTTCTTTTATATTTTTATATTTTATTCTATACCCAAGCCAAGGCGCCTAGCCACTTCCGCATAAGCCCCTTCCACATTTCCTAAATCCCTTCTGAACCTGTCTTTGTCAAGTTTTTCAAGGCTGTCCTTGTCCCAAAGCCTGCAGGTGTCGGGGGATATTTCGTCAGCAAGGATTATATCGCCTTTGTATCTTCCAAACTCAAGCTTAAAGTCAACTAAAATTATGCCGACTTCTAAGAAATACTGCTTTAAGCATTCATTAACCTTGTAAGCAAGGCTTGAGATTTTATCAAGTTCCTCTTTTGTCGCAAGCCCCAAAGCCAAAGCGTGGGTTTCATTAATCATGGGGTCTCCCAACGCGTCGTCTTTATAGCAGTACTCAAGCACAGTCACAGGAAGTTTAATCCCTTCTTCCATGCCAACCCGCTTTGAAAAGCTGCCGGCGGAGATATTTCTGATTATTACTTCCAGCGGCACAATTTCAACCTTTTTAACCACAGTGTCCCTGTCGTTTAGTTCTTTTACATAATGGGTGGGAACCCCATCTTTTTCAAGCTTTTGGAAAATGTAGTTTGTCATTTTGTTGTTTACAACGCCTTTTCCAACAATGCTTCCCCTTTTTTCGCCGTTAAAGGCTGTGGCGTCATCTTTGTAGGACACAATCAATAAATCAGGGTCGTCGGTTTTGTAAACCTTCTTTGCTTTTCCTTCATAGAGCAGTTCTCTTTTTTCCATAATGAGCCTCCAGTTTAATTAATTTTCTTTAGCACCAAAACGCCGTATTTAGGCAAGGTAGCTTTCCCGCTGTATTCTTTGCTGGTTAACAGGTCAACAAATTTATCATCCGCTAAATCAATTGAAGCCTCACAGGTATTGTGGTTTAACACAAACAAATACTTTCCGTGTTCATTTTCACGCTCAGTAAATTCAATGCCCTTGTCAAATGTATATTTCGGGAGGATATTCTTTTGCTGGCAAATTCCCTTGATAAACGCGTCCATAAATTCGGCAGACGGCGCAGTTGCCACATAGTATGCCTTTCCTTTTCCATATTCGTTTACGGTCAAACACGGCATACCCATATAGAAATTGTCCTTGTAAACCCCAAGCACTTTTGCGCCTTCGGAGTGAATGATGTCGCAAATTAGCTTGCATTCATATTCTCCTGACAATCCCAAATCGTTTTCCTGCATCACAATGCCGTTTTTGTCCTCAGGGAATAGGGGGTCAATTTCTTCTGCCCAAATTCCAAGTAAATCCCTAAGCTCCCCGGGATAACCTTTCATTGTTACATAGTCGTTTTCATCCACAATCCCTGAGAAGAAGGTGGTGATAAATGTCCCGCCGTTTTTTACATATTCTTTAATGTTTTCTGCCACGCCTTCCCTTACCATATACAATACAGGGGCAACAACAACATCGTATTTTGATAAGTCAAAGGACGGGTTTATAACGTCAACGGTTACGTTGTTATTGTAAAACGCGCTGTGATAGCGGTTAATCTCAGGCACATATTTCAAATCCTTGCTTGGGCCTGAGGATAGCTCCAGCGCGTGCCAGTTTTCCCAGTCAAAAAGAATTGCTGCCTTTGCTTTTACGCGTGAGCCAATGATTTCTTTTAGTTTTGGAAGTTCCGCGCCAAGTTCTGCGCATTCCCTGAATACCCTGGTGTTTTCATGCCCCACATGGGCGATTAGCGCGCCGTGGAATTTTTCACAACCGCCGTGGGAGCGGCGCATTTGGAAAAACATAACGGTATCCGCCCCATGGGCAATGGCCTGATAACTCCAAAGCCTCATAATGCCGGGCTTTTTGAGGGAATTATACGCCTGCCAGTTTTGCTGTGAGGGGGTTTGTTCCATAAGCATGAAGGACTGCCCTTCCTTTAAGCCCCTCATTAAATCGTGGCGCATAGCGATATTGCTCATGGGGTCATTAGCCCTTGGATAGGAGTCCCATGACACAATGTCCATTTCCTTTGCCCATTTGAAATAATCCAGCGGCTTATATGTCCCCATTAAGTTTGTGGTAATGGGTATGTTGGGGGTATGCTTTCTGATTTCTTCTTTTTCAAGAAGATAACACTCAAGCACCGAGTCATTCATAAACCTGAAATAATCAAGAGCCCTTGCCTGATGAACGATTTTTCCGCCTGCAATATTGCTCGGCGGCAAAACTTCGTCCCAGTCATATACTGTGTGGCCCCAAAACTGCAAATTCCATGCCTTGTTTAGGTTTTCTATGGTCTTATATTTTTTCTTTAGCCATTCCCTGAATTTGCCAGCGCAGGTGTCGCAGTAGCAAACAGGGCCGTATTCGTTTCCAATATGCCAAACTTTAATGCTTTTTCTGTCTTTGTAATGCTCTGCCAATTTTCCCGCAAGCTTGCTGGCGAAATGGCGGTAAACTTCGCTGTTTGGGCAGAAGTTCACTCTCCAGCCATGTTTTACCCTGACGCCGTTTTCATCCACGGGACAAACTTCTGGATAGCGCTTGCTCATCCAGGCAGGCTGGGCAGCGGTGGATGTGGCAAGGCAAATGTCAATTCCGTTTTGTTCAACCAAATCAAAGATTTCATCAAGCCATGAAAAGTCGTACTCATTTTCGCTTGGCTGAAGGGAAGCCCATGAGAAAACAGGAAGGGTTACAATGTTTACGCCCGCTAATTTAAACAGCCGCATGTCCTCATACCAAATCTCTTTCGGGAATTGGTTGGGATTGTAGTCCCCCCCGTAATAAAACTTATCAAAGAACTTGTCCACTTGAATATCCTCCTCATTTTTTCAGTGAATATTTGTCTTTACTTTATAAATTATACCAGTTTTAAAAGTAGTGTCAACAGAATAAAAGTAACTAAATATTATTAATTTTTATAAGTTTTTTTATATAAAAAAGCCGCCTAAAAGGCGGCGGATTTAATTTATAAGTTTTTGTCATTCTCAAGCTCAATGTAAAATAAGACTCCGTCAGTTTGGTTTTCCGCCCCATAGGGCATTTTATGGGACTTCATGATGGCCGCAACCACCGACAACCCCAATCCATGCCCGCCGTATTCACGGGAACGGGATTTGTCCGATTTGTAAAAGCTATCCCAAATGCTTTGGATTTCGTTTTCGGGGATTTGTTTTCCCGAATTGTACACCCCGATTTTCACTGTCTTTTCCTTTTTTTCAATAGTAATCCTGATGTCTTTTTTCCCATCCACATGGTTTATGGCGTTTTGCAAATAGTTTGAAATTACCTGCTCAATCATGAACTCATCAGCCCAAACATATACAGGCTCTTTTTCGGAAAATTTAACCTCAATGTCTTTTTGCGATAAAAGCAGGCTGTTTTTTAAAATAGTGCTTTTAATTAAAGACGTAATATCAAACCTTCTTATAACGGGGGTGTCCTTTCCAGATTCAATCTGGCTTAATGTGAGGAGTTTTTGAACTAAAACATCCATTTTCGCGGCTTCATCCAAAATTATGTCGCAGTATTCGTTCTTTGCTGCCTCATCAGTAATAACATTTTCCTTTAAGCCCTCGGCATAGCCTGAAATTAAGGCTATGGGGGTCTTTAACTCATGGGATACGTTTGAGATAAAATTTTTCCTCATTTCATCAAGTTTTGTCTTTTCTTCAATGTCGGATAAAAGCTTTGCGTTGGCGCTTTTTAGCTCGGATATGGTGCTTTCCAGTTTTTCGGACAACTTATTTATTGATGAACCCAGCACCCCGATTTCGCTGTCGTCGTTGTCGGTGTATTTTTTAGAAAAATCAAATTTTGCCATGGAAGAAGCTATATCTGAAAGGTGAATAATAGGGTCTGCAAACCTTTTTGCAATAAAAACTACGGCAAAGGAACTGATTATCGTAATAAACAAACCTGTAAGCAAGATGAAACGGTTTGTGACTTCCGCGCTTTCTTTAATGGACTCAATGGGGATTTGGGCATAAAGTATCATTTCTTTTTGCAAAAGGGCAGTAATGCTTAAAAATTTGCCATTTAGCCTTTTGTCATCGTTTAAACTTATAATATAGCTTATGTTTTCACCCTTAAGCTGCCTTCTTTTGTTTCTGATAACGGATGGGCTGGGGTTGTTATTTTGGATTCTTACCCTCTTGTTTTTTTCAGGCTCATGCGGGTTTTGGGGCCCTTGAGGGGAAAAATCCTCCTCCGTATAATAATAGGGGTTCCAAAAGGGGACCGTTGAATAGGTCACCATGTTTGCCACGTCATAAATGGTAATGGTTGCGGAATACAAATTGTCAAGCCTTTCAAGCTCAAGCTCATAGTCAATATTGCTTTGCTGAAAGACTTTGTTGACTTTGTTGTATAACTCAACAAGGCTTTTCTTTTTTAAGTTTATGTAATACGGCTCCAAAACAAGGGAGTTTAACACCGTTGTAAACACGATAACCGACAAAATTGTGCAAACTAAAAGCAAAAACAGTTTAGTTTTTATGGATTTTAAAATCTTCATAACTATACAACCTCAAATTTATATCCTGAGCCCCACACGGTTTTTATGTAGCTTCCCTTAGACAAGAGCTTGCTTCTTAACTTTTTAACATGGGTGTCAACGGTGCGGGCGTCACCATAATAATCATAATTCCACACATGGTTTAGGATTTTGTCCCGGGACAAAACCACGCCCTCGTTTTCAATAAAGTATGCCAAAAGCTCAAATTCCTTGTTGCTAAGCTCAATGGGAACGCCGTCAACGAAAACATCATGCCCGGCTTTGTCAAACACAAGCCCGCCCAAATTCTTAATCTGCAGCTTTTTGTTATTGGTGCGCCTAAGCAGCGCCTCAATCCTTGCCACTAAAATTTTGGGGCTGAATGGTTTTGTAATGTATTCGTCAACGCCTAGCTCAAACCCCAAAAGCTCGTCGTGTTCCGCGCCTTTTGCGGTAATCATGATTATGGGCACATTTGAAATTTTCCTGATTTGCCTGCAAACTTCCCACCCGTCAAGTTTAGGAAGCATTATATCCAAAAGCACCAAATCAATCCCCTTGACGGACATGAATTTTTCTATTCCTTCCTCGCCGTCGCAGGCTTCAATAATGTTAAATTCCTTTACCGCCAAAAAATCGCGGATTAGTTTTCTCATCCTGCTTTCGTCTTCAATTACCAAAACTGTGAAGATACCCAAAATTATCACCCCTTTTAAAAAGAGTATATAGCTTATTTTTGTTCAATTTGTGAATTATTTTAATCTTATTTTATCATAAATTTGTGCTGATTTCATCATGCAAAACAAAAAAGACAGCGTCCGCTGTCTTATAAATTCACTTTTATTCTTTGAAATTTTCAATAAAATGCTTTAACTTTTCCATGGTTTTAGGGCTCAAAGTATGCTCTATTTTGCAGGCGTCAATTTCGGCGGTTTCAGGGTCAACCTTTAGGATTTCGGCTAAAAAATGCTTAATCAGCTTATGCCGCTCATCCACCTCGCTTGCGGTCTTAATCCCCTTGTCGGTAAGCTTTAGCATGCCGTATTTTTCATGAAGCAAATAGCCTTGGTCTTTCAGGGTGTTAATCGCGCGGTTCACGCTAGGTTTTGACACCGAAAGCATTGTTGCAATATCGGTAATCCTTGCGCTGCCTTCCGCCGATTCAAGGCGGTATATGGCCTCCAAATAATCTTCCAATGATGGTGTGATTTTATACTCACTCATAATATTATTCCTTTCATGGGGCTTACTTGTTTATAATTGAGTCCCGGTATTTAGCCCGGTACTCGGAAGGGGACACGCCCATTTGCTTTTTAAATATGTCATTAAACCTCTGCTGCGCTGAAAACCCAACCTTTTGGGCAATGTCGCCGATTTTTAAGTCGGTGTAGATTAAAAGCTCGGAAGCGTGCTTTATCCTAACCTGCAACAGGTGCTTTATCGGGCTAATGGAAAAGGTCTTTTTAAACGCCCTTGAAAAATGGCTTGTGGAAAGGTACACATAATTTGATATATCCGTAAGGCCAATGTCCTGGGCATAGTTTTCCTCGATGAAATCCTTTGCCGCAAGCATGATTTCTTGCATTTTGTCGCCTTTTTTGTTGATGGAGTTTTCCCATTCGCTCTTTAGCGAGCGGGAGAGAAGGATGAATATTTCCATCATTAAAATTGAGCACAAAAAGTCGCTGTCCTCTTTTTTGTTTTGGCTTTCCAGTATTATTTTGCCAAGGGTATGTACAATTTCATCCCGGTGTTTTTGCCCAATCCTTATGTACCCGCCGGTTTCCTTGTCGTTGATAAAGTTTAGGAAATCTTCCAGGGATACTGAAAAAATCTTGCTTTTGTCGTTTTTTGAGAAAATAAATTTAAGCACCATGAATTCACAGGCTTTGTCGCTGGAAACATCAAGCTTGTGAGGCTGGCGGGGCTTAATCAGCAACAAATCTTTTGACTGCACATAAACCTTTTCCTTGGAAATTTCAAAACAAGCATGGTTTGCCTTTTTAACATATACAAGCTCAAATTCGTCATGAACGCTTGCTTTTTCCACATGGTACCTTCCGTCCATAACCCTTTGCACGGAATTTACCACAAAGGGAAGGCCGCTTTCAAGACTCGTCAAATTTTCCCAAAACCTTGGCAATTGTTCCATTACATCACTTCCTAATAATTATAACCGATTTGTGCAGCTTTCAAATTTTTATTTAGTGCCTCAATTCGATTATATGATACAAAATTATTTATTGCAAGACTAAATGTGTCAAAATCACATAGTGAAATTTCACGGATTAGCTTAGAAAGCATTATAATGTTTGCCTCAAGGTTTTCTTTTTTGGCAATTTCTGTTGCACAAATATTCATAAATTTAACGTCATTTCTAATTTTGACGTCAATATTTGCCGAATTGTCAAACAATACAAGCCCACCGGGCTTTACAAGGTTTTGGTACTTTAATAAGGATGGCAGGTTCATGCAAATTATGGCGGAAGGTTTTGAAATAACAGGGGAGTTTACCGGCTCATTTGAAATTATAACATGGCAGTTGCAGGTCCCGCCCCGCATTTCAGGGCCGTATGAGGGAATCCACGAAACTTCATAGCCGCGCAAAAGGGCGCAATACGCTAAAAGCCTTCCTGAAAACAAAATCCCCTGCCCGCCAAAGCCTGCAATGATTATTTCCTCATGGTACAAACAAATCAATCCCTTTCTTTGTACTTGTCCTTATAAACACCTAGCGGATAGTAGCTTGCCAAGTTTTCCCTAAGCCACCCCAAGGCCTCAAAAGGGGAGAGGCCCCAGTTGGTGGGGCATGTGGAGAGGACTTCCACAATGGAAAAACCCTTTTGTTCAATTTGATAACTAAAAGCCTTTTTTATCGCCCGTTTCGCGTTTTTAATATTTTTTATATCATGCACCGATACCCTTTCGGCATAGGCAGTCCCGTCAAGTGTTGCAAGCATTTCGCAAATTTTAACAGGATATCCGTTTAACTTCACATCCCGCCCGTAAGGGGTGGTCTGGGTAACCTGCCCGGGAAGCGTTGTCGGCGCCATTTGCCCTCCAGTCATTCCGTAAATCGCGTTATTTACAAAAACAATTGTTATATTCTCGCCCCTTGCCGCCGCGTGTATTGCTTCATTTGTGCCTATTGCCGCCAAATCCCCGTCCCCCTGGTAAGTAAACACAATCCTTTCAGGAAGCGCCCGCTTAACCCCCGTCGCCATGGCCGGAGCCCTGCCGTGGGGGGCCTGCATCATGTCGCATTCAAAATAGTTATAGGCAAAAACGCTGCAACCGACAGGGGCAATGCCAATGGTTATCCCCAAAATATCCAGCTCATCCAAAACTTCGGCAATCAGCCTGTGAATTATTCCATGGGTGCAGCCTGGGCAGTAGTGAAAGGGCACATCGCTTAAAGATTTTGGCCGTTTGAAAATCGCCTGCATAAATTCATCCTTTCTGATATTTTTGAATAATTTCTTTTATTTTTTCAAAAATTTCCTCACTTTCAAAAACCACCCCGCCGCAGCGGCCGTAAAAATGAACATCTTTTTTGCCGCCCCCGCCCACAGCTAATTTCACGTCTTCCACCATTTGCCCCATGCTCATTTCAACCGTAAGATAACATCTAGGGTCATATTTTAAAAATGACTCCTCAGGGAAAGGCCAAAGGGTAACGGGTCGTATCAGCCCCGCCTTAATCCCTTCATTTCTTGCCATGTTTACTGCGGATTTTGCGATACGGGCGGCAATACCGTACGCCACTAATATGATATCTGCGTCATTACACATGTATTCTTCAACTTTAACTTCCCGCTTTTTTATTGTTTCATACCTTTTAAACCTTTCAACCACCAGATTTTCAAGTTCATCAGGGGTAAGATATAATGAGTTTATGATGTTTTTCTTCCTCATGTTCATGGTTCCGCAGGCCGCCCAATCCTTTGGCGGCAAATCCCTTTTTATATACTCCTTAAACTCAACCGCTTCCATCATTTGCCCAAGCAAGCCGTCCCCCATAATCATAACAGGAATGCGGTAAAGGTCCGCAAGGTCAAAAGCCTCCATGGTCAAATCCGCCGCTTCCTGAACGGAAGATGGGGCAAGCACAATGATTTTGTAATCCCCGTGCCCCCCGCCTTTTGTAGCCTGAAAGTAATCGCTCTGCGCGGGCTGTATACCGCCAAGCCCAGGCCCGCCGCGGACGATGTTGCATATAACGCAGGGGACATCGCTTGCGGCAATGTAGGATATGGTTTCGCATTTTAAGCTTATCCCCGGGCTTGATGATGAGGTCAAAACCCGCTTTCCTGCGCCTGCCGCGCCGTATGCCATGTTTATTGCCGAAATCTCGCTTTCAGCCTGTAAAAATGTGCCCCCCACATGGGGCATTTTTTTTGCCATATAAGCCGAAATTTCAGTCTGCGGGGTTATGGGATATCCGAAATAAAGCTTGCAGCCCGCTCTAATCGCGGCCTCGGCGATTGCCTCGTTTCCTTTCATCAGTACTTTCACTAAACCACTTCCTACTTATAAATTTCAATGGCGCAGTCGGGGCATATGTTTGCGCAAGAAGCGCAGCCTGTGCATTTTCCTTCATCTTTTGCTTCGCAAGGATAGTAGCCCGCTTCATTTAATTTATCCGAAACCCCGATAATTTTTTTGGGACAAAAATTCATGCAAAGGTAGCAGCCTTTGCACCGTGTTTGGTTTATAATTATTTTTGCCAAATAAATCCATCCTTTCAAAAGGGAAGCTTTAAATAAAGCTCAAGGGGCACAGCATTTGGTATGCCCAAATTTAAAAACTTGTTTGTAACAAATGTGTATAAATATGGAAGTTTAGTCAGAAAAGATAGCTCTTTTACTGCGTTAAAAGAGTCGTAAAGCAGCTTTTTAGTTGTAAATTCACAAAGATGGGTATTGTTAACTAGATGTGTAATTTTAAGATTTGTTGCTTTTTCGATTTCTTTCATCATGGATATGGCCTTACTTATGGTGTCGGTTTCAGGCCGCGACAGGTTTATGACATAATACATGCTGTATTTAATGTTTTTAAAAAATTCAAAAAACCTTCCCAAAACCCTGGCGCCAACAGGGTCCCCGCCCAGGTCAATTATAGCCGGGGATTTATTAGAAAATATGCCCAGCACTTCTTTTGGCAGTGCGGGCAAATCCAAATTAGTGTTGGCAAACTTAGGGCTTAACACCTTTATGCCTTTTTTCTCTAAAAAACCCCTTAAGTCATTGGTTCTAAAATAGGGGTTTACAATATCCAAATCCAAAATAGTGGCGCCAATGCCGCGCTTTAAGGCAAGGTTTATGGCTATTTCAGTTTTTCCGCTTCCAAAATGGCCGCAAATAATGGTTATATTACTCATCTTTTTTACCACTTTTAATAATTTTTATAATTTCACAGCTTGCTTTATTTTTAATTTTTTTATCAAAAAGCCGCATGATAAAAAATACAAACAAAAGGGTAAAAAGCCCAAAGGCGGAAGTGTATATATTGTTATAATAAAAATAGTCCACAATCACGCAAACCACGATTGTCAAAATCACAGGAAGTATATACGCCAAAAAGGAAAGGCCTAAAAATAAGCCGTCGGGCATATATATTTTAACTTTGTCCCCGGCTTTTGCGCCGATTGTGTTTTTCACTGTAAAAAAAGAGCGGGTATTTTTGCACCCACCAGGACAAGAAGCGCAGTTTTCACCGCAGGCGGATGTTCTTGTAATTAAAACAACCGCCGTATTGTCGTCATTTACCTTGTATACATCACCAATTTGTTCCATATTCCTACCTTCTTTGTATGTCATTATAGCACATTTAGAAAAAAAGTCAACCAGTTCTTGCCATTTCAAGCATTTCTTTTGCGCTCTTTAGCGTGTTTTCAGTGATTTCCTTTCCGCCGATAATTCTTGCAAGTTCCCTTATTCTTTCTTCATCCGACAAAACCTTAACCGTGGTTATGGCGTCATTGTCGGATATGGTTTTTTCAATCAGGAAGTGGTAGTCGCTTTGCGCCGCAATCTGCGGTAAATGCGTCACGCAAATAATCTGTCGTTTTTTAGATAAAGCATTTAACTTTTCAGCAATTCTTTGCGCCGCCCTGCCGCTTACGCCTGCGTCAATTTCGTCAAACACCAAGGTTTCCACCATGTCAACGTCGCTTAAAACCGACTTTATCGCAAGCATAATCCTTGACATTTCACCGCCTGAGGCGATTTTATTTAGCGGTTTTACAGGCTCAATAAGGGAGGTGGAGATTAAAAATTCCACTTCTTCCGAGCCCTTTTCGGAAAACGGGCAGTCTTTAAAGGAAACTTTGAACGTAACATTTGGCATATCCAAAGACGAAAGTTCCCCGCAAATTTTTTCCTCCAGTATTTTTGCGGCCTCAATCCTTGTGTCCCTTAATTCTTTTGCGCGCCTTTTTAGCTCATTTTGTGCGCTTGTTAACTCATTTTCAAGATTTTTTAAAATTTCATCGGACAATTCAATTTCAGATAGTTCCTGCTTAATACTTTTTAAATAATCCAAAATCCCTAAAACATCAAGGTTGTATTTGCGCTTTAACCTGTAAATCTGATCCAGCCGCTTTTCAATTTCATCAAGCTCATTTATGTCAAAGTCAATGTTTTGGGCATATGATGAGAGGGTATATATTGCGTCTTCTATTTGATAATATGAGTTTTCAAGAAGTTCTAAAACACTTTTTAGTCCTTCATCAATGCCTGACGCGTCGCTAAGCGCCCTGATTGCGGAATTTAGCAGCCCTTTTACATCTTCTGAGCCGTCGGTGGAGGAAAGGGCGCTTTTTGCCAAAGAAACCTCTTCCATTAGTTTTCCCGCGTTTTGTAATATTTTCTTTTGCCTTATGAGTTCTTCCTCCTCGCCGGCGGACAAATTCAAGGACTCAATTTCGTTTATTTCATATTTTAAATAGTCAATCCGCTTTTCCTTTTCCGACTCGTTTTGCTTTAGCTTTTCAAGTTTATGTAATATATCCTTGTATTTAAAATAAGCGTCTTTATAATCGTTTAATTCCTTTTCGTTTTTGGCAAACTTGTCCAAAAATACACAATGGCTTTGTGGGTTTAACAGTGCCTGGTTGTCAAGCTGTCCGTGGGTATTGATTAAAAGGGTGCCAAAATCCTTGATTTGTGAAAGGCTTGCCATGCGGCCGTTAATTTTGCAGACATTTCTGCCCGATATGGAAAGTTCCCTTTCAATGAGGAAATTCCCGTCCTCGCTAAAAGGGATACCTAAATTTTCAACTTCTTCTTTATAGCTTTCGGGCAAATAAAACAACGCCTGGCAAAAAGCGCTTTTGCAGCCGCCCCTAATAATGTCGCGGGAGGTTCTTTGCCCTAAAACCATGTTAATTGAGTCTATAACCAGACTTTTCCCCGCGCCCGTTTCACCGGTTAAGCAGTTAAAGCCCTCGAAAAAATCAATTTCGCACTGCTTAATAAGCGCGATATTTTCAATATAAAGGCGAAGAAGCATTATAAATTCCCCTTTCTACCTATTTATCCAGCATGTTTCTGATATCGTAAACAAACCTTCTTGCCGCTTCTTCGCTTTTTACCACAATTAAAACCGTGTCGTCCCCTGCAATGGTGCCCAAAACATCATTCCACATGGTGGCGTCAATGGCAGCGGCCGCAGCTTGCGCCATGCCCGGAAGGGTCTTTAATACCACGTTGTTTAGGGCATAGTCAATGGAAACAAGGGAATTTTTAAAAATAATGTCCAGCTTGTCATAAATGTTTTCATCCGTGGACTGGGTGGGCTGTGAGTATTTGTATTTGCCGTTTGCCCCTTGTACTTTTACAAGCCTTAAATCCTTTATATCCCTCGACACCGTAGCCTGGGTAACGTCAAAGCCTAAATTTCTTAACTCATCACTTAATTCAAACTGGGTTTCAATATCCTTTTCCTTTATTAGTTTTAAAATCGCAGCTTGTCTCTCGTGGCGCATATAATTAATTCAACCCCTTAAATCATTTATAAATTATTTTCCCCATTTAATTTATATCTTAAAAGCTCAAAAAACGTTCTTGTGTTTGTACGCGCCAAATGGGCATAATAGGGGGATTTTTTAATTTCAATGACATCATTTTTTAAAATATCCATCCCTGTCTGCCCGTCGCTTGATAAGCGCGCTTTTTTGTCCTCAATATCGCAAGAAAGCCTAATGGTGCAATCACTAGGAAGCACAATTGCCCTGGCGTTTAGCCTGTGGGGGCAAATGGGAGTGAGCACAAAGCAGTCGCATTTAGGATGTAAAATCGGCCCTCCCGCGCTCATGGAATAGGCTGTTGAACCTGTGGGGGTGGAAACAATCACCCCGTCGGCCCGGTAGCTGTCTAGAAAATCGCCGTCAACAAACGCTTTGGTCTCAAAAATCCTGGGCGAAGTCCTCGATAGCACAACGTCATTTAAGGAATAAAATTCCCCAACGGTTTTTTCATCCCTGATAACTTTTGTGTAAAGCATGAGCCTTTTTTCAACACTGAATTCGCCATTTATGATCTTTTTGGCGTCTTTTTGAAAGTTTTCCTGGTCAATTTCGGTCAAAAACCCCAGGTGCCCGAAATTTATGGCAAGCATGGGCTTTTCATATTTGAAAAAATCCCTTGCGGCGCCTAAAATTGTTCCGTCCCCGCCTAAGAGTATGACTAAATCCGCCCAGGGTATGAGTTCCCCAACCTTTTTGCCCCCGCAACCGACTTTTCCGGCATACTCCTCGGGCACACGAACAGAAGCGCCCATTGAAAGAGTTTTTGCCACAAAATTTGCATACATAAAATCTTTATCTTTGGAAATGTTAGGTATAAGAGCAATATTTAACAAAATTACCGCTCCGTTTCATCCTGATTTTATAAAAATTATATTATAATTATTTATTTTAGTCAATTAAAAGCGCAATTTTAGGTATAATTTTTGTATAAAAATTAAAATTATATGCATATGTAAACACAGCTTGTTTGAATTTCTTACATAAGGTTATCTGTCAAGCAGTTTTTTTCATATATTTATTTAACCATATATGTAAGGGAGGAGTATTATGAGCGCAAAAAACAGGCTTATCGCAACAAGCGAGGTTGAAATCCTAAACTCACTTACACAAAAATACAACCGTATCGCGAAAAGCATGACAAAAATCGTGGATTCAAAAAGAAGGCTTGCTAAACTTGAAATGGATAGATTAAGGGAAGAAAAACGGCAAATTTTATATAATAATGACGACGGATTCATATTTTAAGCACTTGCTTTTTGTGTGTTTTCGTATTACAATAGGATAAAAAAATCAGGTGGTATGATGAATAAAGAACTAATTGAAAAAATAAACAGCCTTGCAAAAAAGCAAAGGGAAGTGGGGCTTTCAGAAGAGGAAAAGGAAGAACAGCAAAGGTTGAGGCAGGAATACTTGAGGCTTTTCCGCATGGAATTTAAAAAGATTTTAGACAGCATTGAAACGGTGGATTGACTTAAGGCAAGGCAAAATACAGCGTATGCCAACAAAATCCCCAAAAAGCCAAACCCAAAAGTGAGTTTAGAAATCTTTTAAACAGGTAAATGCCCTCAACTTTCTTTAGAACATTTTTGGTACTTCAAAATGGTAAAAAAGCGCATAAGGCGCCATGTCATTAGGTAATTTTAAATATATAATTATTTACCCCCAAAGCAATAAATCATCTGCTTTGGGGGTTTTGTATTGTAAAGCAGGACGAGCTTGTGATTGAGGGTATGACTGTATTTATGAGGGTTTTTAAAAATTTAGCGGGAAATTAAAATCCAATTTTGTATTGACTTTTTTGGTTATAATTGCTATAACTAATGTATAAAAATACACAAATATTTATAAAGGATGTTTTGCATGATTATTTTTCCAGCGATAGATATAAAAGACGGAAAGTGCGTAAGGTTATTACGGGGCGATTTTAACGAAGTTACCGTTTATTCAGAAAACCCCCATGAGGTTGCGAAACGGTGGGAAGCTGAGGGCGGCGAATTTTTGCACATAGTTGATTTAGACGGCGCAAGGGAAGGCTTTAGGAAAAATTCCCAAGTGATTTTAAAGATTTTAGAAAGCGTAAAAATCCCAATCCAAGTGGGCGGTGGTATAAGGGACATGGAAACGGTTGATTTTTACTTAAACTCGGGAGCGGAAAGGGTTATTTTAGGAACCGCCGCGGTAAAAGACGAAAACTTTTTAAAAGCCGCAATAAATAAGTACGGCGGAAGGATTGTGGCAGGTGTTGACGCGAAGGACAATTTTGTCGCGATTGACGGATGGGAAAATGTAAGCCAAATAAATGCGGTAGAATTTGGAAAACGCTTAAAAAGTTTAGGAGTCAGCACCATAATTTATACTGACATAAAAACCGACGGCACGCTTAAAGGCCCAAACCTTGCGGCTATTTCCGAAATGGTGGAAAAAACAAAATTGAACGTAATTGCTTCAGGCGGGGTCGGAAAGCTTGAGGATATTAAAAATATTAAAAACTGCGGCGCGTATGGCGCGATAATCGGGAAAGCGCTTTATACAAATAATGTGCCGCTAAAAGAGGCAATTGAAATTGCAAAAAACTGAAAGGGCTGATTTTTTTGGAATTCATAGAAGAATTAAAATTTGACAAACAGGGTTTAATTCCTGCGGTTATTCAGGAAGAAGGCACAAACCGCGTTTTGATGGTGGCATACATGAATAAAGAGTCGCTTCTTGAAACAATAAAAACAAAGCAGACAGTGTTTTATTCAAGAAGCCGCAAAACCCTGTGGAGAAAAGGCGAGACCAGCGGGAATGTCCAATATGTAAAAGAAATTTTAACCGACTGCGACGGGGATTGTTTGTTAATTAAGGTGTCCCAAACAGGGGTTGCCTGCCATACGGGGGAAAAGAGCTGCTTTTTTAGAAAAATTGAGGGCGGGAAAGTGGTTGAAAATAAAAGCCCCGCGCATGACGCCTCAATTTTAGCCGAAGTATTTAACGTGATTTTGGACAGAAAGCATAACCCTAAAAAAGACTCCTACACCAATTATTTGTTTGACAAGGGCATTGACAAAATCCTTAAAAAAGTCGGCGAAGAAAGCGCCGAAACCATAATTGCCGCAAAAAACAAAGACAAAGCGGAAATTGCCTGGGAAGTTTCGGATTTGATTTATCACATTATGGTTATGCTTGCCCAATGCGATATGACATTGGAAGATATTTACGAAGAACTGGCAAAACGAAGATAATAAAACTAATTGAAAAGCACTTTGGAATATCCAAAGTGCTTTTTGTTTTTCAATCACATTTTTAAGCCAAACAAAAACCGTGCAGGGAAACCATCATGAAAAAGCCGCCGTTATATGCTAAATTGAACGCTTACTTTTTGAGTTCTAAATTTACATAAACATTAATAAATATATAAGGACAAGCAAACTGAAGATTTGAAAGGATGGTTTGTTATGGTTGTTACTTCCAACAGCTTAAACGAGCGGCCCATTACCAAATATCTTTATGGCGAGCTTAGGGAAGTGATGAAAAAAATCGACAAATCTATTTTTAAAGAGCTTGTAGAAATCCGCTTTGGCATAGATAAGCCGCTATGTCTGTTTTTTCAAAACTCGCTGGTGTTTATAACAAAAAATGGTGAATTTACAGACGATTACAAAAGCGCCTTTTATACCACAAAGGAAATGGTAGAAGGGTCACTACAGCTTATGTGCGAAAACTCAATTTATGCCATGAGCGAAAAATTAAAAAGCGGGTTTTTAACCCTTCCGGGCGGTCACAGGGCAGGTATTTGCGCCCATACCGTCTGCGAGGGCGGGAAAATCGTATCCATAAGGGACATTTCAGCTATAAGCATTAGAATAGCGCACCAGTGCATTGGCTTTGCTGAAAAAATAATAGATGAAATAACTGACGGAAAGCACATTAAAAACACTTTGGTAATTTCCCCCCCAAGGTGCGGCAAAACCACGCTGCTTCGGGATATCGCAAGGCTTTTGGGCGGGGGGAAATTCCTCTTTAAAACCGCCATAGTGGATGAAAGAAGTGAAATCGCGGCTATGTATAAAGGCAAAGCCTATAACGACGTTGGGTTTTTGACGGTTGTAATGGACAATTGCCCAAAAGCCGAAGGCATACTAATGCTTCTGCGTTCCATGACGCCCGACGTGATAATAACCGACGAAATCGGGGGGGATGATGACGTATACGCAATCAGGAACTTAATTAACGCAGGGGTTAAAATCATTTGCTCATGCCACGGATACGACGAGGAGGACGCCTCAAGGCGCGGAAGGCTTGGCGAGCTAATTAAGCAAAGGATATTTGAAAAAATCATAATTTTAAGCGCAAGAGAAGGTGTGGGGACAATTGAGAGGGTTTATTAAACTTTTCGGCGCGGGATTGACCTTTGTATCCTGTTTTATGATCGGGCTTTATAAATCCCATAAATTAAACGAAAGAAGAAAAACCCTGATGGAATTGGAAAACTCGCTAAGCTTACTTGAAACTGAAATTGAGTCAAGCATTGTAACCCTTCCCCAGGCATTTTCGCGCATAAAAGCAAAAAGCGTCAAAGAGGCCTTTTTGAGCGCCGCAAAAAAAATGCAGCAGGGGAAAAGGGCCGATAGTGCTTTTATTTCAAGCATTCCCATGCTACCGGGGCTTGCGGGCGAAGACGAAAACGTTTTAATTTCCTTTGCAAGAGGGCTTTTATCCATTGATAAGGAAGGTCAGATAAGGAATATTAAGCTTACCCAAAAAAGGATAAGCGCCCTCCGGGCGGAAGCCGAGGAGGAGTACAAAAGAATGGGAAAACTCTACAAACAAGGCGGAGTGCTAGCGGGTATAATGGTTGCAATCATTTTATACTAAACCCCAAAAACGAAAGGATGAATACAAATGGGTGTGGATTTTATTTTCAAAATCGCGGGGATCGGGATTATCGTTGCGGTGTTGAATATGCTTTTATCACGGTCAGGAAGGGAAGAGCAGGCAATGATGACAACTTTGGCAGGGCTGATTGTGGTATTATTAATGCTTGTCCGCGAAATCGGGAACTTGTTTGAAACCATAAAAAGCGTGTTCAGGCTGTAAAATTTGCCTAGAAAGGCTTTGATGCATATGAGCGTTGTACAAATTGTGGCTTTGGCGCTGGCTTCAGCCATACTCGCGATAACCATAAAACAATACAGGCCCGAAATATCCCTTTTAATCTCGCTTGCTGTGGGGATTATCATATTCATGTCCTTAATTCCCCACGTAAGGACCATAATTTCCTTCATTGAAAGCTTTGAAAACAGCGCAAACATTGATTTTAAAATAATAACGCCCCTGTTAAAAATAATTGGCACCTCCTACATTGTGGAATTCGGTTCTGAAATCTGCAAAGACGCGGGGGAAGGGGCGGTTGCGAAAAAAATAGAGCTTGCGGGAAAAATTTTAATCCTGATTTTGGCGTTCCCCATAATTAATGCTTTGTTTGAAACCATCCTAAACATTTTAAAAAGCCTGTGAAAAACATGAGGTAAAAGATGAAAAGAACAGCATTTATTATAATGATAATTATTTTAATACTTACCCCAGCCATTGGATTTTGCGAATATGAAGAATTGTATTCGGAGGATGTGAAAAACGCGCAGGAAAAAATCAGCATATCCTCCGAGTCTTTAGATAACGTAAAAGAAATACTGCCTGATTTTAACTTAAGCCAAATGGTTAAGGATTTAAGCCGCGGAGAGTTTAAATTTGACTTTGAAAACATAATTAAAAGTATTGCAAACATTTTTGTGGGAGAAATTAAGGGCAACATAAGAATAATGGCGCTGCTTATGGCGATATGCCTTCTTGTTTCCTTAATTTCCAATATGCAAAGCGCCTTTGAAAAAAAGGGTATTGAAGATGTTATAAACTTTGCGGCCTTTTCCATAACTTGCGCCATTGCCGCGGAAAGCTTTTTAGAGGCAAGCGCAATCGGGCAGCGGGCAATCCGTGATATGTCCGCTTTTTCGCAAGGTATACTTCCTACAATGGCGTTTTTGTTAATTTCAAGCGGCGCGCCGGTGAAGGCGGGCGCCATGCAGCCTGTTGTGTATGTAAGCGCCCAGATTATTACCGTCATAATAAAAAACGTGGTACTGCCGCTTTCTTTTATCTCACTTGCTTTGGCAATCTGCTCAAACATAAATGAGGCAATAAAGATAAAGGGGGTTATAAAGCTTACCCAAAAGAGCATAAAGTGGATTTTAACCTTTTTAATTACCATATTTATAGCCGTTTTGACAGTGACCAATTTTGCCACCCAGAGTTTAGACAGCATTTCGGGCAAAGCTTTAAAATTCGGCGTTTCAACCTTAATCCCCGTGGTGGGCTCAAGTTTATCCGACGCTTTAGAGTCAACCCGGGCCGCCGCAAGCGTTGTAAAAAGCGCGTTAGGCGCCGCGGGGATTATATTTGTGATTGCCCTTTGCATAATACCTTTAATAAAACTTGGGGCAATAATTTTAATTTACAAAATCGCAAGCGCTTTTTCCGAACCCCTTTCTGAAAGCGTGTCTGCCTGCCTTTCCGATATTTCAGACACCTTAAGCCTTATTTTTTCAATGGTTAGCTCTGTCGCGGTTTTAACCATAATTTCCATGAGCGCACTTTTGGTTACGGGAGGATAAAAATGGCGGCATTTAGGGAGTATATTTTAAATTATTTATCAATAGTATTTATTAGCGCCATATGCCAGATTGTCCTGCCGGGGGGCGGAATGAAAAAGTATGTGAAATATTTTTGTTCACTGCTTTTAATCGTGATATTAATTCAGCCCTTCACAAAGGATATAAACTTAAATTTTGATTTTTCATCATATAATTTGGACACCCAGGCCTATGAGGTGGAGGCAAGGGAGAGGGTATTAGCGCTGCACAGGCAGAATTTGGAAAAGAAATTATCGGAATACTTTGGCAAAAGCGTGCATGTAATATTAAATGAGGACGGCTCTGTTTCAAAAATCCATGTGATTGAGGATTTAAGCGAAGATGAAATTAAGTATCTTGAAAATGAGTACGGCGTAAAGCGGGAAAATATACTTAAGATTCCGGGGGATTGATATGAAGCTTGAACAAATTATTAATTTTTTCAGGGATAAAAAGGGCATTAACATAATATACATAGTATTAATTATTGGTATATTTTTACTAAGCTTTGACGTATTTTTTCCAAAAAGCGAAACCAAAACAAAAGAAAATACGCAAACCCAACAAAAAGCGGAATATGAAAAAGAGCTTGAAGAAAGGCTTGAAGAAACACTATCAAAAATAAAAGGGGCAGGAAGGGTAAAAGTTTTAATCAATTTAAAAGACGAAGGCGAAATTGTAACGCTTTCAAACATTAAAGAAAAAACATCGGGCAGGGAGGGCGAGAGAGTAAATGACGTAGAAAAAAGCGTGGCGATACTGAAGATTGATGGTAACGAATCGCCCTTAGTCATAAGAAATGAAAAACCAAGGGTAAAGGGCGTGATTGTTATAGCAGAAGGCGCCAGCAATGCTTACATAAAAGAGGAACTTACAAAAGCGGTGATTACTTTTTTGGATGTTCCAGCTCATAATGTTGCAGTTTTCCAAGGTGAAAAAAATAAATAATAGGGGGCCAATGTTTATGATGGTTTTAAAAAGAAAACAAATTGTAATTGCGGCAATAGTTTTATTGATTGCAATTTCAGGTTACCTAAACTGGACATATGACAGGGGAGATGATGGCGGATATCGTTCAACAGGCGTATCGTCCAGCATTTCAAGCGAAGATTTGCAGGAAGAAGCAAATTTGGAACAAACCAACGCACTAGATGAAGAAGGCGGCGAATTTGACGTAAGTTTAGGTGAAGCAACCCTTGTTAAAAAGGACTTCTTTGCTCAGGCGAGATTGGACAGGGAAGCTGGCAGGAGCAAAGCGATTGAAACCTTCAACACCGTTTTAGAAAATGAAAACTCCGACCAGCAGGTTAAAATGTCCGCGCAAGAACAGGTTTTGGATATTGCTAAAAACACCGAAATTGAAGTGGCAATCGAAAACCTAATCAAGGCAAAGGGCTTTGAAGACGCGGTTTGCTATATCACGGGCAAAAAGTGCAACATTGTTGTTAAAAGCCCGGGTCTATCGCAGGCTGATGTTGCTAAAATCATGGACATCGCAATTGAAAACACAAACTTCCCGGCAGAAAACATTAAAATCGTGGAAATAGAATAGCTAAAATTTTATTGCAAATAATAACAGCTGTGATATAATATACAAAAGAATATCCACCAAAAAAAGGAGTGCATATTAAAATGGATGAAAAGAGCATGAATTCCGATACACTGAACGTAAAAATATCCGATGAAGTTGTAGCGATTATTTCCGCTAAAGCTGCTGGCGAAATAAAAGGCGTTTATTCCCTAGGGACTGCCGCCACAACATGGACAGAAAAGCTAGGCGCTAAAAAACAAGGATCCCGGGGGGTTAAGGTTGAAATCAAGGAAAATGACTGCTTTATAGATTTACATGTAACTGTTGAGTACGGCTCAAGAATTCCTGAAGTTGCATGGGAAATCCAGGAAAGCGTCAAAAAGGAAGTTGAAACCTTAACAGGGCTAAATGTTGTAAAAGTAAACATCCATGTTGACGGCGTTTACATCCCGAAGGAAGACGCGCCGATAAAATCCCAGATTGTGTCGGATGAAACGGCTGACGAAGAGTAAAAATAAATGTACCCGCTCACATCGGGTGCATTTTTTTTTGTATTTTACCCATACTTAAATTAAAATGCCAGCTTTAAATGATTTTTTTCACATATTATTTAGTATTTTTTGTGCATTTTGCAAAATTGTTCTTTGTATTTAATCATTTCTATGGTATAATAACAAAATGGGTAGCCATGTAAACAAACAGAGGAAAGGGTCTGAGAGATAGATGAAATTACTGGAAAAAATTTTTGGAACTTATAGCGAAAGGGAAATAAAGCGCATAAAACCCATTGTGGATCAGGTTTTGGCGCTTTCTGATGAATATAAAAGGCTTACGGATGACGAATTGAAAGCAAAAACCCCCTATTTTAAGGAACTGATAAAAAACGGCAAAACTTTAGACGAGATTTTGCCCCATGCCTTCGCGACTGTAATTGAGGCCTCCGACAGGGTTTTAGGCATGCGCCATTTCCCTGTGCAAATCATGGGCGGGATAGTTTTGCACCAGGGAAGGATTGCCGAAATGAAAACCGGTGAAGGTAAAACCCTTGTGGCGACTCTACCCGCGTATTTGAATGCCTTAACAGGCAAAGGCGTTCATATTGTTACCGTAAACGACTACCTTGCAAAGCGCGACAGTGAGTGGATGGGAAAAATCTACAGGTTTTTAGGCCTATCTGTCGGGCTTATCATTCACCCGTTAGACAACAAGGAAAGAAAAAAGGCCTATGCCTGCGACATTACTTACGGGACAAACAACGAGCTTGGCTTTGACTATCTTCGCGACAACATGGTGATAAGGAAAGAAGACATGGTGCAAAGAGGGTTTAACTTTGCAATAGTTGACGAAGTGGACTCCATTTTAATTGACGAAGCTAGAACCCCGCTAATTATTTCAGGCGCAGGGGATAAGTCCAACGATTTATACATTATCGTTGACAGGTTTGTCAGGACCTTAAAGCCCATGAAAGTGGTTGAAACCGACGACAAACAGCACTATGACGACGTTGACGCTGACTACATCATTGACGAAAAGTCAAGAAGCGTAACCTTAACCGAACGGGGCATAAGAAAGGTTGAGGAAGCGTTTAATATAGAAAACTTGTCCGACCCCGAACACATGACTTTAGCCCACCATGTGAACCAGGCACTAAAAGCCCACGGTATTATGCACAAAGACGTGGACTATGTGGTAAAAGACGGCGAAGTTATTATCGTTGACGAATTTACAGGAAGGCTTATGCCCGGGCGAAGGTATTCTGACGGGCTTCATCAGGCGATTGAAGCAAAGGAAGGGGTAAAAGTCGCAAGGGAAAATAAGACATTGGCGACAATTACCTTCCAAAACTTTTTCAGGCTTTATGAAAAGCTTTCAGGCATGACGGGTACCGCGTTAACCGAAGAAGAAGAATTTAAGGCAATTTATAATTTGGACGTTGTTGAAATCCCAACCAATAAACCCATCATCAGGGTGGATTACCCCGATGTGATATATAAAACCGAAAGGGCTAAATTTGAAGCGGTGGCAAACCAGATTGAAGAATGCTACAAAAAGGGCCAGCCAGTGCTAGTGGGCACCATTTCAATCGCAAAGTCCGAACAGTTAAGCGCGATTTTGAAAAAGCGCGGGATTAAGCATGAGGTGCTAAACGCGAAACACCATGAAAAAGAAGCACAAATTGTAGCCCAGGCGGGCAAAAAAGGCGCTGTAACAATCGCCACCAACATGGCGGGCCGCGGTACCGACATAATTTTAGGCGGGAACGCCGAGCTCATGGCTAAAAATGAAATGCTTAAGATGGGTTACAGCGAAGAGATAATAAATGAAGCAAGCGGTTACGCGGACACAGACGATGAAAACATCCTTGAAGCTAGAAAAGTCTTTCAGGATTTGTATAAAAAATTTAAAGCCGAAACCGACAAGGAAAGGGAAGAGGTTGTAAAATTAGGCGGGCTGTTTATTATAGGCACGGAACGCCATGAGTCAAGGCGTATTGACAACCAGTTAAGGGGCCGCGCGGGGCGTCAGGGCGACATTGGTTATTCAAGGTTTTACCTATCCTTGGAAGACGACCTGATGCGCTTGTTTGGCTCCGACAGGATTTCCCAAATTGCCGACAGGCTCGGTATGGATGAAAATGAGCCATTGGAGACAAACCTTTTGTCCAAGTCCATTGAAAGCGCCCAGGCTAAAGTTGAAGCAAGGAACTTTAATATAAGAAAATATGTTTTAAACTATGACGACGTAATGAACACCCAAAGGGAAGTTATCTACAAACAGCGCCAGGCGGTATTAAACGGGGAAAACGTAAAAGACTCCATCTTAAAAATGATTGACGACATCATTGATACCGCGATAAAGAGCTACTGTTCTTCCCCAAACCCTGAGGAATGGAACATGCAGGGGTTAATAAATTATTGCGAAAGCATTTTTTTGGAAAAAGGCTCATTACAGTATACCCCTGAGGAAATTGAAGATTTGAAAACCCAAAGGCTAAAAGATGACCTAAAACAAAAGGCATTGGAAAGGTATGCCCGCCAGGAAGAAATTTTTGGCGAAAATATGCGCGAAGTTGAAAGGATAATCCTTCTGCGGGCGGTGGATACCCGATGGATGGACCATATCGACGATATGGAACAGTTAAAACAGGGTATTGCCTTAAGGGCATACGGCCAGCATGACCCTGTTGCCGAATATAAATTCGCAGGGTATGAAATGTTTGAAGACATGATTCATTCAATAAAAGAAGATACCATAAAATACATCCTAAATGCCCGTCCCGCTATGGAAATCAAGCGTGAGCAGGTACTAAAGCCCACCATTGAAAGCCATGGTGACGGGACATTGGAAAGAAAACCTGTTGTAAACAAGCAAAAGGTTGGAAGAAATGACCCCTGCCCGTGCGGCAGCGGCAAAAAATACAAAAAATGCTGCGGACTAAAAAGCAATGAAAATGAATAGAAGGTGAGTTATGCTAGAGTTTGAACAATACAGACTGGACTTACAGGCAATGGAAGATGATATTTTAGAATTAAAAGAGGCTTTAAATATAGAAAAAACAAAGGATGAAGTAAAAGAACTTGAAGAACTGTCCATGAAGCCTGAGTTTTACAACGACCTTGAAAATTCACAAAAAACCATGCAAAAGATAAAACAGCTTAAAGCTAAAATCGCAAGGTATGAAAAACTCTATTCCGACTGGGAAGACCTCCTAACCCTTGTGGATTTGGCAATCGCTGAAGAAGACACTTCCGTTTTGGATGAAGTAAAGCAAAGTTTTGAAGCCCTGAAGGATAATTGGGAAAAGACAAGGCTTGAAGCGCTGCTTAAAGGGGCATATGACAAAAACAACGCCATTATTACCCTTCACGCAGGCGCTGGCGGGACTGAAGCCCAGGACTGGTGCGAAATGCTTTTAAGGATGTATCAGCGCTGGGCTGAACGGAGGGGCTACACCGTAACAACCCTCGATTACCTTGCGGGGGATGAGGCGGGGGTTAAAAGCGTAACAATTTTGGTTGAGGGCTTAAATGCCTATGGCTACGCAAAATGCGAAAAAGGGGTGCACCGTCTGGTGAGGATTTCACCCTTTGACGCGTCGGGAAGAAGGCACACTTCCTTTGCCTCCGTTGAAGTTATGCCTGAAATTGATGACGATATTGAGGTAAACATAAACCCCGAAGATTTAAAAATTGACACCTACCGCTCAAGCGGCGCGGGCGGTCAGCATGTTAACAAAACCGAGTCCGCGATAAGGATTACCCACATCCCCACGGGGATTGTCGTGTCCTGCCAGAATGAGCGGAGCCAGCACAAAAACAGGGAAACGGCTATGAAAATGCTAAAGTCAAAGCTAATTGAGCTTGCAGAACGTGAGCAGAAGGAAAAAATCGAAGACTTAAAAGGCGTGCAAAAGGAAATCGCGTGGGGAAGCCAGATACGTTCTTATGTTTTCCATCCCTATAATTTGGTAAAAGACCACAGGACCAACTATGAAATGGGAAATATCCAAGCGGTAATGGACGGGGACATTGACGGCTTTATAAACGCTTATTTAAAAGCCTCAAGCTTGGGTCAGCTAAATTTAAAATAGAAAATTGTAAAAAATGATGGATAAATGTTTGCTTTTCTGGTATAATCAATGTATTCCTAAGAATATTTAAGGAGGAAAACAATGAAAAAGATAATATCCTTAACTTTGGCTTTATTAATTTTATCAAGTTTTTCTGTGTTTGCCGGCGAACCCAGCGAATGGGCGAAGGATTTGATTGATGAAAACATGGTTTCATACCTAAATAACACGGGTATCACAATTGACTATCAAAAGCCCATCACCCGCGAAGAGTTTGCGGTTTTATCCTTTTATGTTTACAACCAGCTACACGATGTGGAATATGATTTTGAAATTGTTAACCCCTTTAAGGACGTAAACAACCATATAATTTTATTGGCATATAAGCTTGGGATAGTAAAAGGCGTGTCCGATACAGAATTTGCGCCTGAAAAAACCATCACAAGGGAAGAAATATGTATAATGCTTTCAAGGGTAATAACCAAAAAAGACTCCTTAAGCGAAACAGAAATTAACGAAGTAAAAGGAAGCATTGATACATATTCCGATAAAGCCCAGGTTTCCGAATGGGCACTACCTTACGTGGAATACGCGGTAAAGAACAATATCATGAAAGGCGTATCTGACACAGAAATTTCGCCAAAAAGCGAGTGCACATTTGAACAGGCTCTTGTTTTATGCTCAAGAATTATAAAATAATTCACGATTTTTGCTTTTTTGTTAATTTCCCGCCAAAAAAATTTTAAAGTAATACTATTTTTTCTTGATATTTTAGTATATTTATATTATAATTCTCAAAGAACACAAATTTTTTTGGAGGTAGGTATATGAACATTAAGAAAATGCTTGCACTCGTGCTAAGTGGTATGCTTATGTTATCACTTGCAGCATGCGGGGGCGAAGACGCAAACAATATCGTAATCGGCGGCCTTGCACCGCTTACCGGCGACGTTGCGGTTTACGGCGTTGCTGCGAAAAACGGCGCAGAGCTTGCGTTTAAAGAAATCAACGATGCCGGCGGAATTGGCGGCAAAAAGATTGTATTTAAAGTATTGGATGAAAAAGGCGAAGTTAACGAAGCTGTAAACAGCTATGAAAACCTAAAGAGCCAAAAAATCGTTGCTTTGCTTGGCGACGTTACAAGCAAGCCGACAATGGCGGTTGCGCAAATCGCTGCTGAAGACAGGATGCCAATGATTACAGCGACAGCAACAGCTGAAGCGGTTACTACATATGGCGACAACATTTTCCGCGTATGTTTCATAGACCCCTATCAAGGCCAGACAATGGCTCAATTTGCGGCTCAAAACCTACAAGCTAAAAAAGCTGCTATCATTTACAACAATGCTGACGACTACTCCACAGGCGTAGCTGAAGCATTTGAAAAGGCTGCAAAAGAAAAGGGCATGGAAGTTGTTGCAAAAGAATCCTATGGCGCAGACGACAAGCTATTCAAATCCCAGCTTACAAAGATTGCTGCCCAAAACCCTGACGTTTTGTTCATTCCTGACTATTACAACAGGGTTGCACTAATTGCTTCCCAAGCAAAAGAAGTTGGTATTACAGCAACACTTCTTGGCGCAGACGGCTGGGACGGCATATTCAACGACCCGAACGTTGACGCTTCAACTGTTGAAGGCGCTTACTTCTGCAACCACTATTCAACAGAAGACGAAGCTAAGGAAGTTCAAGACTTCATCAAAGCTTACAGCGAAGCGTACGGCCAGCAGCCAAACTCCTTCGCGGCTTTAGGTTATGACGCGGCTAAGATTTTAGCTAAAGCTATCGAAAAAGCAGGAAGCAACGACAAAGAAGCAATCATCAAAGCTTTACAGGAAACAGAATATGACGGTGTGACAGGACATATCAAGTTCAAAAACGGTAACCCAATCAAGAGCGTTTCAATCATTAAGATTGTAAACGGCCAATACACATTGGATAGCAAAGTTACTGCTGAATAATAAATATTCTTGATAAATGATACGGGGAGGGTATGTCCCTCCCCGTATAATATATTCCAAGGCTTATAATAAAACATATATACTAAAACATATATAAATGATTTGTTATAAGCCTTGAAATTGAGGAAGGTGCGACTTGATGAATTTTTTGATACAATTGATGAACGGGCTTGAGATGGGCTCGATTTACGTTTTAGTGGCATTAGGATACACTATGGTTTATGGTATCGTTAAACTTATAAATTTTGCCCATGGCGATATCATCATGGTGGGCGGGTATTTCTTGCTCACCGCGGCGACTTTGTGGGGCATGCCCATTTGGGTTGCGGTAATTTTCACGATTATTGCCTGCGCGGTTTTGGGGATTGTAATAGAAAAGGTTGCTTACAAGCCTTTGAGGAATTCCGCAAGGATTTCATCCCTAATTACCGCAATCGGCGTGAGTTTGTTTTTGCAAAACCTCTTTATGCTAATTTACAAACCCGACCCGAGAACACCTCCGAAAGTGTTTTCAAGCATGCTAAACAGAATGTTTGGAAAAGACAAATTGACAATATATGTAAATGGCGACATACCATATGATATCAGTTATACCACACTTCTTACAATTATCGTGTCCGTGATTATCATGCTAGGGCTTCACTTTTTTGTTAAGAAAACAAAAGTGGGAAAAGCTATGCTTGCTGTGTCAGAAGACGCGGGCGCGGCCCAGTTAATGGGGATTAGTGTAAATACCATTATTTCCGTCACCTTTGCGATTGGCTCTGCTTTAGCTGCGGTCGGCGCGATATTTTATACATCCATCGTGCCGCAGGTTAGTGCCGACATGGGTTCAATGCTGGGCCTTAAAGCCTTTGTTGCGGCGGTTTTAGGCGGCATTGGGATTATCCCCGGCGCGATGATAGGCGGGCTGATTATGGGCGTCGCTGAAAGCTTGACAAGGGCATATATTAGTTCTAACCTTTCTGACGCTATTGTTTTTGGTATACTTATACTTGTGCTATTAGTAAAACCATCGGGAATTTTAGGCAAGAATGTGAAAGAAAAGGTATAATTTTAAGTGAAGGGACAAGGATATATGGATAAAAAGACAGCCATATCATATGGCATAAACTTTGCGTTAATCGTTTTGCTGTTTGCGCTATTGCAATTTTTAAACAGCATTGGTATTATAGATTCATATTTTCAAAGAATATTATTGGTTGTTGGCGTAAACATAATATTAGCCGTGAGTTTAAACCTGACGGTTGGATTTTTAGGCCAGCTTGCCTTGGGACATGCTGGGTTTATGGCAGTCGGGGCATATGCTGCCGCGATATTTACTAAAAGCGTTAAGATGGACTCAAATCTTGAGCTTATTATCTCAATTATTATTGCGGCGCTATTTGCTGGTATTGTAGGTATTATCATTGGCGTTCCCGCCCTAAGGATTAAAGGGGACTACCTTGCGATTATTACCTTGGGCTTTGGCGAAATCATCAGGGTAATTATTAACAACCTCAGCATCACAGGCGGTTCAAGGGGCCTTTCAGGCATTGAGGCCCACGCGAAATTCCCCCATGTATACTGGGTTACGGTTTTATGCGTGGTAATTGTTGTGCTATTAATCAGGTCCCGCCACGGAAGGGCAATTATTTCCATCAGGGAAGACGAGATTGCGGCTGAAATGGCAGGGATTCCAATAACATACTACAAGATTTTGGGCTTTGCCACCAGCGCGGCATTAACCGGAGTTGCGGGAAGCTTGTATGCGCACATTAACAGGGTTTTAAACGCTGAAAAATTTAACTTTGAGTATTCCATTGATATATTGGTTATAGTTGTTTTAGGCGGAATGGGAAGCGTTACAGGCTCAATTATCGCGGCAATTGTTTTGACAATTTTGCCTGAGTCTTTGAAATTTTTAGACGAATACAGAATGTTAATCTATTCAATTGCCCTAATTTTAATGATGATATTCCGCCCATCAGGATTGTTTGGAAAATATGAATTTTCATTAAGCAAATTGATATTTAAAGATAAATCAAAAAAGGCAAAACCCGAGGAATTGGAAGATAAGGAGGCAGCAAGATGAAAAAGCTTTTAGAAGTAAAAGACTTAGGCATAAATTTCGGCGGCCTTGCTGCTTTATCCAGATTTGACTTGGAATTGGACAAAGGCGAAATAGTGGGGCTAATCGGCCCAAACGGCGCGGGGAAAACCACGGTTTTTAACCTTTTAACCGGGGTTTACGAGCCCTCAAGCGGGTTTATAAACTTAAAAGGCAGGTCTTTAGTAGGAAAGCCCTCCCACAAGATTGTGGATTATGGTATTGCGAGAACTTTCCAAAATATCAGGCTTTTTAAGGATATTTCCGTTATAGACAATGTTAAAATCGCGATGAATTCAAGCATGAAGTATTCAGTGTTTTCCGCGATTTTAAGATTCCGCGATTTTTGGCGTGAAGAAAAAGAAGCGCACAGGCGCGCTCTTGAGCTATTGGATGTTTTTTCCTTAAGGGAATACGCGGATATGCCTGCAGGAAGCCTTCCATACGGAAAGCAGAGAAAACTTGAAATTGCAAGGGCATTGGCAACAAACCCTGAAGTATTGCTTTTGGACGAACCTGCCGCAGGCATGAACCCGACGGAAACAAAGGAACTAATGGAAACAATCAGGCTAATCAGGGACAAATTCAACGTTGCGGTATTATTAATTGAACACGATATGAGCCTTGTTATGGGAATTTGCGAAAGAATTGCGGTTTTGGACTACGGGGTGCTAATCGCAGTGGGCACACCCCATGAAATCGCGAACGACAAACGCGTAATTACCGCATATTTGGGAGAGTAAAGGGGAGAGTTTTTTGCTAAAGGTTTCAGATCTAAATGTATGTTACGGTGCCATCTGGGCAATCCATGATGTGTCCTTTCATGTTGATAAAGGTGAAATAGTTACCCTAATCGGCGCGAATGGCGCGGGCAAAACCACCATAATGCAGACAATATCGGGGTTGCTCAAGCCAAAGAGCGGGGAAGCAGTATTCATGGATACGGACTTGTTCTCAACAGAGGCTCATAATATACCCAAAATGGGGCTTGTCCAAGTTCCAGAAAGAAGAAGGATTTTCGCGAATCTATCGGTTTTGGACAATCTTTTGCTTGGCGCATACACAAGAAAGGACAAATCAGAAATTGAAGAAGATTTGGAATTGGTGTTTACCAAGTTTAAAAGGCTGAGGGAAAGAAAAAAGCAGCTTGCAGGCACCCTTTCAGGGGGCGAGCAGCAAATGCTTGCAATGGGAAGGGCTTTGATGACCCGTCCGAAACTTTTGCTTTTGGATGAGCCGTCAATGGGTCTTTCACCAATTTTAGTAAATGAAATTTTCAAAACTATTCAGGAAATTAACGAAGACGGGGTTACAATCCTTCTTGTAGAACAAAATGCTAAAAAGGCACTGTCCATCGCAAACCGCGCCTATGTTTTGGAAACAGGGCGGATTGTTATGGAAGGAAGCGCTAAAGAACTATTGGAAAACGATGAAGTGAAAAAAGCATATTTGGGTTCTGTATAAAAATATCCTCGCTTTTAAAGCGGGGATTTTGTATAAACTAAAAAATACACTTGTGCTTTTTGAAAATGAAAGAGGTATACTATGGATTGGATAAAGGTTTCAGTTTTAACAAACTCACAGGGCATTGAGCCGGTCATCGGAAGGCTTTCACAGCTTGGGATTTACCAGGTGGAAATTGAAGATGAACAGGATTTTTTAAACTTTTTAGAAGAAAATAAAAAAATGTGGGATTATGTTGATGAAGAGCTTATAGAAAGCAAAAAAGGAAAAACCAAAGTTAACTTGTATCTTGCGGATAACATGCAGGGGCACGAGCAGTTAAAACTCTTAAAAAAGGATTTTGAGGATTTCAAAAAAATAGCGGGCGCGGAATTCGGCCCATTGGAAATTGAGCTTGACACAATAAGGGAAGAAGATTGGGAAAACAGCTGGAAAAAGTATTTCAAGCCCATAAAAATCGGAAACAGGATATATATAAAGCCCGAATGGGAAGAACTCAAAGACAGCGAAGGCAGGATAGTCTTTACAATAAACCCCGGCATGAGCTTTGGCACAGGCTCCCATGAGAGCACCCAGCTTTGCATTTTGCAAACTGAAAAATATTTAAAAGAAGGAAGCACAGTTTTGGATATCGGCTGCGGCAGCGGGATTTTGTCCATTATCGCCCTCCTTTTGGGCGCAAAAAGCGCGATTGCCTTGGATATTGACAAAAACGCCGCAGATATAGCCATGAAAAACGCAAAAATAAATAATGTGGACGATAAATATGCCACCTATACGGGGGATATTTTAAACGATAAGGATTTATACGAAAAAATCCGCGGCCAATATGATTTCGTGTTTGCAAATATAGTGGCGGATGTAATTATCCCATTAGCACCTATTGCAAAAACTTTGGTAAAACCCGGCGGGTATTTTTTAACAAGCGGTATCATTGATTTTAGGAAAGACGAATGTATTGACGCCATAACAAAGGAAGGTTTTAGGGTGGTAGAAATTCTAAAAGAAAACGATTGGGTAAGCATGTTATTTACACTGTAAACGGAGGAATTATGCCAAGGTTTTTTGTGGATAAAAGAAATATTTTTGAAAATGAAATTATCATAGATGGTGAAGACGTTGCCCACATAACCAAGGTTTTAAGAATGAAAATCGGCGACGAAATGACCCTATGCGACGGGGAAAAAAATGATTACAGGGTGGAAATTATAGATATTGACAAAAAATATATAAAATGTAAAATAATAACTGTGGAACAAAACAAGTCCGAGCCAAAAGTTTTTGTAACCCTTTTTCAGGGGATACCCAAATCGGATAAAATGGAATATATCATACAAAAATGCACCGAACTAGGGATTTCCAAAATAGTCCCCGTAAATACCAAAAGGTGCGTTGCAAAAGTTAAGGATAATAACAAAATTTCACGGTGGCAAAAAATAGCCATGGAAGCCTCAAAGCAGAGCCAAAGGGGAATTGTGCCGCAGGTGTGCGGTGTTATGGGCTTTGAAGAGGCCCTCAAAGAGCTTTTAAAATGTGATATATCAATTTTGCCTTATGAGGAAGAAAAGGAAAACAACTTAAAAAGCCACCTGGATTCCTTTGGAAACGACGTCGAAACCGTAGGCATTATGATTGGGCCGGAAGGCGGCTTTGACAAAGAAGAAGTGGAAATGGCAAAAGCTTTGGGAATAAAGACCATCACTTTAGGGAACAGGATTTTAAGGACTGAAACCGCGGGGGAAGCGGTTTTGGCAATACTGATGTTTTATATGAATGAGATTTGAAAGGTATGAATGAAATGAAACAAAAGATATACACCCTCGGGGAAGAAATATTTAACTCCGTGTCCCACGGCGTGGGAACGGTTTTGTCAATTGCCGCAATGGCGCTTTTGATTGTCTTTGCGGCCTTTTTCAAAGGAAGCGCGGCCGCGGTGGTCAGCGCTGTGATTTATGGCTTGACTTTAGTAATTTTATATACCATGTCAACCTTATACCACTCCTTTAGGTCCCCAAACATAAAAGGGATTTTCAGGATTTTTGACCACTGCTCCATTTTTTTGCTTATTGCAGGCACCTACACCCCCTATACATTGGTAACATTAAAAGATGACGGTGGGATTTGGATTTTTACAGGTATCTGGGCGGCAGCCTTGGTGGGTGTTATCTTAAACGCCATAGATATAAATAAATTCAGGATAATATCCCTGATTTGCTATATCGCCATGGGCTGGGCAATTGTTTTCAAATTCCAAACCTTAAAAGTGCTGCTTCATCCGAAAGGCTTGGTATTATTAGTTGCAGGCGGCATTGTTTATACGGTTGGGGCAATATTTTATCTTTTAAAAAAGTTTCCCTATATGCACTCCGTCTGGCACCTATTCACATTAGGAGGCAGCATTCTTCACTTTTTATCGGTGCTTATTTATGTGTACCGATTTTAGTGAAAGCTGGTTTTATAATATAAATTCACAAAAAAACATTAAATTTTTTATAAAAAATTTCTAAAAGGGTCTTTACAAAATCGAAAAACCGTGGTAATATATATACGCGAAAGCAAGATACCGCGGAGTGGAGCAGTCCGGTAGCTCGTCGGGCTCATAACCCGAAGGTCGGAGGTTCAAATCCTCCCTCCGCAACCAAAAAATAAAACCCCAAAATCATTCGATTTTGGGGTTTTTGTTTTTGTATCAGTTTATCAATATTTAACAGAGAACTAAAACTCATTAAAACAATTTGTTTCTTTGCATAGTGTATCTTTCACAGAGTTCTAAGATAAGACCTCTGTGGTCGTAGGGTATGGCGGTAACCCAAACAATCCGCTTTTTTATTTTGCCAAAAACATCCTTATTTTAGGCAAAAAAAGGCTGACTGTTAAGTCAGCCGGTATAAAAACAAAAACAAAGGATAAAGAGCTATACATAATAATCACCCAAAAATTTTATAAAACATGCCTTTTGCCCGCAAAAGGCTTTTTTATTTTTGAAATCATTTCTCATCATTAAAAATACTTTTATATATTGCCGCTCCCGCTCTTACTGCTGGCAAGGTACGATCCAACGCGGGAGGCCTGTCCTGTGCAGGGGGTTTGCTAATCTGAAATAACATGACATATCCTTTATTCATACTTTTGATAAATCTCAAAAGCCGCGTTTTTTATATCTTCAGCAAGGCTTTTTGGCTCAATTACCTTAATATGCTTTCCATACTGAAGCGCCCAGTATAAAAACGCATTTTTATTTACAAAAACGGTTGCTAAAATCGTATTATCATTTTCATTGGAGAATATCACGTCTTTTCCAAACCAGTCCACAATTTCCCCCGCGATGTTTTTTTGAGCCTCAAAAGTGACGCAGACGCTTTCGCCTGAGAACATATAAATGTGTTCAGCCATATGCCTCGGCAAATCAAGCCCGTTTTCAAGGCCTGATACCTCTTCCATTGGTTTACATGGCAAATCTAAAATTTTTATATCGGTAATTTTATCAATCCGGTAGTTTGAAACATTGCTGTATTTGTCATTATTGCAAATTAAATAATACCGCCCGTATGCAGACACAATCAGATAAGGATTTATTATGTACTCCCTTAACTTACCTTCTTCACTTTTTCTAGGTTGGAGTTTTTTGTCAGTACCGTATTCATTATATACGAAAGAAACTTTTTTCTCAGAATCGATGGCGCGGTTTAAAACCTCGATTGTATAAAACAGCTGCGGGTTTGCAATGGAATTGTGTTTTAAGCTTGCAACGTGGCTATACTTATCATAAAAATTATAACTTGCAAGCTTTGAAACCTTTTCCACTAACTCTTCCAGCTGATGATAGGGGATGTGCTTTGAAAACTGTATGCTGTCAATTAAAAGCTTAACTTCAGCGTCGGTAAAGTCCTTAACCAGATACCAGTCAGTATAAATATCTTCTTCCTTGCCGTTGTTTTGCCGCTTAATAATTTTGTATTCTATGTTGTACCCGAAATTCACCAGTTCCATCAAGTTCCGCTTTATTGCTTTCCTGTCAACTTTTATTTTATATTCAGCCTCAAGCAGCGCGGCAATTTCCGATTGCGATAAGGGATGGTTTTCGCTTGAATATTCCTTTAATATTTCATAAATGGCTAAAATTATGGATTTTTTAGAATTACCCATAAAAACACCTTCCGCATAATAAACTAACAAAATTATAGCATAATTGATTAAATATGACAAATTTTGTGTGCGGCGTTTATGGTACATACCCCAACAGGAATAAAAAATGTAAAGTGTGCTTGACATTATTAATATAATGTGCTATTATAAATGTAAAGCAAACTTTACATTAAAAGGAGGAATAATTTGAAAAACAGGATTGAAGAAATTAGAAGCGCCCGGGGGATAAGGCAGGAGGATTTGGCAAAGGCGCTGGGGGTATCAAGGCAGACAATAAGCTCGCTGGAAAACGGAAGGTATAACCCCTCCATTTATCTGGCGCACAAAATTGCGAAATTTTTTGGCCTGACCATTGAGGAAGTGTTTATTTTTGATGAGGAAGGTGAGGATAAGTGAAATTTGAAGGAAAAGTGATTTTAAACATTATTTGGGTAATACTTGGGGCAGCACTAATGGCGCTTTCATCTTTTGGCGCAATAGACGCGGCAAAATGGTTCAGTTTCGGCGCCGCGCTTTTATTTGTGGGCGTATTGCAGGGCATAAAAAATATAAAATATATAAAAAATGAGAAATACAAAGAAAAAGTGGACACTGAAATCAATGACGAGCGCAACAAATTCATAAGCATGAAAGCCTGGTCCTGGGCAGGCTACCTGTTTGTGATTATATCAGGTGTTTTAACAATTGTATTTATGATTTTAGGAAACAATCAATATATGATGATGTCAAGCTATGGAGTATGCTTAATAATACTCTTATATTGGATATCCTATCTTGTTTTGAGAAGAAAATATTAAAGCCGTCGTAGCGGCGGTTTCAGCGTTGATAAGTCAATGCGCTAAACAAAAGCCCTAAATCCCGGGCTTTTTAAAACTTAACTTCCGCTTGTGTTGCGCAAGGGTTTGATTTTGCTATGCTTGTTTACTAGGCAGAACCCCAAAAACCACGGAATTTAACGCAAGCGGCCTAACAATCAAAAACCGTTCATACATGCAGTTTATCTGAAGTATAAAGCCGTCATTACGACGGCTTTATTTTTTTTCCAAAAAATAATTGACAACACAAGAAAATTATGCTAACATATATGACATATTAAATATATATGAATAATATGATATTGTAAGAAGCTGCACCGGGGTGAAGAAATTGAGCGGGTATGCAATAAAAATAGATAATATCACAAAGGTTTTTTATGACGCAAAGGGAAAAGGGAGAGTTGTTTTAGACAATGTGTCTTTAAACATTAATGCGGGGGATTTTGTGTCCCTGCTTGGCCCCTCGGGCTGCGGGAAAACAACGCTTCTTAGGATAATTGCGGGTTTGGAAGAAAAAACTTCAGGAGGTATTTCGGTTTTCGGCATGTCCACAAGGGACGCAAGGGTTAAAAATACATATGGCTTTGTGTTCCAAGACCCGTCACTTTTGGAATGGCGGACAGTCCTTGAAAATGTTTGCCTTCCCTTGGAGTTAAAAAAGGTTCCAAAGAAAAAGCGGATTGAAATCGCAAGGGAAAAGTTAAGCCTTGTGGATTTATCGGCATATGAAAAAAATTACCCGTCAGAACTAAGCGGGGGAATGAAACAGCGGGTGGGAATTGCCAGAGCCTTAGTTACAGAGCCTGAAATCCTCCTTATGGATGAACCTTTTTCCGCCCTTGATGAATTCACTAAAGAAAGGCTTTATAACGATATTTTGCGGATTTGGCAGAAAACCAACAAAACCATTGTGTTTGTAACCCACAACATAAATGAGGCGGTAAAACTTTCAAACAAAGTGTGTGTGATGACCACAAACCCGGCAAAAATTGCCAAGGTAGCGGAAATTGACATACCCTACCCAAGGAAACCCAATGTGGATTTTATAAATAAAGTATCTGAAATTAAAGAAATCTTTGAGGGGTACTTTTATGAAAACATCTAAAAAACTCATAAGCTTAAGTGTATGGCTTATATTATTTGTCTTAATTTGGGAAGCCGCGGCAATGGTGCTTTCAGACATACTTCATGACCCCCTTGCGGAAAAAAAGGTGCCAAAATTATTAACCATTGCAAAAAGCTTTTTAGAAAACTACCAAGTTATTTTAAACCAGTCCTTCATCACTCTTTCCTATGCCTTTTCAGGCTTATTGATAGGAACCGCATTGGGCGTTATTTTGGCAATAACGCTCAGGCTTTCAAAAACATTGGAAAAAGCAGTTTTGCCGTATTTGCTTGCCTCTCAGATGGTGCCAATTTTAGGCCTTGCGCCAATAATGTTTGGGCTTTTTAAGAATATTTCCGCCTGCAGGGTTGCGATTTGCGCCTACACCACCTTTTTTCCGGTTTCATTGAATATGCTCTTAGGGTTAAATTCAGTGCCTGAAAACTTAAATTCCATGATGAGGGTATTTGGCGCAAAGAAATTTCAAATATATAAGAAGCTATTAATCCCGTTTTCCTTGCCTTATTTGTTTTCAGGCCTCAAAATATCCGCGCCCGTGGCAATTTCCGCTTCAATTTTAGCGGACACCTTAAGCGCGAAAGACGGCATTGGCTATGTAATAATCTATACCTTATACGGCGCGGGAACTGCGGGGCAGTTTTGGCCGGCAATTATTGTATCAGCCCTTTTAGGCGTGCTTTCATTTTTTGCGGTAAATTTCATAGAAGCCATACTTTTGCCAAAAAAAATCAGGGTGGATGAACAATGAAAAGAGTTTCTGATTTTATATATCCCCTTTTATTTGGGGTTATCCTCATAGCGCTGCTTCAGTTAAAAATAATCCACGCAGTTTTTAATATTAAGACTTTGCAGCTTCCGCTGCCGTATGACATATTTAAAGCGTTTGTCTTAAACGCAAAAGATTTTGTTCCCCATATATATGTGACCATAATCCCCGCCATCTGCGGCCTGTTAATTGGCGCGGCATTAGGATATATTTACGCGGTGTTTGTAACCCTTTTTAAAAACGCGGGGTTTGGGTTTTTGTTTTTGGTAACACTCATAAACTCAATCCCGGTTGTGGCCCTTGCCCCCCTTATGAACAGGTGGTTTCCGGGCTCATTTATGCCAAAAATTATCGTAATAATCCTTGCCGCATCGGGAATTATGGCGCAAAACGCGTATATGGGGCTAAATAATATATCAAAATCCATGGTTGATTTAATGAAAACCTACGGCGCAGGGAGATTTGAAACTTTAGGAAAAATCCAAATCCCTAATAGCCTTCCGAATGTGTTTTCAGCGTTAAAGCTTGGGGTTTCTTCAACAATGCTTGCCACAATTATAAGCGAGTTTTTCGCAAGCGATACAAAAGGCCTTGGGTATATGATTAAATATACCCTTAAAGTCGGAAATCAAAAACACATAGGCTGGGCCTATATTTTAGTGGTTTCAATTTTAAGCATAACTTTATATCTTTTGGTTTATTGCCTTGAGCGGCGCATTCTATCATGGCATGTGTCGCAAAAAAAGGTTAAAATAAATTTTAAGAAAGGGTGAATAAGTTGAAAAAATTAGCCGAACTATTATTGGCACTATCTTTATTTACGGGGGTTTTGGCAGGTTGCGGCAGCAATAGTGCTAATTTAAATAGCAATGAAAACCCAAACCAAATTGCGCAAAAGGAACCAGACAAAATCACGGTGCAGTCCCTATGGCTTCCGCAGGGCCAGTTTGCGGGGCTTTATGTGGCAAAGGAACTGGGCTTTTATGAAGATGAGGGAATTGACGTAACCATCCTTCCAGGCGGCACGGATGTAAGCTCGGAAGAACAGGTGGAAAACGACGTCGCCCAAGTGGGCGTAGCCTTTTACTCCAGCGTCCTTACATACCAGGAAGGGGGATATGACTTTATAAATGTGTTCCAAACCTTCAAAGAAAGCCCCCAGTATTTGGTCGCTAAAGCCGGAAGCGGTATTACAAGCGGTAAGGACTTAAAAGGCAAAAAAGTCGGAAGCTGGTTTGGCGGAAGACAGTATGAGTTTTACGCCCTTGCCCAGAAATATGGGTATGATATACAAAAGGATATAAACTGGGTACAGCAGGATTACACCATGGACCAGTTTATCTCGGGAGAAATAGATGTGGCGTCTGCCATGAGCTATAATGAGTATTTGTTGCTTTTGGAAAACTTCAAGGAAGAAGAAATTAACGTAATTGACATGAACAAAGAAGGGGTGGCTATGCTTGAAGACTGCCTCTTTGTTAAACGCTCATGGGCGGAAAAAAACCGCGATTTGCTAGTCAGGTTTTTGCGCGCCACAATTAAAGGTTGGAAATACACTGCCGAAAACCCCGAAAAGGCCGCGGAAATTGTTCACGAAATCGGGCAAACCAGCTCATTGCAGCACCAGATTAATATGATCAAAAAGGTGATTGAATTTGTAATACCAAAAGGGTCTGATTCTGATAAAATCGGTTATTTGGACAGGGAAAAAATCCAGCAGACCATTGATTTAGGATTTAACACAGGTTTAATTAAAAATAAAATCGACATTGATAAAAGCATTGATTCTTCATATTGGGAAGAAGCAATAAGGGGGATTAAATAATGCGCAAAATCTTGGTTAGCGAATGTTTATACGGCGGAAGGATTGTACGATATGACGGCGGGGACGTTACGGAAACAAACCCCATTTTCCTAAAATGGAAGGAAGAAGGCCGCCTTGTGCCAATTTGCCCCGAAGTTTTCGGCGGCCTTCCTGTTCCCAGGCCTGACTCCCAAAGGGTGGGGGATAAGGTGCTTACGGGAAGCGGGAAAGACGTGACGGAAGAATACACAAAAGGGGCCCTTGAGGCGGTAAGGCTTGCAAAAGAGCACAACGTTGCCTTTGCGATTATGAAACAAGACAGCCCATCCTGCGGCAGTAAATATATCTATGACGGGACTTTTACGGGGAACAAAATAAAAGGCCAGGGTTTGGCGGTGGAATATTTAAGAAACGCAGGTTTTACCGTGTTTGGCGAGGAAGATATTGAAGAGGCAAAAAAACTTTTAGAAAAATTGGAACAAAATGATTAAATTTTGCGTATAAATTGTCAATAATAGATTTAGGATTATTCTTTTCTTTATATACCTACCTTCACATCTGCCCCCCTTACGGGGGGATTTTTTTATGTAAAATATATTATTGTATTTTATTTATATCTATGCTAGAATTATTCTGCCAAAAATGTAGTATTGAAGGGATTTTATGAAAAAAATAAAGGAATATTTATTGTGCTTTGTAGGGGCGCTTTTTGTAGGTATCGGGGTTTATTTTTTTAAAGTCCCCAATAACTTTTCAACAGGCGGGGTAAGCGGCGTATCCATAATTTTAAGTGGCTACTTCAAGCTTTCATCCGTGGGCATTATTGCCACGGTTATTAACACCGTAATGCTGGTTTTAGGCTTTATTTTTGTTGGAAAAGACTGTAGCATAAAAACCGTCCTTGGGACTTTCACGTTATCTTGTTCGTTAATTGTTTTTGAAAATTTGTTTCCATTATCAAAACCCCTCACCGACGAACCCCTTTTGGAACTTTTTTTCGCGGTTTTGTTTCCGGCCATAGGGTCCGCCATTTTGTTTAATTGCAACGGCAGCACGGGCGGCACCGATATTTTGGCGATGATTTTAAGGAAATACTCAAGCTTAAATATCGGGATAGCCCTTTTATTTACGGATTTTATAATCACACTAGGCTCGTTTTTATTCGGGGCAAAAACAGGCCTGCTTGCGGTTTTAGGGCTTTTAATGAAATCATTGATTGTGGATTCCGTCATTGAAAATATAAACCTTTCAAAATGTTTTTTAATAATTTCAGCGGAATATGAGGATATAAATAACTTTATAAAAACAAAACTAAAACGCGGCTGTACCATAGTTGAGGCAAAGGGCGGCTTTACCAATGATGACACGAAGGTGTTAATATCGGTCATGAACCGTTTTCAGGCGGTACAGCTTAGAAGGTATTTGAAGGAGAACCATCCCACGTCCTTTGTAATTGTAACAAACTCAAGCGAAATAATCGGAAAAGGTTTTAGGGGTTTTTAAGCAGGCTTGCGCCTGCTTTTTTTATTTGAAATGTATATAAAAACCAAAATTGTGCAATAAATAATATAGATATTTTAAAATTTGCATGTATAATGCTTTCTTTTTACAATTGGCAATAATTATATATAATGTATAAAAACGGAGGTATATTTATATGACTGGAATACCTTTAATAATTGCCTTTGTTATCGCGATTATACTAATGATTTACGCGATTTCAAAACTAAGGATTCACCCATTTTTATCAATCATGGGCATATCCTTGCTTTTGGGGCTTGTGGCAGGCATACCTTTGACTGACGTAAAAGAAAACGGCGTTGTGGTAAAACAGGGGCTTGCCAATGTAATCGGCGCGGGATTCAGCGGTACGTTTACAAGCATTGGTATTGTAATTATTTTAGGCGCCCTAATTGGCACAATCCTTGAAAAAACAGGGGGCGCATTGAAACTTGCCGACATGGTGGTAAAACTGGTTGGCAAAAAGCGCCCCGAACTTGCCATGATGCTAATGGGCTGGGTTGTTTCAATCCCTGTATTTTGCGACTCAGGATTTGTTATCCTAAATCCCATTAGAAGGGCGCTTGTCAGAAAGACAGGGATTTCTGACGTTGCCATGGCAGTTGCGCTATCAGGCGGGCTTTACATTTCCCACGTTTTAATCCCGCCAACCCCCGGGCCAATTGCCGCGGCAAACACATTGGGCGTTGGCGACAATTTATTAATGGTCATCCTGTATGGTGTAGTTTGCTCAATCTTGCCAATAATTGCGGGCACAATGTTTGCAAAATACATCGGTAAAAGGGTAAAATCCAATTTTGAAGAAGGAATTGACAGCGGTGAAGTTGTAAAAAGCTATGACGAGCTTGTAAAAAGTTACGGCAGGCTACCCAGCGGGTTTATGTCCTTGGCCCCGATTATTGTACCCATTATCCTAATGGGCATATCCTCAATCGTTTCAGCTGTTGGCATGAAGGGAATTTGGGCGGATATTTTGCTATTTTTAGGTACCCCGATTATAGCGTTGGCGGTTGGCGTTATTTTTAGTATAATAACATTAGCTAACGCTAAAAAGATGAGTCATTTTTATGAATTGACCAATGAAACCTTAATGGTTACAGGCCCAATCCTATTTGTAACTGCGGCGGGCGGCGTGTTAGGCAAAGTTATAGCCTCCACCGACCTTGTAAACTTTATCACAAGAAACGCTACCGTCTTTCAGGCAGTGGGCATTTTCTTCCCATTCCTGCTTTCAGCAATCTTAAAAACAGCGCAGGGCTCATCCACCGTGGCAATTACAACAACAGCGGGTATCGTTGCGCCAATGCTTCCTGTATTAGGCCTCGACAGCCCTGCAAGGACGGTTTTAACTGTTATGGCGATTGGCGCGGGCTCAATGGTGGTGTCCCACGCAAACGACTCATATTTCTGGGTTGTAACAAACTTTGGGGATATGACCCCCGAAAAGGGTTATAAAACCCAAACCTTGTTGACATTGGTTCAAGGTATTGCCGCAATGATAGGGATTTATATTTTGTCATTGTTTATAAGATAAAAATTAAAAGATTGAACATTTATAAAAAATCTATTATTATAAAGGGCGGTATATACCGTCCTTTATATATTGATTATGGGGGAGACTTATGAAAAAAGTTTTGTTAATTCCTGATTCTTTCAAAGGCACCATGAGTTCGGCAGAGATTTGCGATATAATGGAGAGGGCAATTTTAGAAAACTATAAAGACATAGATATCGTAAAAATCCCCGTTGCCGACGGCGGGGAAGGAAGCGTTGACGCCTTTTTGGCCGCAATGGGCGGGGAAAAGGTAAAAATCAAAGTAAAGGGCCCGTTTTTTAATGAAATTGACTCCTTTTACGGGATAATCGAAGGCGGGAAAACCGCAGTTATCGAAATGGCGGCAGCAAGCGGGCTTCCACTGGTTGAGGGGAAAGCCAATCCTTCAAAAACCACCACATATGGCGTTGGACAGCTAATGGAGGACGCGTTAAATAAAGGCTGCAAAAAAATCATCATGGGTTTGGGCGGAAGCAGCACAAACGACGCGGGCTGCGGCGCGGCGGCAGCCCTTGGGGTAAAGTTTTATGATAAAGACGGCAAAGAATTCATCCCGACGGGCGGCACATTAAAGGATGTTTTTCGCATTGACAAATCTAATTTAAACCCACTGCTAAAAAATGTTGAAATAATCACAATGTGCGATATTGATAACCCCCTATACGGCGAAAACGGCGCCGCCTATATTTTCGGCCCCCAAAAAGGCGCCGATGAAAACATGGTCAAAGAATTGGACGCGGGGCTTAGGCATATTGCCGGCGTGATTGAGAAGGATATGGGTGAAAAAATAGCGGGCCAAAAAGGCGCGGGAGCCGCTGGCGGCATGGGCGCGGGAATGGTTGCGTTTTTTGGCTCAAAACTTCAAATGGGTATAGAAACAGTGCTTGATACGGTCAAATTTGATGAACTTTTGTCTGACGCGGATTTAGTTATAACAGGGGAAGGCAAAATCGACCATCAAAGCATTAGGGGAAAAGTGGTTATAGGGATTGCCAAAAGGTCAAAGGAAAAAAATGTCCCCCTTGTGGCTATTGTCGGCGACATAGGCAACGGGATAGACAAAGCATATGAACTGGGGGTATCGGGGATATTCAGCATAAACAGGGTGGCGGTACCCTATAAAGAAGCAAAACTGAGGGCAAAGGAAGATTTATATTTAACTGTTGACAATCTAATGAAATTTTTAAAAAGGCTTGGAATATAAAAAAAGCGCCGCAAGGCGCATTTTTTATTATATCACGTTTTTCTTTCTTGAAATTGACTTTTAAATAGCTATAAAATATAATAAGGTAAGTATGTTACTTTAATAAAACCAGCAGCAAAAGGTGGGCAAGGTTCATTAAATAGTATAAATCGATGACTTTATCATTGAAAGCTAGCATAAAATCACTCCAAGGGGATATCTTATTATATTTTATGGCAAACACACATATTAGTGTTACAAATAAAGGGGTGTTATAATGAAAAGGTTAGCTTTTCTAGTACTTGTAATTTTTATGCTTGCCTCCTGCAGCAGCGAAACAATAAACCAAAAGGATGTTAAAATAAAAGAAGGGCTTGCGGATTTGGAAAAATGCGTGTCAGAGGCAATACTTTCAGCAAACAAAGGAAGTTTTTTGGAAGGGGAATGCGCGGCTGAGGGCAACATAATTTTAGAAAAAAGGGAAGACAAGGATAAAATAACGGTCTATGCTTTGACAATGTATGGCGAATACGGCTTTGAAAACGGGATTTTCACAAAAATATCAGGCACAGGAATTATCCCTGTGGTAATTATTTTTTATAAAAACCAAGATGGTACATATTCACTACAAGAATATAAACTTCCGCAGGATGGGGGATATTACGCTGACTCTGTCAAAAAAATGTTTCCAAAAAATTTGCACAACCGCGCACTTAATCCCCCGAAGGAAGACCATGAAAACTTAAAAAATCAGGAAATGGAATATGCAAAGGAGTATTTAAAGAGAATAAATAGACAGGCTAAAATTTCCCCTGACTATGTTGAGAAAGAGTTAATTGATGATATGGATGTTGAAGTCTCAAACACTCTTTTGGAAGTTTATCATGAGTACCCGTACTGGATTGGGACTTTGGAAAAAATTGAGGATAACATCCGCTATGTGTATGAAAAATCTTATAATAAAGAAGAAAGCATAGTAACTTTTAAAAAATATAAATATGATACAGGTGAAATTGTAGAAAAATATGATATAAAAATTGAAGGCGAAAATTTAATTTATCTAAACTAAAAAAGGAGACTTTTTATGTACTTATACGAGCTTCATTGTCATACTCAAGAAACCTCACGCTGCGGTCTTATTTCCGCAAAAGATTTGGTAAAATATTACCACAAGCTGGGATATAGCGGCATATGTATCACCGACCATTTTTTAAACGGAAACACCATTGTGCCCCATGATTTGCCATGGGAAGAAAGGATAACCCAATTTATCAAAGGCTATCAGGCGGCGAAAGAGACCGGCGACAAACTGGGAATGGATGTGTTCTTTGGCTGGGAATACTCATTTTGGGGAACGGATTTTTTAACATACGGTCTTGATGAAAACTGGCTTTATAACAATCCTGACTGTCTTAAATGGAGGGTGAGCGAATACTGCGACAGGGTCCACCAGGACGGCGGCTTTATCGTTCATGCCCACCCGTTCAGGGAAGCAAACTACATAGAAATGATAAGGCTAATGCCCCGCCATGTGGACGGGGTTGAAGTTATCAACGCCTGCCGCTTGGATTTTGAAAATAAATTAGCAGACCAGTATGCATATAATTATAATCTGCTTAAAACCGCAAGCAGCGACAATCATGAAGGCAGAATCCCAAGAATTGCGGCAATGGAGTTTAGTGAAAGAAAAAGATCAATCCATGAAGTAATTGAAGGGATTAAAAAGGGAGAAGCGAAATTAAGATTATTTAATATTGAGGAATTGGAAAAATAACAAAGCCGGCCTTTTGGCCGGCTTTGTGCTTTCTCACATTTAAACTCATAAGGGTTTTAAAACAAAAATAAAGCGGAGTTGTGTTTTCATGGCTGTATCCGTTTGTATCAGGATTGGGTGGTTAAATAAATTAAAAAGCACATTTTAAAATTAAATGTTTCGGATATTATTTAATATCGGGATAAAAAAAGTTGATTGAAAAGATTTTTTTGTGTTATAATGATTAAGCTTATAGGATTAGTTATACTTACTCGGGCTAAAAATTTTAATATAAAGGAGCATAAAAATGAGCATACGGATTGGGATTTTAGGATACGGCAATTTAGGAAAAGGCGTTGAATGCGCCATAAAACAAAACCCCGATACAGAGCTTTGCGGCGTTTTTACAAGAAGGAACCCAAAAAGCTTAAAAATCTTAACTGAAGGTGTGGGGGTTTATCATATAGATGAACTGATTTCAAAAAAAGACGAAATTGACGTGCTAATTCTTTGCGGCGGGTCTGCTACGGATTTACCTGAACAAACCCCAAAATTCGCAAGATATTTTAATGTGGTGGACAGCTTTGACACCCACGCAAAAATCCCCCAACACTTTGAAAATGTTGACAAAGCGGCAAAGGAAGGCAAAAAAGTGGGCTTAATTTCCGTAGGCTGGGACCCCGGCATGTTTTCATTAAACAGGCTTATTGCAAACGCGGTTTTGCCAAAAGGGGTGGATTACACCTTCTGGGGAAAAGGCATAAGCCAGGGCCATTCTGACGCAATCAGGAGAATTGAAGGGGTGCAGGACGCAAAGCAGTACACAATCCCGAAAGAAGAAGCAATCAATGCAGTACGGTCAGGCAAAACCCCGGTTTTAACCACACGGGACAAACATTTGAGGGAATGTTTTGTTGTGGCAAAAGAGGGGGCGGACAAGGAAAGGATTGAAAATGAAATTAAAAATATGCCCAACTATTTTGCGGACTATGACACAATTGTGCACTTCATAAGCCAGGAAGAACTTGATAAAAACCACAGCAAAATGCCCCACGGCGGGTCGGTTATAAGAATAGGAAAAACAGGCTTTAGTGAAGAAAACACCCATGTGATTGAATATAACTTAAAACTTGACTCAAACCCGCAATTCACCGCAAGCATTTTAGTGGCATACGCAAGGGCGGTTTACAGGTTAAATAAAGAAGGGGTATATGGCGCAAAAACTATTTTTGATATTGCGCCGGCGTATTTATCGCCTGAAACTCCTGAGTATTTAAGAGCGCATTATCTATAAAATCTCCCCCTCGTTTTATGAGGGGATTTGTCTTATGGGGGAAGGATATGTTTGAGCTTATAAAATTGGGTAAAAACACATATTACATTGACTGCCCCTCAAAAGTGGGGGTTTATGTGTATAACAAAAACGACGCTATGTTAATAGATTCCGAAAACGACGAGGACTCGGCAAGGAAAATCTTAAGAATACTAAAAGAGAACAACTTAAATTTAAAAATGATTGTAAACACCCACTCCCACGCTGACCATATCGGTGGAAACGGCTTTTTGCAAAAGCGCACAAACTGCAAAATCTACGCCCCCGAAATTGAAGAGGCGTTTGTGAATAACACTATTTTAGAATCCAGCCTTATGTACAGCGCAAAACCCTTTTTAAAACTTCAAAACAAGTATTTCAAAGCAAAGGAAAGCAACGCGGAAAAGATTGACGTAAAAAACCTCCCTGACGGGGTAGAAATAATCAGCTTAAAAGGCCACAGCCCAAACCATGTAGGCATTAAAACGCCCGATGACGTAATTTTTATCGGCGACAGCCTAATAAGCGTAGAAACCCTTGAAAAATACCACATAGCTTATTTGTTTGACGCGAAGGAATACCTGAATACACTAAAAATGCTTGAGAATTTAAAAGCTTCCTGCTTTGTGCCGTCCCATGCGGAAGCGTCGTCTGATATAAAAAGGCTTGTAAAACTAAATATTGATAAGGCTTATGAAATTATTGACAAAATTCTTGATATGTTAAAAGAAGAAAAAACCCAGGAGGAGATAATACAAAAAATAATCTTGGATTATAATTTAAAACAAAGCTTAAACCAATACATTATTGTAAAAACAACCATAAAGGCATACCTTTCTTATTTATGTGACGAAGGTATAATAGATTTTTGTTTTAAAGATGGGAAAATGTATTGGCTTAAAGTAAATTGACAGGAAGTGCTAATTTGAGGAACCATTATATAAAAGTGACAAAAATAATTTTGTGGGTTTATATTATATTGTGTTTTGTAATCGCAGGCTTAAATAACGGTTACAAAAGCAGGGCAAGCGCTGATGTGGTCCAAATAATATCATGGGTATGGCATTTTTACGAAAACTATGTAAAGACCGCTTTTATCCTAATCTGCGGCTTTTTAACCATAAAAATTGCCGGAGGCAGCGCAAAAATGCGGAAGAAAAACCTGATTGGCTTTTTTGCCTCCGCGTTGTGCGTACATATTATTGCCCCGATTGTTACCAAAAATTCCGAGCTATATTTATTTGCCATGCCCTTGCCGTGGTCAACAACACCCTTACAGCTTATGTACCCGGAATCTTCAATTTACTTAACCCGCCATCCCCTATGGGGGACTTTCGGCATTACTTGCGCCCTTATCTTTTACGTTATTATGACCGCAATTGTTTTAATTGGCACACTTTTATTCGGAAGGCGCTGGCAGTGCTCAACTTTGTGCTTGTTTAACGGGTTTGCCGCGGAAGTTTTTGACTTTGCCATACCTTTGGCGGGGAAGAAAAAGAAGGTTACAAAAAGCGGCAAAAAAATATTTGCCGTTATAAAGTGGGCAATCTTTGCGTTATCCGCGTTTTTATCCCTTTGGTGGGTATTGTTTTTATCAGGCATACCCGTTTTTGACATTTCAAAAGCGGCAGGAAAAATTGAACTTGTGAAATATTTGTTTTTTGAGCTTTTTGTTTCAATGTTTTTTTGGATTTTCTTTATTGGCAGGGGATACTGCTACTACTGCCCCTTGGGAACATTTTTGGGATTTATATCTAAACTTTCAGGGCAGCGCATTAAAACCAACAATACAAAATGCGTATCCTGCCTGCGGTGCAACAACATATGCCCCATGTCCATAAAAATCATGGAAAAAGCGCAAAAAGGGGAAGATGTGGCAGACCTTCTTTGCGTAGGCTGCGGGCACTGTATTGACGCCTGCCCCTCAAAAACATTGTCCTATTCCACAAGGTTTTTGGATAAAATAAAAAACGCTAAAAAAACATATCCTGACCCGGCAAAATCTTTGGAAAAAGTAGAAAAATAAAAGGAGGCTTTTGCCTCCTTTTATTTTTAGTCTTGGTATTTTGTCCTTGTGTCGTTAAAGAACCCTTCTGCGCTTTCAAAGTCTTCCCTTTGCGGCGGGAAGAATTCGTCAATCGGGAATTTAATTCTTTCAAATAGTTCGCAAGGATTGTCGTCGGTAGCGGCGATGCATTCATTTTCAGGTATGCAGAATTCATGAGACGGGATAAGTATTTGAACATTTCTTTCAAGTTTAATAATACTAAATAGACCAAGGGATACATATACTCTTTTGTTTTCTCCGTCAAGCACAAGCACTTCGTCAAATACCCTGTGGATGCTTTCAGGAATGCTTGTGAATTCAAGTTCGTTTTCTTCGCATCTGCAGTGATGGTCGCAGATGTCAACGATTTTAGCGCCTAATGTAATCGGGTCAACTACTTCAACAACAGCTTTTGGCATATTGGTCTTTTTCCATAGTTGTGTATCGTAGTTATCGGGCTTGTAGATGGATTGGAAAATCTTTGAATTTCCTTCGGAGCCAAATAGTACAACTTTTTTGTCGAATGTAGCAAGTCCTTCAACAGTGGTGGGTCTTTGAATGCCGGTAAATGCGTCAAGGGTTATTTTGAAGAAGAATTTTAAGTCAACAGTATAAAAACCTCTATTGAATGGAACTTGCTCAACATCGCTAAATACCCAGATTACTTCTGCCTTTCGTGGTTTAATGTTAATAGCTCTGTCCACTGTGTTTTGGCCGCTTTGTGTTAGATAAACCCTTAGGTTTTCCAAGCACTCTTTGTCACGGCAAGAATCGTAAATTTTATCGACTTGAATGCATACTTCGCCGCCATGTTTTTTACATCTGTCGATACTTGCTGTGATTCTTTCATTCATGCTTTATTTTCCTCCCATAAATTTTATTGGGTAAATCCCTCAATACATAATATGAATAAGGCATAAATGTGTGATTTTTTTTGTTTTTTTGTTTATACTTTTTAGCGCATTTTGCAAAAAATAAATAGAATAATTTTTCAATTGTTCATTTTTAATTCATGGATATTTAATCTTTTTAATTTATAATAAAAGTATATAAATTGACTAATACATTAAGCTATATTATAATAATTAAAACCAGGAAAATCTTTTCTTTCAGATAAACTAAAACGAGGTGTTTTTATGAATGAAAATAAAAACAAAAAGAATAGCAGTTTTAACCAGGGTATAATAATATTTTTGATTATATCCCTTGCTATTACTTTTTTGATAAATTACCTGCTATCCTTTTTCCCCGACAGGTTTAACGAAGAAATTACTTACAATAAATTCATAGAAATGGTAGAACATGGCCAGGTTGACTCAGTGCTTATAAAAAGCGACAGGATAATCATTGTACCCAAACCTGAATTTTTTGAAAACGACTATACCCCCACAGGAAGGATAAAACTAGAGCTTGCAAAAGCTAAAAAGCTTTATTTTTACACAGGTTATGTTGCCGACCCAAAATTAATTGAAAGGCTTGAGAGCCAAGACATTGAATTTAAAACCGAAATACAAAACTCTAGCCCCATTATGGATTTCTTCATTTCATGGGTTTTGCCCATCGGGGTTTTTTATCTATTGTCAACCCTTCTTATGAGGAAGATGACAAGCAAAATAGGGGGCGGCGGCGGTGTATTTTCCATGGGTCAGTCCAGGGCAAAGGTATACATTGAGAAAAAAACAGGGGTTACATTTAACGACGTAGCGGGACAGGATGAGGCAAAGGAGTCCTTGTATGAAATTGTGGACTTTTTGCACAATCCTTCAAAATATATCGCAATCGGCGCGAAACAGCCAAAAGGGGCGCTCCTTGTGGGGCCGCCGGGAACTGGCAAAACCCTTTTGGCAAAAGCCGTGGCAGGGGAGGCGAATGTTCCCTTTTTCTCCCTATCAGGCTCCGACTTTATTGAAATGTTTGTGGGCGTTGGCGCGTCGCGTGTCAGGGATTTGTTTAAGCAGGCCAGCGACCATGCGCCGTGTATCATTTTTATTGATGAAATTGACGCCATAGGAAAAAGCAGGGACGGGATAATTAGCGGAGGCGGGAACGACGAGCGGGAACAGACTTTAAACCAGCTCCTTGCTGAAATGGATGGCTTTGACTCATCAAAAGGGGTCGTGATTTTAGCCGCGACCAACCGGCCTGAAGTGTTGGATAAAGCACTTCTCCGCCCCGGCAGGTTTGACAGGAGAATTATCGTTGAAAAGCCCGACCTAAAGGGAAGGGAAGAAATACTAAAAGTTCATGCGAAAAACGTAAAACTAGGCGACGATGTAAACTTGCATGATATCGCCCTTGCCACAAGCGGCGCGGCAGGCGCGGATTTGGCTAATATCGTAAACGAGGCAGCTCTCCGCGCGGTAAGAATGGGCCGCGACCGTGTAAAACAGGAAGACTTGTTTGAAGCGGTTGAAGTAATAATTGCGGGAAAAGAAAAAAAAGATAGGATACTATCCGCCAAAGAAAAACGCCTTGTGGCCTTTCACGAAGTGGGCCATGCGCTGGCCGCGGCCCTGTCAAAAAATGCCCAGCCTGTCCAAAAAATCACCATAGTGCCGCGGACAATGGGGGCTTTGGGCTATACCCTTCAAATGCCTGAAGAGGAAAAATATTTAATGACAAAGGATGAAATCCTAGACGAAATCGTGGTATTGGTTGCGGGAAGGGCCGCTGAGGATGTGGAGTTTAACACCATGACAACGGGGGCAGCAAATGACATTGAAAGGGCAACCCGCCTTGCCCGCAGCATGATTACCCAATACGGCATGAGCGAAAAATTCGGCATGATGGCGCTGGAAAGCGTTGAAAACAGGTACCTTGACGGAAGAAACGTGTCCTATTGCTCAAATATCACCGAAGCATTGGTTGACGAGGAAGTGCAAAAGGTGATTAAGGATTGCTACAATAAAGCGGTTGAAATGTTAAAGGAAAACAGGGAAGTCCTAACAAAAATCGCGGAATTTTTAATCGAAAAAGAAACCATAACGGGAAAAGAATTTATGGAAATTTTAAATGAATACAAAAACGCTCAAAATGAAAGCCAGCAAGGGGAAATAACTAAAAATTAAAAATTAATTCATAAATTGTTAATAAAAGTAAATTAAGCTAAAATTGCAAAAAAACTTTCATACTTTTCTCCTTTACCGGGTAAACCTTGTTTTAAGGTTTACCCTTTTAATATTTTCAGGTAAAATTTACAAACTGTTTAAAACACCTTTACGGCCTTGTATTTTGGTTGACACTATTGGAAAAATAAGATAAAATATGAATGATCAATAAATTAAAGGTGGAGATTTGGTTGGATAAAGTTATTCTTGTTGTGGATGATGAAAAGCCCATCGTGGATATTTTAAAATTCAATTTAGTCAAAGAAGGCTATTCCGTAATCGAAGCCTACGACGGGGAAGACGGATATAATAAAGCAATTTCCCAAAACCCCGACCTTGTACTTTTAGACGTTATGCTGCCAAAAATGGACGGTTTTACCGTGTGCAGGAAAATCAGGGAGAAAAAGAGCATGCCCATAATTATGCTTACAGCCCGTGAGGAAGAAGTGGACAAAGTTTTGGGGTTGGAATTGGGCGCTGATGACTATATAACAAAGCCTTTTTCAGTAAGGGAACTTCTTGCTAGGGTTAAAGCAAACCTAAGAAGGAATGTGGCTGAAAATGTTCCTGAAAATGAAGGCGCAATTTTGAAATTCAACGGGCTTGAAATTAACACCGAAAGGTACGAAGTTAAAAAGAACGGGGAAGTTGTGGATTTGACATTGAGGGAATTTGAGCTTTTGAAGTTTTTGGCCCTGTCCCCTGATAAAATCTTTACCCGCGAACAGCTTTTGGAAAAAGTTTGGGGCTATGAATACTATGGCGACGTGAGAACCGTTGACGTTACGGTAAGAAGGCTTCGGGAAAAGATTGAAACAGACGCCGCAAACCCCAAATATATCGTTACAAAGCGCGGGGTTGGGTACTACTTTTCGCAAGGCGTGTAAATTTTAATCAAATTTTAATCTTTTCCAAATTTTATTTTAAGGCATTCCTGCTATTATAATGGCATAATAAAAGAGCAGGAGGTATTAACATGGTAACTTTAGAACAAGCTGAACGCCTTTGCGCAAGGGCAAATATTTCCTATGAAGAGGCTAAAAGGATTTTGGAAGAAACAAATGGTGACTTACTTGAGGCGGTAATCAGGCTTGAAAAGGAAGGAAAAGTCACGCCGCCTAAAAATGACGGGTCATACTCCACGCAAGAAGAAGAAAAATCCACTGTTAATAATGAACAAGAACCTGAAAGATTTTTAACTTTTAAAGAAATACTTAGAAACATTATAAACTGGTTTGTAAAGCTAATCAGGATTGGAAACGTAAATTACTTTGATGTATATCAAAACGGCGTAAAATTTATTTCAGTTCCCATTACAATATTGGTAATACTTTTAATCTTTGCCTTTTGGATTGTGGTGCCGCTTATAATTTTAGGCCTGTTCTTTGGGTTCAGGTATCAGTTCAGGGGCCCTGACATTGAGAAAACCCCGGCAAATAAAGCGGCCGATTCGGTTTACAAGGCGGCAAACACCTTAAAGAATGAATTTGTAAAACCTAAGGATGGTACGGATGGAAAAAATTCTGATAATTGAAGATGAGGAAAAACTCGCGCGCTTTATAGAGTTGGAACTTGTGCACGAAGGTTATGAAGTTTTTAAAGCTTCTGATGGAAAGGACGGACTTTCGCTTTTCAAAGCCCGTCCTTTTGATTTGGTCTTATTGGATATAATGCTTCCGGGAATATCAGGGATTGAGGTTTTAAGAAGGATAAGGCAGGAAAGCGACACCCCTGTGATTTTATTAACCGCCCGGGATTCGGTGCACGATAAGGTAACGGGGCTTGATTTAGGGGCTGACGACTATGTCACAAAACCCTTTGCCATAGAGGAGCTTCTTGCAAGGATAAGGGCGATTTTAAGAAAACAAAAGAAAAATGTCTTAAGATTTAAAGACTTGGTTTTGGATTTTAACAAAAGGGAAGTATATCAAAAAGGCGATTTAATTGATTTAACTAAAACCGAGTTTGAGATTTTATATCACCTGCTTTTAAACAAAGGCATGGTGCTTACCCGGGAACAGCTATTGCAAAAAGTCTGGGGCTATGATTACTTGGGTGAAACTAACACGGTGGATGTTTATATAAGGTATTTGCGGGCAAAAATCGAGGAGCCGTACAATGAAAAGGTTATCCAGACAGTTAGAGGTGTTGGGTATATTATAAAAGAATAGGTGAGGCTATGAACGAAAATAAAAATATACTAAAACTAAGCTCCAGCATTGCGGGGAAAATCGGGATACAAACCTTTTTGCGGCTTTTGTCGTTGACTTTAATTTTGGATTTTGCGTTTGTTATCTTCTTTTTTTCATTTATCTTTGTAAAAATCGAATACGATATAGAAAACAATAATATCACAAATTACACATATGTTGAGGAACTTCCCAATGAGCGTGGGTTTTTCAACTTTATATCAAGGCATTTTAAAAGCGGGAAGGTGCTTGAAAGAGACATTGAAATCCCAAGGGATAAAGATTTTTTGGAAAGATTTAAAGGCGCAAAATACAATATTTATATAAAGCGCGGGGAAAACATTGTTTTATATACTTATGATTTAGGCAATGACATTAAAATATTTTACGGATTTTTTATAGTTTTATTAATATTTGAAGCCATAAATATCATAACGCAGGTGGCAAAAAGCGAAAGAAAAATTAAAAAAGCCCTAACGCCCATTTCTCAAATGGCGCAGGCGGCAAAGAGTTTGGAATTATCTATGGGAAAACTTTCGGATTTTGAAGGGGTAATAAGCTCGATTGACGAAAACTCACTAAGCAAAGGGATTGACGTTTCAAGCGTTCAAAACGAACTAAAAGGGCTTGCAAGGGCTATAAACGCTATGCTAAAAAGGATTAACGACGCCTATTCATCCCAAATCCAGTTTGTGTCCGACGCCTCCCATGAATTGAGGACGCCGATTTCAGTAATACAGGGCTATGCGAATTTACTGGACAGGTGGGGCAAAAACGACGAAAAAACCATGCAGGAAGCAATTGACGCGATAAAAAGCGAATCCGAGCACATGAAGGAGCTAATAGAACAGCTTTTGTTTTTGGCCAGGGGCGACAGCCGCACAATTAATTTAAAATTTGAAAAATTTGATGTTAATTCAATTTTATGCGAAGTTGTAAGCGAAACAAAGATGATTGACAACAGCCGCCATATAATTCAATCCGACCTTCAGGAAGGCTTGGAAGTTTACGCTGACAGGCAGCTTTTAAAGCAGGCGGTGCGGATATTTGTCGACAACAGCGTAAAGTACACCCCGCCTGAGGAACAAATATTCATAAAGTCATATTTGGAAGGGCAAAATGTTAAAATAGTGATTTCGGATAACGGGATAGGAATACCCCATTATGATTTGGACAAAATTTTTAACCGGTTTTTCCGCTCTGAGGAATCCCGGGCAAAAAAATACGGCGGAAGCGGTTTGGGGTTATCAATAGCAAAGTGGATAATAGATAACCACAAAGGCTACATAGAAGTAATAAGCCGCGAAAAAATAGGGACAAAGGTGGTACTTACCCTGCCACAATATAAGGAATTAAAGGAGGCATAGCCTCCTTTCAGCATGAAAGCCGCAATTTAAAAGAAGCCCTGATTTTGGGGTTTTTAAATAAGGCTTTCCCTAGCGCCGCGCGAGGGAAAGCCTTAGTAAGTGGTTATTTTCAGGACACATGTCCCAAAGGCCGCGTTTTAAAGCATGCGGATTTGCCCCTAACAAAACAAAGCGCTTAAAAATGCAGTTTATCCAAATTCCCCCGCGTTATGGTGGATTATTTTTTTGGTATTTTTTAATTATTACGTCATTTTTGACGCTTATTTTATAATTTAAAACAAGCGCGTAAAAATCGTCATAGACGCTGTCATTTAACACTATTTCCAAAGGCTCAAGCTCAATTCCTTTTATGTCCAAGTATTCCACCGAAATATGGGCGCCATCCCTTGCGGTTTGTATGGATATGCTGTAATCATCATTTCTTATTAAAACAATCATCCCGTCGGGGGGCATGCTCCCGATATAAATCCCGTCATAACCCGAAACATCCACTTTTTGCATGGGGAATTCAAGGGAAAACAATTTGGCAAAGCCGGCATTGTTTTTTAAAACAAAATTTTCTATCCCAAAGGTTTTTAAGCAGATTAAATGCCCGCCCTTATCAGATAGATGATAAATTGTTTCATTGTCCACAATTTCGCGGATATCATCAAAATTTTCCCTTTCAATTGCGCTTTTGTCCTCTTCAAAAACCTGTCTTTTGTTTCCGTTTCCGTCAATTACGCTGATTGAATAATTATTTATATAAACTGTGCAGTCAGTGTCAGTAAAATCTGCGCACCTGTACTTTTTAACCAGATAGCCCCTGTCTTCAAAACTTACGCAAATGTTGGCGTTATCCTTAATGCCTGACAATTTCAGCTCGTATAAATCATATACTAAAAGTATGTTTTGGTAAAATTTATCCGAAATATTATAGTTAAAAACCTGCCCGATAATGTCGTCGTTATTATATAAATCCCAGTACTTTTCTATAATTTGGCCGCTGTTTTGGGATATTACCGAAATATTTTCAATGTTTTGGGCGTTTACAACAATGAATTTCCCTTCCTCGTTTAAAAGAAAGTTTCTGGCGTTTAAGCGCCTGTTTTTATTGACGGTCTTTGAAGAACTGTTTGAAATTATGTTTTTAATATGGGACAGAACTTCTTTTTTTGAAACCAAACCGCTGTGGGTTACTTTGTTAAACTCAAAATACTCTTTCGCGTTGTTTGAGGCGCTGTAAATGGGTACGGTGCCGTCCCCGCAGTTTGAATAAATTAAGTTTGAAAAGGCGTAATTGTCCTTTTCAAATTTATAAACCACCTTTATAATGGTTGCAACATTGCTTCCCGCGATATAAGCGGTAGGAACGCTAATTTCCTTTTGGGAAAGCCTTTCGTGAAAGGAAATGGCGTTGTCCATTAAAATTTTCGGTTTTCCGTCTTTGCCCTGCGCCCATGGCCTGGTTTTTAAAAATTCATAGGAGAGGCCGAAAACCAGTTTTGTTTTGTTATCATTTATGCATTTAATATACCCGTATTGGGAAGCATAGGCCATATTCGGGATTAGCTCATAACAGCTGGGCATATTTTTCACTAATTCTTTCACATATTTTTTCATCACGCTGTCAGGAATAATTTCCCCGAAAATTTTACCTTCCTCAAAGACGGATATAACTTTTGGCGCACCTAAAAATGGGGTGCCAAGGGATATAAAATATTTAACCCTGCAGGAATTGTCATAGCTTTGCTTTATATAGCTTTCAGCAATCAAGCCCCCCATGCTGTGGCATACTAAAATAACTTCGCCATAGTTTTGGCGGATGTAATCCGCTAAAATATCACGGTTAATTTCACAAGGCAGCCTCCAGTCGTAGGCGAAAAAATCCACAAAATATTCTGCCGAAAACTCTTTTTTTAGCTCTTCAACTATCTCTTTATACGAATCCATAGCCCCTTTTTGGTCATTTACGGGCTTTAGGTAATATCTTGAGTAGCCTTTTTCGCTTTGGGCCAGATACGGCACCATATGCTTTTCAAAATAGCCGCTTAAAACTTCCGCGGAAGTGGGTTCCCAAACTTTTCGCCTTCCGTATTTTAACCGTGACCCCATAATCCCGGGGATAACAATTATTGCGTTGGGGTTTTGGAAAAATGAGTAGAACTCAAATTTGTCCACATAAAGCCTTCCATTAATAAGCCTTGCGTTGTCATAGGGTTTTCCGAAAAATTTTTTCCTGTTGTTAATTTTAACTAATGCGCACTGGGTTTCCTCATCAAAGGAATACACATCTTTGTAGTTATGTGGGGATATACTATCATCAAAAATCCTTGCAAGCCTTATGCATTCGGAAAATAGCTCAACTTCACCGTATCTTGACATAAAAAATCCAACCCCGCTTATAGTTTTTGATACATTTTTATTCTGAAGTTTATACTTTCATGCAAAAAATGTATCCCGGATAAAGCGGGGTTGGTATTATAAATTGTCAGGTTTACAGGTTGTTAAAGATTTTGTCCTTGTATTTGTCAAGGATAACGCTAAAGGGTATCCCGATTATGTAGCATGCCACAAACTGGCCAAGCCCTACTGTAAGTATGTTATAAACTAACCCTATGCTAGTATAGCTTAAAAAAGTTAAATACGAACCAACAATCAAAGCGTTAAAGACTACGGGGAAAATCATGGCAATGTATTTGTTTTTTCTGAATATGTAGGTAAAAATCGCGGCTAGAAGTGTTGTAAGCGAGCCTAAAACAATGTCCCAAATGCCGTAACCGCCTAAAATATTTGCCACAAGGCAGCCTATAAACAGTCCCGGGATTGAAAGATTTGTATATATGGGGAGAATTGTCAACGCCTCTGAAATCCTGCACTGTACCGCACCGTAGGATATTGGCTGTAAAAGATAGGTTAAAACCGCGTAAATTGCGGCGATTAGCGCGCTATATACGATTTTTTTGGTCGTTGGCCTCAAAATAATCACTCCTTTTTAAATTTAGCAACAATTATTTTACATTCAATTCCGCAAAAAAACAATAAATAATTATATAAAATCTAAATTTTTCGAAAAATATATAAAATTCTTAAAACAATTGACAGTTTCAAAATGTTGGTATAAACTAAACATGATATGGAGGAAAATATGAATATCGCAGTAATAGATTTAGGCTCAAATTCACTTAGAATGACCATTTCAAAGGTACATGACGGGAAAATCACGCAGATTGAGTCATATAAAAAAATGGTAAGGTTATCAGAGGGGGCGTCTTGTGATAATATATTAAAAGATTTTGCGGTTACAAGGACTTTATCCGCTTTAGAGGAATTTTATAAAATCATAAAAAATTACTCCTGTGAAAAAGTCTTTGCGGTTGCAACGCAGGCGGTCAGGGCAGCCAAAAACAAAGAGGATTTTTTAAATAAAGCCAAAGACTTAGGCTTTTCCTTTGAGGTAATAAGCGGGGAAGAAGAGGCCTATTTAGGGTTTTTAGCGGTCAGGGAAACTTTTAATATGGACTGCGCCATTGTCCTTGACATAGGCGGGGGAAGCGCTGAGTTTGTATTGGTTAAAGGCGGGAATGCCCAAGCATTCGCCAGCCTTCCTTTAGGCGCGGTGGCGCTTTCTGAAAAATTTAAGGGCCAGCCCGTATCAAAGATGTATAAATATGTGACAGCAGAAATATCAAAAATACCCTGGCTTGACGAAGCCTGCTTTTTTGATATTTATGGCATTGGGGGCACAATCAGGACTTTGGGTAAAATGTTAAATAAAAAAGCCCAAAATGAGAGGAAAGTCCATGGGTTTGAGGCGTCTTACAAAAGTGTTTCTGAAATGTTTCATAAAATTATAAAAACCCCAATAGAGGAAAGGAAAAAAATTCCCGGTCTTGATGAGGACAGGATTGAAATAATACACGGAGGCATTATGCCCCTTAAGGTTTTAATGGACATTTTATCATCAAAAAGCCTTCATATAAGCGTTTACGGGCTTAGGGAAGGCGTGTTGATAGCAAAAAGGGATGAAATATTGTGAGCTTTAATATTGTACTTGTAGAACCTGAAATCCCGCAAAATACGGGAAATATCGCAAGAACCTGCGCGGCGACGGGCACAAAACTGCACCTTGTGAAACCGCTGGGGTTTTCTGTAAATGATAAATACCTAAAACGCGCGGGCCTTGATTACTGGCACTTATTAGATATAACCTACTATGAAAATTTAGATGAATTTTTAAATACCCACAAAGGCAAGAGGATGTTTTTCTCAACAACTAAGGCGGCAAAAAAGTATACCGACGTAGAATACCAAGACGGCGATTTTTTGGTGTTTGGAAAAGAAACAAAGGGGCTGCCTGAAGATTTGTTAAAAGAAAATCTGGATTATGCCGTAAGAATTCCCATGATAGACGGGGCAAGAAGCTTAAACTTGTCAAACTCGGTGGCAATTGTGCTTTATGAAGCCTTGAGGCAGCTGGATTTTGCCAATTTAAAGGAAAGCGGGTTTTTAGCAGGGCTTATAAAATGAGAAAAAGTGAAAATAATAATACCATAAACTATTTGTATTGGAGGGGAAAAGATGTCAAAGGTAAGGGAAATAACAGAGGCTGAATTTGATAAAGAGGTTTTAGAGTCAAATTTACCGGTTTTGGTTGACTTTTGGGCGCCGTGGTGTGGCCCATGCAAAATGCTTTTGCCTGTAATTGACGAAATCCATGACGAATATGAAGGAAGGCTTAAGGTTTTAAAAGTAAATGTCGACGATGAAGCGGGGCTTGCGCAAAGGTTTAATATAATGACAATACCAACACTCATCATTTTTAAAGACGGCGACATTGTCTTTCAGGAAGCGGGCGCAAAAACAAAAGAAATGGTGGAAGATATAATTAACGAATATATTTAATATTTAACAAGGAGGCTTGCTTATGGGGGAGAATGCACCCAAATTTAAATCCTCTTTTTTTGGGTATTCAAAAAAAGATGTCAATTCCTACATTGTTGACCTAATCGCAAAGACGGACAAAGAAATAATGGCAAAAGAAAATGAGCTAAAGGTTATAAACGAAAACCTAAACCAAATTTCTGAGGAAAACAGGAGCCTTAAGGCAAGGGTTAGGGAATTGGAGCAAGAAAAGCATTACATCTCAAACGCTATTATAAAAGCCGAACAGGAAGCCGCAAAGATTTTAGAAAACGCCGCAATTGAAGCCGAAAAAAAGAAACAGCAGCTTTTATCCGAAATAGAAAACGAGGAAAAAAGGTTGTTGGCATTGCAGGAGGAATTTGCGAAAAGGAAAGAGGAGTTATTAAAACAGCTCACTCAATCAGCTGATTCTGTAAGGAATTTGTCAAATTCCCTAATGAATGAGTTTGAACAATTGATTCAAAGCGCGGAAGAAAGGATTAAAAATATTAATTAGTACATACCTGCTTTAAAATATTTGTCTTATTTAACTTTTTACATAAAAACACAAAAAAAGTGCCGTTAAATACGGCACTTTTATATTTTTATACTGTTTAATCTTTCCAGCTCTTCGCTTGCCCTTTCCCATTCTAATATATATTGGTTAAGCTGGGCCTTTAAATTTTCAATTTGCAAAGATAATTCACAAACTTTTTCATAATCTTGCCCGTGTTCGGTCAATTCATTTGTAAGCCTTTCAATTTCTTTTTCCACATCATCAATTGTTTCCATGAGTTTTGAGATTTTTGTATTTAATTTCCGCTTGTTTGACTCCAGCTCTTTTTTTGCTTTATAGTCATTTTTAGGGCTTTCTTTTTTTACTTTTTCGTTTTTTTCCAAATCCGAAAAAGATGAAAAACCGCCTGCGTATTCAATAAAGCCATCGGGTTTTAAATATAAAACCTTGGTCTTTAGTTTGTTTATAAAATACCTGTCGTGGGATACGCACAAAAGGGTCCCGTCATAGGTGGAAAACGCTTCTTCCAGCACTTCCCTTGAAGGTATGTCCAAGTGGTTTGTGGGCTCGTCTAAAATCAAAAAATTCGGCTTTTTCATCATGACCAATAAGAGGGAAAGCCTTGCTTTTTCCCCGCCAGAGAGGTTTTTTATCTTTTTAAAAACATCATCGCCCGTAAACAAAAACATGGCAAGGGCGTTCCTGATTTCGGTGTTTGTAAGGTTGGGAAAAGTATCGCTTACCATATCAAAGGGGGTTTTTTCGTCGTTTAGGTTTTCAAATTCCTGGTCATAATAGCCAATTTCTACGTCATTTCCCACTTTTATTGTGCCGCTGTCCCTGCTGATTTTCCCTGCAACGGTTTTTATAAATGTACTCTTCCCACACCCGTTAGGCCCCACAATAAACACCTTTTCCCCCCGTTTTACCAACAGGTTTAATGAATTAAACACGGGCCTTTGGTAGGATTTTGACAAATCTTTTATGGTTAAAACCTCATTAGCGCCCCTTTTTCTTGAGTAAAAGGAAAACTTGATTTCATCTTCTTTTTGGGGCGGGGGAGCCAGGTTTTCCCTTATGCGCTCGATTTCTTTTTGTTTGCTTTCCGCCATGCGGATATTCCGCTCCCTGTTGAACTGCCGCTGTTGTTCGATAATTCCCTCAATTCGCTTTATTTCTTTTTGCGCTTCCTCATAGTTTTTGGTCAAAGCCTTTAAATACTCTTCCTTCTTTTTTACAAATGAGCTGTAATTGCCGTCAAACTGGATGATTTTTTTATCTAATAAATTTATGACCCTGTTGCAAACCTCATCCAGGAAAAACCTGTCGTGGGATATTACAATAAATGAGCCGTTATAGCTTTTTAAGAAATTTTCCAAATACCTTACTGAGTCAATGTCTAAGTGGTTTGTGGGCTCGTCTAAAAGCAAAAGGTTATAATCCCCTAAAAGCAGCCTTGCCAAAGCCGCCCTGGTTTTTTGCCCCCCGCTTAAAGTATTTATGGGCCTATCCAGTTCTTCTTCCGAAAAACCCAAACCTAAAAGCATTGAGCGGGTCCTTGCCTTATAGGTTAGCCCCCCTAGCCGCTCATATTCCTCATTAAGCCTTGCATATCGCATAATCAGGTTTTCTTTTGGGTTTTGGGAAATTTCAATGTTTAACTTATGAATTTCATCTTCCAGTTTCATAAGGTAGGAAAACACATTTAATACTTCTTCGTATAAGGTTTTGCCTGAGCCTTCAAAAACATTTTGTTTTAAGTACCCTATTTTACATTCTTTGTTTATAAAAATACTGCCAAAGTCATAAGGCTCCTGGTTTAACAAAACCTTAAACAAAGTGGTTTTCCCGACGCCGTTTGAGCCGATAAAACCGATTTTGTCGCCCAAGTTTACAGATAAGTTTATGTTTTCAAATATGAGATTGTCACCATAGTGTTTTGTTAAATCATTTGCCGAAAGTAACAGCATAGCAACTCCCAAAAATATAGGGCTGTTTCAAACGGGTATTGAAACAGCCCCGGATTTTTAAATATTATCTTTTCTTTATTGTGCCGTTTTCAAATAAAATTACGTTAACGGTATTGCCTTCTTCATCCAAAACTTTGATTCTGTCGTTTTCAACTTCAAGTTTCATGTTTACTCCTGAAATTAAGAAGGGGTTTGCGGGTATGAATTCCCCTTCGTTGTAGCAGGAAATAAAGGTGCAGGGGTAAACGTTGTTGTCGAAATTGAATTGGATGTATAGCTCTAATTTGCCGTCATTGTTTAAATCCGCTAATTTTAAATCCCTGACTTCCAATATTTCCATTCCGCCTGGAAGGGTAACTTCCTTGCCGCTGTCAAAGAAATAGTTTGTGCCGTCTTTATGATAGATTTCAACGTTTAATTTTTCTTTTACTTCAGCGCTTGATATTAGTGTATAGCCGCTGTCTTCTTCCATAATTTTTTCATATAGGTCTTTGTTTTCGTTTGCGATAATTTCAGCGTTTGTGTATTTTAATGTTTTATACCAGTTTGATAAGCGGTTCGCGCTGGTTAGGTAGTAATTTAGCTTTGTAATTGAAACAATTTCATAGAAGTTATTGTTTATAACACAGGCGTTATATTGTAAAACCATGTTTTTCCTAACGCCGTCTTCATTTAAAATGTATGTGTAAGTGTGGCTTGCGGTTTTATTTTCAAAGTCAATGCTGCTTTCATAGGTGGAAGCGTTTTTGGGAACGCCCGCTTTTTCAAGCCTTGCCAAAAGATTTGTAAACAGAAAGTTAAAATCAATCTTATCCCCGACATTTAGCTGGCTTGCCACAAACAAAACAATGTCCTGGTCATCTTCTGAAACAAATTTCGTAACATTTATGGGGTTTCCGTCAATCCCTGAAAATTCGGTGTTTTTATCCAAAACAACAAAGTTTTTAGGAGCCCTGATTTGGAATTCCCCGTCGGCGTTTTTATAATCACTTAAGCCATAGTCAAACCTGAATGCGTATGGCGCGGATAAATCAACGGTGTATGTACTTTCATCCCATGAAACCTTGCCGCCCAAGGAGTCAATTACAAACCTGACAGGCACAAGGGTTCTTCCGTCAATAATCATTGATGGGACGTCCAATATAATTTCTTTTCCGTCGGCGATTACTTTTGTGTCGTTTACAATCATTGTAATCAAATGCCCGCCTCCGGAAATGTCAATTTGCCTGGTTGCGTCATCCCATGACACAGTGTAGCCCAATTCTTCGGAAATCTTTCTTAAAGGTATCAATGTCCTTCCTTCCACAATAACAGGCGGGACATCAAAGGAAACCAAATTTCCGTTAAGCACTACCTTAACAGTCTGGTCCGCTGAAATTAAAACGGGAAAGACTGAAATTAAAAGGCAGAGTGAAAGCAAAAACGATAGTATTTTTTTCATAAGCATAACCATCCCTTTCAATGCTTTGGTTATTATTATACTTAATGTAGATTATAGACGAAAAATGGGCTTATTTCAATACTTTTTACAAAAAACGTATTGTGTAAATTTACCCTTTAGGTTAAAATATTAAAGATAATTAGAAAAATCTGTATAAGAGGTTTTTATGAACGCTTTTGTATTGAAACTAATTGCGATAACTGCCATGACTATTGACCATATCGGGTATGTGTTTTTTCCCTATAGCACATGGATGCGCGTGGCCGGCAGGCTTACCATGCCCATTTTTGCTTTTTTAATTAGCGAAGGGTTCAGGCACACAAAAAATATTGACAAATACATAAAGCGCATGTTTGTTTTTGCCCTCATTTCGGCGGTTCCTTTTTTCCTTTTGTTTAAAACCCCGTCGGATGTGCTTTTTGCGTACCTTTTCGCCCTTTTGGGGCTAAAGGGAGCGCAGCATGAGGCTGACAAAAGGAAAAAGGTTTTAAAGCTTTTGGGCTTTGCGGTTTTATCCTTGGTCTTTGTAACTGACTGGCCGCTGGTAGCCCCCTTGATGGTGTATGTGTTTTATTACGCAAACTATGATAAAAGAAAAATCTTTTTGGGCTTTACAAGCGTATTTTTTATCTGCTACGGGATTTTTTACCTTGTATGCGTGGCAATAAATGACATGGGCTTATTTTTGGCAAACAATATCCAGTTTGGGCTCTTTTTGGCATTACCCATAATTTTTTTATATAACGGTACTCAGGGCCCGAAAGCAAAATACCTCTTTTACTGGTATTATCCCCTTCACTTATTCGCAATCTGGATTATTGACATTTTATTGTAGTTTTGTTTTGGATATTTTTAAACTTGTGAAATATGTAAAAGTGTGATATTCTTGTTATGTATATCTCATTACGGGGGATGTGCGGCATGGAAGAAAAAGAGCTTATAAAGAGAATAAAAAAACAAGATGAAGAGGCTTTCAGGGAACTTGTGGATTTATACAAAAACAAAATCTATTCCCTTTGCTTTTCCATGCTTAAAAATGAGCATGACGCCGAAGACGCGGCGCAGGAAACCTTTATAAAGGTTTACACTAAAATTGGCAAATTTAAAGAGGACAGCACCCTGTATACATGGATTTATAAAATCGCCACAAATACATGCCTTGATTATATAAGAAAAAATAAAAGGGCAAAAATAGTTAGCATAAACGAAACTGACGAGGACGGAAAAACCCTTTTTGATATTGTGTCCCCATCGGGGAATCCTGAAGAGGGCGCAAATAACGCGCTGTTTTTGGAGGAGTTGAAAAAAGCGATAGATAAACTTCCCCCCGACATGAAAACAGCTGTGGTTCTTAGGGATATTCACGATATACCCTATCAGGAAATTGCGCAAATCACGAACTCAAATTTAGGAACTGTAAAAAGCAGGATTTCAAGAGGTAGGGCGGTACTTAAAAAGTTATTGAGCCAATGGGAACATTTAAGTGAAAAAAGCGTCAAAGAAGTGAAAGGGGGTGCCGAGTATGAAATGTGAAAAAGATTTGCTTTATGATTTTGTTGATAACCTTTTGGACGAAGAAAAGGCAATTGAGATAAAAAAGCATATACAGGCATGTTCTGACTGCCGTATGGAAGTCGAGGAAATAAGGCGCTATAAAGAAGCCATGAAAAGTTTAGGGGAATTAAATGCGCCTGCGGATTTTACAGTTAATGTACTTAAAAAGGTTAAGGAAATTAATAATAAGAAAGTTATTAGCATATATAAGCTCAAACCCGTTGTGGCATTATGCGCCTGCATTTGCCTTATAATCGCGTTGGCAAACCCGGTTCAAAAATTCCTGCTAGGAAATAAGGATAATAAAGCCATAATGGAAAGCAGTAATAACCAAATGCTTTCACGGTCAGAAGATAAAAGATATAAAGCGGAATCACAAAAAGAAAGTATATATGTTGACGGCGCGGACATTACCAATGAAATTGAAAATAATGAAAATAATGACATAAATGACGAAATTCAAAGCCAGGCACTAAATGATATAAACCGCCTAGATGAAAGCGTAAATGCCCAGGCAAAAGAAAGTACATTACAGCAAAGCAGCACAAGCCAAGCGGCTGAAGAAACTGATGTTTCGCAAATCCCACAGGGTGAAGAACCCCAGCAATCAAGCGAAACAGACAAAACCACTGAAGAAAATTTGGATGACGGGGAAAATATTGTCACATTTTTCGGCGTAGTTGACGGTGGCGGCCCTTTAAATCAAGGAGGTCCAAAACAAATAGCACCCAAAATCGGAATTGCCCAAGATAATGAAGGCCAAAAAGACGTAGTGTTATTCCAACAACAAGAAGAAACACTAAATGATAATGATCAGGAACAAACCCAAAATGAGAATGATAAATCGGTTACTTTTGCAAAACCTAGATATGTTGCAAAAAAAGCAATTGTTACTATTTCAAAAAATGACCTTTTAAATGAGGACTTATCCTATTTGCAATCTTTAAAATATGAGGAGTTAATCTCTTATTTGGATGAAAAACAAATACCCTATGAGGTAGACTTCGCAGATACGGACATAACGCAAAAAATATCTCAATTGGATGTTTTAATAGCAAGCCAGACAAATCAGGAAATTATTGAAAGCCTAAAAATGGAAAAGGAAAAGCTTTTAAACGAAGTATTGGTTGAAATAAACATTAGGGATGAATGATATGGGCAGGAATAAAACAAAATTTGCACTTACCATATGCGTTTGCGACGGCTCAATCTCCAATTATACCCGCACAATTTTAGGGGCAGTAACACAAAGGTTTAGGATTAATTTTAAAGTTATAAATATGCTGATAGGCGAACCTGCACAAAAACTTTGCGGTTCGCCTATTCCTGCTGAAAGCATAAACATGATGGACTCCCAACATGTCTTTTTTTTAAATGACGCGCCTTACATAGATGAATGTTTGAATATAAAAAGGCTTAATATAAAATATCAAACCATGTTTAACCCCCAAAAAAACATGGACATAGCTTTTGTCAGCACAAATTCCGAAGGGAAGACCCAATATACCGATGATTTTGCCTACGACTCTTTTTTGAGCCTCACCCAAAATGTAAAAGAAGCGATGGAATTTGCTTTTTTCCTGTCCGCAAAAAGAAACCGCAAACTTACTATGGTTTACGCGAAAGAATTTCCCAGCCATGAAAGGCTTTATAAAAAAATACTTCACGAAGACGCAATAAAACACAGAAGCGTCACTGTGAGGCTTTTAAACTACGAACAGTTTTACAACCAGTTTTTAAACAATATTTCCCTCTTTGATGTTGGAATTGCCCCAAGCTATATTTTAGAAGTAATTGCCCCAATTTTTAAACCCGGTTTTATTGTGGGGTATAAAAATTATGTGGATAAGGATTATAAAAACGCGATTTACACCTTCCCTGATGATTTGTCCTATTATGATAAAGCGCTTGCCCCGGCTTTGGTGGCGTTGTCCGTTTCAGAAATGCTTTATTATATGTTAAATAAAAAAACTGAAAGCCAATGGCTGAGGCGGGCGGTGTATTTATCCTTGCAAAAAGAAGGCCTTAAAGAAGAGGGGCTTCTTGATAGCATTATATATGAGCTAAAAAAACCCATACGGAATAAAAAAAGGACGGCTGATGCATAATTGAAAGTCTATGAGGAAAATAATAGTTTAATAATAGAGGGTTTAGAACATTTTAACTTAGAGCACACCTTTTTGTGCGGCCAGTGCTTCAGGTGGGAGCAGATGGATGATGGTTCCTTTACCGGGGTTACGGGGGGGAAGGTGTATCAGATAAGGGATTTAGGCGGCACTTTTGTTATTGACAACGCTACATATAAAGATTATAATTACTTAAAGAAATATTTGGACTTAGAGAGGGATTATGGCAAAATAAAACAAACCCTGTCTAAAAATGAGCTTTTAAAAAAAGCCATAAATGTTGGCTGGGGGATTAGGATACTAAGGCAGGATTTTTTTGAAACCTTGATTTCTTACATAATCAGCCAGCAAAACAACATAAAAAGGATAACAAAACTTGTAAACGCGTTGTGCGAAAAATATGGGAAACCCATTTTTTATAAAGGCAAAACCTATTACGCCTTTCCGACCCCGGAGGAATTGTCGGCTGCTGCAATCCCGGATTTATTGCAGCTGGGGTTAGGGTACAGGGCCGAATATGTGTATTATGCGGTAAAAGACGTTTTGTCAGGCAGGATTTCAGAAGAAATCCTATTGGATTTGCCCACAAATGAGGCAAGAAAACTTCTTTTGTCCATGAAAGGGGTAGGGGACAAGGTCTGCGACTGCATAATGCTTTTTTCTTTAGGAAAATCCGGCCTGTTCCCGGTGGATGTCTGGATCAGGCGGGTCATGGAAGAAAACTATTCGTCCGATAACCCGAAAGAAGCGGGCGAGGCTATGTTTGGGGAACTATCAGGTTTTGCACAGCAGTACCTTTTTTATTACAGAAGGAGCCAAAAGGTTGGTTAAAATGTTAGTATTTGATAGCTTAAATGCGGATAGGGTATTTGTCAGCTTAAGAAAAGGCCGCATAGACGATTGTTTTTTAGATCTTTTGGAATTTGGCGAAAAATTTAATATTGAGGAAAACATCCTAAAAGCGTATTTTTCCTATAAATTGATTTTATCAGAAAACCTTTTTGCAAAACTGAGCATAAAAAAGGAGATTTCGGAAGGAAGCCTTTTTGAGTGCGCAAACCAGGACATTATTTTTATTTTTAACCTTGTTGAAAAATATGAGGATAGCCTTCCTTCTTTCATAAAAAACTACTGTCCCACAGGCTGTTTTAAAGAAAAAAACCAAACCGTGAAAGACTACATAGTAAAGCTTGCCAATATTAAATTCCACAGGCTTTACACTATGGAATTGTCAAAGTTTTACCATAAATTCGGCTATGGCAAATTTGCCTTACATACCGCTTTTTCATACGACGGGGATTTTAAGGTTATAGAAAATATTGACGATATTAGTTTTTCTGATTTATATAACATTAATTACCAAAAAAATATAATAATTGAAAACACAAAAGACTTTCTCTGCGGCAAATTTGCCCACAATATTCTCCTTGTAGGCGACAGCGGTACGGGGAAATCCTCATGCGTGAAAGCCGCGTTAAACGGGTTTTCCCACGAAAACTTAAGGCTTATAGAGGTTAATAAGTCCAACATTTTTAAATTGGCAAGCCTTTTTGAAATTCTTAAGGATTACCCCAACAAATTCATTATTTTTTTAGACGACATCTCCTTTGAAAAGGGGGATGATTCTTACAAAGAATTAAAATCCATAATCGACGGGAAAATCTTAAAAAAGCCGGATAACGTGCTTGTTTATGCCACAAGCAACCGAAGGCATTTGATAAACGAAAAATGGTCGGACCGCATGGATGACGACGTGTTTAAATCCGACTCATTAAATGAAAACATTTCCCTTTCGCAAAGATTTGGCATAATTTTATTTTTTGAATCCTTTACACAGGAAAAGTATCTTGATATTGTTAAAAACATCTTAAGCGCAAAAAATATTGAGTTTACCGAAGAAATAAAGCAGCAAGCCCTAAGGTGGGCGTTAAAATATAACGGCAGGTCTGGAAGAACTGCAAGACAGTTTGCCAATTTTATAATAAAATCAGTAAACTAAAGTAAAAGGAGGATAAACCATGGAACTTAAAGGATCACAAACCGAGAAAAACTTATGGGCAGCATTTGCCGGGGAAAGCCAGGCAAGGAATAAATACGATTACTTTGCAAGTGTTGCTAAAAAAGAAGGCTATGAACAAATTGCGGAATTCTTCAGGATGACCGCGAACAACGAAAAGGAACACGCGAAAATATGGGCAAAACAATTAGGCATAATCGGTGATACTGCGCAAAACCTTCTTCATGCGGCGGAAGGTGAAAACTACGAATGGACACAGATGTATAAAGAATTTGCCGAAGTTGCTGAACAAGAAGGTTTTACAGAAATAGCAAGGCTTTTTAGGAATGTAGCGAAAATTGAAAAAGAGCATGAAGAAAGGTACAATAAATTAAGGGAAAACTTAGAAAGCGGCAAGGTTTTCAAAAGGGAAGAAAAGCAGTATTGGATTTGCAGAAACTGCGGGCATATCCATTTTGGCGATTCAGCGCCTGAAGTTTGCCCCACATGCGCTCATCCTAAAGCATATTTTGAAATCAGGCAAACAAACTATTAATACATACGAAAAGGGGTGCCAAAAACACCTCTTTTCTATATAATCTATATAATTTATAACCATCAAATCACCCCTTTAAAAGATGAACATCGTCTTTTAAATGGATGGTTTGGAAATTTTAATAAAGGGGATTTTTTAATGGAAAGAAAAACATTTTATATCACAACTCCGATTTATTATCCAAGCGACAAACTCCATATAGGTCACTCTTACAGCACAATTGCCGCGGACACCATGGCAAGGTATAAGCGCGCGAAAGGTTATGACGTGTTCTTTTTGACAGGCACCGACGAGCACGGTCAGAAAATCCAGCGCATAGCCGAGGAGCGGGGGCTAACCCCTCAGGAGCACGTTGACAATATAGTTGTTGGGATTAAAGAGCTTTGGAAACTATTAAACATTTCCTATGACAAATTTATAAGGACCACCGACGAGGAGCACGTTAAGGCCGTTCAAAAAATATTTAACAAGCTATATGAAAAGGGCGATATCTATAAAAGCGAGTACGAGGGCTGGTACTGCGCGCCTTGCGAGGCGTTTTGGACAGAACGCCAGCTAGTTGACGGCAAATGCCCTGACTGCGACAGGCCCGTTGAAAAGACAAAGGAAGAAAGCTATTTCTTCAGGCTTTCAAAATATCAGGATAAAATCATTGACTTAATTAAAAACAATCCCAACTTCCTACAGCCCGCAAGCAGGCAGAATGAAATGCTTAATAACTTCTTGTTGCCGGGCCTTGAAGATTTGTCGGTGTCAAGGACAACATTTAAATGGGGCATTCCCGTGCCCTTTGACGATAACCATGTAATCTATGTCTGGATTGACGCCCTATCAAACTATATAACCGCGCTAGGTTATATGTCCGACGACGACTCATTGTTTAAAAAATACTGGCCCGCCGATGTTCATTTAATGGCAAAGGAAATCGTGAGGTTCCACTCAATAATATGGCCCGCGATTTTAATGGCATTGGACTTGCCCCTTCCAAAACAGGTATTCGGCCATGGCTGGCTGTTGCTTGACGGGGGTAAGATGAGCAAGTCCAAAGGGAATGTTGTGGACCCCGTAATTTTGTGCCAAAAATACGGGGTTGACGCAATCAGGTACTTCTTAATGCGCGAAATGCCCTTTGGCGCCGATTCCTCTTTCTCTAATGAGGCGCTAATTAACAGGATTAACGCGGATTTGGCAAACGACCTTGGGAATTTGGTTTCCAGAACCACCGCCATGGTTGAAAAATACTTCGGCGGGACGTTAATTTCCGACCGCGAAGAAGGGGAATTTGACGACGAGCTTATTGAAATGGCGAAAGGCCTTTGCGCAGTAGTGGAAGAAAACCTTGACAATTTCCAATTCTCAACCGCTTTAGCGGAAATTTGGAAACTGATTTCCAGGGCGAATAAATATATCGACGAAACCATGCCCTGGGTTTTAGCTAAAGACGAATCCAAAAAGGCAAGGCTTGCAACGGTACTGTACAACTTATGCGAAGTTTTAAGAATTGTGGCGGAATTAATACTTCCCGTAATGCCTGAAACTTCACAAAAGATTTTATCCCGATTAAGTATTGGCAAAAACGATTGGGAAAGCGCGAAAGTTTGGGGCGTGTTGCCAAAAGACGCCCGTATTACAGGGGGAGAGGCGCTGTTCCCAAGAATTGACGTGAAAAAAGAGCTTGAGGAATTGGAAAAGATTTCCCAGTCCAACAAGCCGAAGGAAGAAAAGAAGGAAGAATTGGAAATTAAGCCCGAAATAACAATAGATGACTTTTCAAAGCTGGATTTGAGGGTTGCAAAAGTAACCGAATGTGAAAAAATAGAAGGAACGGAAAAGCTTTTAAAACTTAAGCTATCATTGGGAAGCGAAGAAAGGCAAGTGGTATCGGGCATTGCAAAATACTATACACCCGAAGAACTTGTTGGCAAAAACGTGGTATTAATCGCGAATTTAAAACCTGTAAAAATCCGCGGTGTTGAATCCCATGGCATGATACTGGCAGCTTCATCAGGCGATATGTTAAAAGTTGTTACAACTGACGGGAACATTCCCGAAGGCGCGGAGGTAAGATAATGTTTTTTGACTCCCATGCACATTACGATGACAGGCAGTTTAACGAAGACAGGGATAGCCTTCTTTCAAATATGAAAAACATGGGTGTTGGCTATATCCTAAACGCGGCAAGCGATATAAAAAGCAGCCGGTTTTCGCTAAAGCTTGCCCGCCAGTATGACTTTATATACGCCGCGGTGGGCGTGCACCCCCATGAAGTAGCACATCTTGTGGATGAGGATATAAATATAATAAGGGAGCTTTCCCGCGGTGAAAAATGCGTAGCCATTGGGGAGATAGGCCTTGACTATTACTATGACCATTCCCCAAGGGATATGCAGAGATTATGGTTTAAAAAACAGCTTGAGCTTGCGAAAGAACTTAACCTGCCATATATAGTTCATGAAAGGGAAGCCTGCCTTGACTGTTTGACAATTTTAGACGAAGTGGGGTATTTTAACGGTGTTATGCACTGTTTTTCAGGAAGTTTGGAAACCGCCAAAACCCTGATAAAAAAGGGAATGTATATATCTTTAGGCGGGCCGGTTACATTTAAAAACGCCCGCCACAGTGTTGAGGTGGCAGGAAATATACCTTTGGAAAAACTGTTGATTGAAACGGATTCCCCATACCTTGCCCCCGTGCCTGTGAGGGGTAAGCGGAACGACTCGTCAAACCTAAAGTACATTGCCCAAAAAATAGCCGAAATCCGTGGCGTTGACGTGTCGGTTATAGAAAACGCCACAATGGAAAACGCCAAAAGGTTTTTTGGGATTTCATAAATTTAAGGAAGTGATTTTATTGACCATTACCTATGAGCTAGGCGACAGCCTTTATATAAACATAACAAACAGGTGCAAAAACCGCTGTGACTTCTGCGTCCGGCAAAACCCCGACTGGATAAAGGATAATTTGTGGCTTGAGCGTGAGCCGACGGCGGAAGAAATAATTGAGGATTTAAAAAAGCGGGATTTGGGTAAATACAAAGAAATAGTGTACTGCGGCTATGGCGAGCCGACGGAAAAAATAGATGAGCTTATTGAGAGCGCAAAATTTATAAAAAGCCAAGGGGATTACAAAATAAGGATTAACACCAACGGCCTTGGGAATTTAATTCATAAAAGGGATATAACGCCCCTCTTTCGCGGATTAATTGACGTGGTATCAATAAGCTTAAATGCCAAAAACGCAAAGGAATATGACGCCATATGCCACAGCGTCTACGGTGAGGAGGCGTTTTACGCTTTAATTGAGTTTGCGAAACTTTGCAAGGACAAGGTAGGGGAAGTGGTATTTACCGTTGTGGACATACTTCCAAAAGAGGATATCGAGGAGTGCAAAAAAATCGCCGAAGAAGCGGGGGCCCGCTTGAGAGTACGCGAAATGATAAATTAAGTAACAGCTTTATGGTGTTATCCATATAATGAAATAGTCCCAGATTTTATGAGGTGGTTTATATGGATAACATGGAAAACATTTATGACTACTACGAGAAAAAGTATAAAAACCAAATGCCGTCAATATTGGTCCCCATTATCTTTGTCCCCTATGAATTGGTTGCAAACCTCCTTGAAAACTACATGCTTAAGCCCTACAAAGTGGAAACTAAAGAAAACGATAATATTTTAAGCTATTTTGACATAAACTTTCCTGAAAATGATGAGGATTAGTACTTAAAAAAGGATTGAAAGAATTTCAATCCTTTTGTTTTTATACAAAAAACCTCCCGTAAAAGGGAGGTTTTTTTGTTATAGCTTAATAAACCTTTTTCAATGCGGCAAACCAAACGGGTTATATTTATGTATATAATCTTATATATCCACCTTTATATACTTTTCCCCCACGAAGGAAATTTCAGCTTTGCCGGAAGAGGAGTCGGTAATTTTGTTTACAAAATAATCCCCTTCTTCTTTTTTCACGCACACAAACATTTCCACTTTGTCGGTATAAACCGTGTCATCAATCATATAACCGCCCATGTTTATTTCATACTCAATTTTTCTGTGCATAGGGTAGTCAACCTTCACCGAATAAATGCAATATTTTTTCACCTTCACAATGCCGCTTTCGTTAACCGCCAAAGAGGCGGCCTTGCCGTACGCGCGGACCAAACCCCCCGCGCCAAGAAGGATTCCGCCAAAATACCTGGTCACTACCACTGCCACATTGGTTACGCCCTCTTTTTTTAGCACTTCCAAAACGGGAACCCCCGCGGTCCCTTGGGGCTCCCCGTCGTCGGAAAAGCGCATGATATTGTTATCTTTGATAATGTAGGCATAGACATTGTGGGTGGCGTTGTAGTGTTTTTTGCGTATTTTATTGATAAAATCAATGGCTTCCTCCTCGCTTTCAACAGGGGTGCAGTGCCCTATAAAGCGGGATTTTTTTTCAATGTATTCAATTTCTGACGCCTTTTTTACGGTTATATAATTTTCATTTGCCATAAAAATTCCCTTCCACAACTATTCAATTACAAATTCCTTTAGCCTTTCCCTTAAGACCCTGTCCGCCATAACCACCATGGTTGTGCCCAAAGGGCCGTATTCTTCCTCAAGCACAAGCTCGTTTTGATGGATTAGCGCCACTTTGTCCCCCGCTGTGTATGGGAACAAAAACTTGGTTTTTATTTTTTTGCCCGGCAAAACTTCCTCCAAAGCCTTTAGCAGTTCGTCAATACCGATATTGTATTTTGCGCTGATATTTACGATATGATCATATTTTCCCGAAGGCCTTGGAATGATTTTGCCATCCCTCGCGTCGGTTTTATTTAAAGCTAAAATCTGGGGCTTATCACCGCAGTTTAGTTCGCCAAGGAGCCTGTTTACCACTTCAATCTGGTTTGCCATTTCAGGGTTTGTGGAGTCCACCACATGGATTAGTGCATCTGCTTCCACCACTTCTTCCAGCGTGGACTTAAACGCGTTTATAAGATGGTGGGGAAGTTTTCTTATAAAACCTACCGTGTCCACTATTAAACAATTGCGGCTGTCGGAAAGGGTTATCCCGCGATAGGTGGTGTCAAGGGTGGCAAAAAGCATGTTTTCAGCAAACACCCCGGCGTTTGTCAAGGTATTTAAAAGGGTCGACTTTCCTGAGTTTGTGTATCCCACAAGGGCCGCCACCAAATGCCCCTGTTTTTTTCTTCCTTCACGCAGAAGCGCCCTGTGCTTTTTAATGTCAACCAGCTTTTCCTCCAAGGCTTCAATGCGGGCGCGGATATGCCTTCTGTCGCTTTCAAGCTTTGTTTCCCCGGGGCCCCTTGTGCCAATCCCGCCCCCCAGGCGGGATAGCTGCTCACCCATGCCTGTAAGGCGGGGAAGCATATATTTTAACTGGGCAAGTTCCACTTGGATTTTGCCTTCGGCGCTTCTTGCGCGGGAAGCGAAGATATCCAAAATCAGAGTGGACCTGTCAATGACCCTGACCCCCGTTATATCTTCAATGTTCCTGATTTGAGAGCCTGAAAGCTCGTCGTCAAAGACAAGTAAATCAGCCCCCAGAGTCTGGCAGGCGTTTTTTATTTCCTCAAGTTTTCCTTCCCCCACATATGTGGCTTTTTCAATGGTATTTCTGTTTTGCAAAACCTGGGCGACCACATCGCCCCCTGCGGTTTTAACCAGTTCCTCAAGCTCTGCCATGGTTTCTTCGGTTGAGTCGGACAAAACGTCGACCAAACCCCTGTGCACGCCGCAGATTATAACCCGCTCTTTTTGCTTTTCCATTTCTTGCATATTATCAACCCTTTCAAAAAGGCAAAAGTTTTCCCATGTATTTTATGAGTATAGCAAAGAATATATATTTTTTCAAGAATAATTGAATATGCTTAAAAAAGGTGTGCAATATAATTATATAGGCTTAAAATATTTTTAGGGGTGAAAAATTTTTGTTAACGTTTTTATCGCTTTTGTGGGGCTTTGCCATAAGCTATTTTGGCGGGTTTTTTGAAGCAAGCGTTTTTGGTTTTATATCATTTTTGCTCATATATGTGTTTTTTAATCATAAAAGAGCAATATCACCCTTATTTTTTGTTTTTGTAATCTTATTTATTGGTCTTTTTGGCGATATTTTAGCTATATTAATAAAGGAGTTTGATTTAAATATAAACTACTGCTACTGGGCAATGTTTATTTTTTGCACAATTATTTCAATATTATATAAAAACCGCGCGGCATTTATAATATTAACATTACAAATGTTTTTAACAATTATTAACTCACTAAATCAGGAAAAATCCGCCATAGCGTTTATTTACCTATGGGTTGGCGCAACTTGTGCTTCAATATTTAGGCTTTCTTTTTGTAATAAACTCAATAAAATATTACGTTTTTAATAAATTTTCCATTATTACTTTACTTTGCTTTGGGTTATTTGCTATAATTTTTAAGAACAGATGTTTGCAATTTTAGGAGGTGCGGCAATTGGAATTAAGAAGGGAATCAAATGTTTTTAAAATACTGGCACCTGTTTTAATTATCGTTTTGTTAACGCTTTTAGGAGTGGTAATTGGTTTTGTTATTTCACGATCTGACGATAATAATAGAATAATGCACCATATTTATATAAATGATATCCGCATAGGGAATATGGACAAGGAACAGGCAAAATTGGTTCTTTCAAAAAAGTATGATAATAACAATGATAACTTTATAACCATATTTTTCGATAACCAAAAGCATGATTTTAAGCTGGCTGACCTTGGAATTACATACGATTTAGACCATACAATAAATAAAGCCCTAAAAGAGGGGCAAAACCAAAAGAGCGTTTTTTCAAAAATTTTTAAATTTACATACAGGTTTAGGAAAAAGGTTTTGCCCTTAAGCATCCGTTTGGATGAAAAAGTTTTTGATAAAATTGTGGGTGAACTGCTATCGGAAATAAACAAAGAGGCAACCGAGGCTAAAATTGAGATTATCAATGATGAGCTAATAATCGTAAACGGCAAAAGCGGCGTAGGCTTTAGCAGGGACGACATAAAAAAAGAAGTGATAAATGCCGTGATAAATGATATAAAATCCATCAAACTGTTTTCAAAGCAGTTAAAACCAAAAGAAATCAATGTGGATGAGCTGTATGAGGAATTTACTGGGGACCCTGTTGACGCCCATTTTGAGGTAAAAGACAACGAGGCTGTTTTGATTGCGGAAAAATACGGCGTTACATTTGACAAGGAAGTTGCCAGAAAGATTATAGAAGAAAACCGCGAAGAAGGGAAACGTTTCACAATCCCTGTAACCCTCATTAAACCTAAACGTTTTCAGGATGAAATCAAGGATTATTTATTCCGCGATGTTTTGGGCGAGTATTCCACAGGGTACCAGACATCAAGCGTAAACAGGGCAATAAACGTGGAACTTGCAAGCTCAAAGCTAAATGGTGTGGTACTAGGCCCGGGGGATGAGTTTTCCTTCAACAATGTGGTGGGGGAGAGAAGCGCGAAAAACGGCTATAAAACCGCCCATGTGTATATTGCAGGCATGATTGAAGACGGTATCGGCGGGGGCATTTGCCAGGTTTCTTCCACCTTATATAACGCTGTTTTAAAATCAAATTTAGAAATTACCGAACGAAGGAACCACCAGCTGATTGTGGGCTATGTGCCGTTAGGGCAGGACGCGACGGTGTCTTATGGCGCCATTGACTTTAAGTTTAAAAACAACACCGAATACCCGATAAAAATAGTAACAACCAATAAAAACAGGGTAATGCATGTAAAAATTTTAGGCACTAAATTTGAAAATATTGATATTTCAATTGAAAATAAAATCCTTTCTACCACACCCTATACCACAATAGAAAAATTGGACCCCTCACTCCCTGCGGGGGTTAGGAAGGTTACCCAAAAAGGCGCAAACGGGTATGTGGTGGAAAGCTATAAAATTATTAAAAAAGACGGAAAAATCATTGACAGGGTTTATCTGGGGAAAAGCACCTATAAACCCACAAACGAATATGTTTCTGTCGGCACAAACCCGACAATTTCAATTGACCCTCAAAATGATGGTATTGATACCCAAAATAATTTGGTGAATGAAGAAAATAACGGCCAACCCGTAATAAACGAGCTCGCGCAAGACGTGCAAAATAGCCAACAGCAGGCGGAAAACCCGGATTTACAAAATACGCAAGACATATTTTTTGAGTGAAGGTACTAAATAGCAGGAAAGGAATGGTCCAATTGCCTAAGAACACTTATGACAATACAAGCATAACTTCGTTAAAAGGCGCAGACCGCGTAAGGAAGCGCCCGGGGGTAATATTTGGCTCTGATGGCATTGAGGGCTGCCAGCACTCGTTTTTTGAGATACTCTCAAATTCCATTGACGAAGCAAGGGAAGGCTATGGCAAAGTTATTGAGGTTACCCGCTTTAAGGATTTGTCCATTCAGGTGAAAGACTACGGCCGCGGCGTTCCGGTGGAGTACAACCCCAAAGAGGAAAGATATAACTGGGAACTTGTGTACTGCGAACTCTACGCCGGGGGTAAATACAATAAAGAAACCAACTACGAATACAGCTTAGGGCTAAACGGGCTAGGCGCCTGCGCGACCCAGTACAGCTCTGAATATATGAATGTCACGGTTTTCCGCGACGGCTACAAATATGAGCTTTTCTTTGAAAAAGGCGAAAATGTGGGCGGGCTTTTTAAGGAGCCTTATAAATATGAATCCACAGGGACAATACATAAATGGAGGCCTGACAGGGAAGTTTTTACAGATATTGACATACCGTTAGAGTATTTTTTGGACGTATTAAAAAAACAAGCGGTGGTAAACAAGGGCTTAAAATTTAAATTTTATTATGAAACTGACGAAGGATTCGACGAGTACGAATTTTACTACGAAAACGGTATAAACGACTATATACAGGAAATCGCCGGCGGCACAAACTTTACAAAACCCGTCTATTACGAAGGTGAAAGGCGGGGAAAGGACCGGGAGGACAAGCCCGAGTACAAAGTCAAAATGCAGGTGGCATTTTGCTTTAGCAATGAGAAAAATTTGATTGAATATTACCACAACTCCAGCTTCCTCGAGCACGGGGGCTCCACTGAAAAGGCGGTAAAAGCCGCTTTTGTGTACGCCATTGACCAATATATCAAGCAGAATAATAAATACAACAAAAACGAAGCAAAAATTACCTTCAACGATGTTGCCGACAGCCTTGTCTTAATTTCCAACTCCTTTTCCACCATGACAAGCTATGAAAACCAGACCAAAAAGGCAATAACCAACAAATTCATCCAAGAGGCTATGACGGAATTTTTAAAGCACAATTTAGAGGTTTATTTTATTGAAAACAAAGAAGAAGCGGACAAAATCGCCGACCAGGTATTGTTAAATAAAAGAAGCAGGGAAACCGCTGAAAAAACAAGGACAAGCATAAGGAAAAAACTCTCCGGCAACATGGACGTTACAAACAGGGTCCAAAAATTTGTGGACTGCCGCTCAAAAGATGTCTCAAAGCGGGAGCTTTATATCGTGGAAGGGGACTCTGCGCTAGGTTCATGTAAATTAGCAAGGGACGCGGAATTCCAGGCCATTATTCCTGTCCGCGGGAAAATCCTAAACTGCTTAAAAGCTGATTACGATAAAATTTTCAAAAGCGAAATAATCATGGATTTAATAAAAGTTTTAGGCTGCGGGATTGAGGTTAAAAACAAGCACACAAAAGACTTGAACACCTTTGACATCAACAATTTAAGATGGAGTAAAATCATAATCTGCACCGACGCCGATGTGGACGGTTTCCAAATAAGGACCCTGATTTTAACCATGCTTTACCGTCTAGTCCCGTCGCTGATTGAGGCAGGGAAGGTATTTATAGCGGAAAGCCCGCTTTTTGAAATAACCACAAAGGATGAAACATATTTTGCCTACAGCGAAAAGGAAAAAGCTGAAATCCTAAAGAAAATCGGGAACAAAAAATATACCATAAACCGCTCTAAAGGCCTTGGCGAAAACGAGCCTGAAATGATGAGGCTTACCACCATGGACCCAAAAACCCGCAGGCTTATTAAAGTTGTACCCGATGAGGCCAAGAAAACCGCGGAGATGTTTGAACTACTTTTAGGCGATAATTTGCAGGGAAGAAAGGACTTTATAGCTGAAAACGGGAAATATTACCTTGATATGGTTGATGTAATGTAAAAAAAGCCGTGAATATATAAATTCACGGCTTTTTATGTAACAGTAGTATAAAGTTTTTGGGAACAAGCTAAAAGAGTAAAATTTAGGTACAAAACCAAAAAAGCCGCGTTTTGCGGCTTTTTGGTTTATAAATATTAAAATGATGATTGTTCGGTTCTTTCGATTATTTCATCCTGAAGCGCTTTGGACAGGTTTCTGAAGTGGTCGCTGTATCCCGCAACCCTTACAATGAGGTCCCTGTATTCTTCAGGGTTCTGCTGCGCTTTAATGAGGGTCTGCTTGTCAATTACGTTAAACTGGATGTGGTGCCCATCCATCTGGAAATATGCCTTAATGAAGTTTGCAAGGTTCAAAAGCCCTTCTTCCCCTGCAAGCAGTGACGGTGTGAATTTTTGATTTAACAATGTCCCGCCCGTCTTTAGATGGTCCATTTTAGCGCAGGATTTAATAACCGCCGTAGGCCCGTTGACATCCGCGCCCTTTTCAGGGGAAATTCCTTCTGAAACAGGTTTTCCAGCAAGGCGTCCGTTGGGGGACGCGCCCATTACTTCGCCAAAGTAAACATGGCATGTGGTGGGCAACATATCAATCCTGTACTCGGCGCCTCTAACGCTTCTTCTACCAGTTACGGCGTTATAGTATGAATTAAATACCGCTTTCATAATATCGTCGGCGTAGTCATCGTCATTTCCGTATTTTGGCGTTTTTTCGCTTACCAACTCTTTTATGTGCTCATAACCTTCAAAGTTGTTTTCCAATGCCTTCAATAGTTCATCCATGGTAAACTTCTTATGGTCATAGACATTGTACTTAATAGCAGCCAATGAGTCGGTAATGGTGCCGATACCAACACCCTGGATATACATGGTGTTGTATCTTGCGCCGCCGGCGTTATAGTTTTTGCCCTTTTTAATGCAGTCGTCGGTGATTACTGAAATGAAGGGCACGGGCATGTATTTTTGATACAACCTTTCAATAATGTTGTTGCCCTCAATTTTTATATCAATAAAGTAATTCATTTGTTTTATAAATGCGTCATACAATTCCTCATATGACTTAAAATCCCTCGGGTCGCCTGTCTTTAAGCCTATCTGCTTATTGGTGTATTTGTCAAAACCATTGTTTAAGGTAATTTTCAAAATCTTTGGAATGTTAAAATACCCTGTAAGCCAATAAGCTTCCTTTCCTACACATCCTGTTTCAACGCAGCCCGTTGCGCAGCCTAAACGCGCGTCTTCCAAGGATTTCCCGGCGTTTAAAAGCTCCTGAACTATTGCCTCGGTATTGTAAAACGCAGGCTGACCCCAGCCCTTTCTTGCGATTTCACAGGCCCTCAACAAAAAGCCCATGGGCGTCTTTTTGGAAATTTGGACGTTAGAGCTTGGTTGCAAAAGTTTCATTTCGTCCATAACATCCAAAATTAAATAGCTTACGGGATTTACGCCGTTTTGCCCGTCTTTGTTAATCCCGCCGGTATTAATATTTGCAAAGTCGGTATATGTGCCGCTTTCTTTTAAGGTAATGCCTACTTTCGGCGGCGCTGGCTGGTTGTTAAATTTAATCCACAGGCACTCTAAAAGTTCCTTTGCGAAATTGTCGTCTAAAATCCCGCTTTCCACATCCTTTTTGTAGAATGGGTATAAATGCTGGTCAAGGCGCCCAGGTGAGAAAGCGTCCCACGGATTGGTTTCAGTGGTTACCCCGATATGAACAAACCAATACATTTGAATTGCCTGATAGAAAGTTTTTGGGGCAAACTCGGGAACCACCGAGCAGTTTTCGGCAATCTGTAAAAGCTCTTTCTTCCTTTGCGTATCCGTTTCTTTCTTCGCAAGCTCGAAGGCATACTGGCTGTAGCGTTTACCGTAGATAATAATCGCGTCGCAGGCGATTTTCATAGCCTCAAGCTCGGCCTTTTTGTCCCACGCTTCCGGGTCATTTAAAAAATCAAGACTTGCGATAGCTTCATCAATATCCTTCTTAAAATCGGAAAACCCCTTGTGATAAAAACTATCCCCTGCCGCAGTGTGGCCTGGCGCGCGCTGTTCCATAAACTCAGTGAAAATCCCCGCAGCATAAGCGTCCTTCCACTTTTGGCTCATGGAATTCATGATTTTGTGCCTCATGGAGCGCTTTTCCCAATAGGGGATGATTTTTTCCGCCTGGGCGGCAAAAGCGGCCGGCCTGCAAAAT
>ENA-OWOZ01000157-OWOZ01000157.1-bioreactor-metagenome-genome-assembly--contig:-NODE-157-length-97716-cov-34.219933_pt1 | contig 97716 bp, 85 predicted proteins | sample MGYA00238140_ERZ651804 | MGnify/ENA primary metagenome ERZ651804 (study PRJEB26910, sample SAMN07631232) | bioreactor metagenome | isolation source: Switchgrass digestor | place: USA: Dartmouth...
TACGTGTCATAAGACGGGGTGTTGATCATGAAGCGCGAACGGATCATCAAACTCCTGCTTGTGGGAGTCATCCTATTCTTTGTCGTAAGGTTTGGCATTATACCCATGCTTTCGGGAAGTGCCTTCAAGGAGTACCTGGGCAGGATAACCGCTGATAAATACAATTTTTCCGAAAACGAGTATGCCGTTATTGTGGTGGGCTCTGAGCCGGAAGGCATTGCTGCGGCTGTGTCCAGTGCCAGAACCGGCCTGAAGACGTTGCTCATAACCGAAGATTCCGATCTGGGAAGCTATATCAAACGCAGCATGATCGCTGAGATCAAGCCGGATGAGGGCATAATAGGCGGCAAAAAGGAAAACCTCAACAGGGGTTTTTACAAGGAACTCTTTGGAAGCCTGAGGCTGGGATTTACCGCTGAGGATTATCTGTCGTCCGTTGAAAACCTGACCAAACAGATAAAGAATCTGGCGATTCTGTATAACTGCAGGCTGACCGACGTGGTGCTGGAAGGCAGTCTCCTTAGGCACATAAGGGTGAATGTGGATGGCCAGGAAAGGGTTCTGTCGGCTGCTGCTTATGTGGATGCCACCCAGTTCGGCGATCTTCTGGATCTTTGCCAGGTGCCCTATACGACTGGCTCGGCGGATCTCAACCTTCCGGATACCTACATGCCCCTGGCATTCAATTTCATGGTCTCGGGCGTCAAATGGGACGACATGAGGCAGATACAGAAAACTTCCGATTTCATCCACCAGTTCAGACAGGTCCTGATGGCCTATCAGCCTTTTTATAAAAGAACCAAGATCGAAAGCCCCACATTTATTGAACAATCCGAGGATAAGCTCATCATCAGCGCCATCAGGCAGTGGGGTGTGAATGTAAATGATCCCGAAGATGTGAAGCAGGCCTACGCGGATGCCATGGATGAAGCCATTCTGCTGACCGCCTATCTGAAAAACGTGCTGGTGCCTTTCGCGGAATGCACTTTCGAGGCGGCGGCCGATGAGCTTTTCATTCCGGAATACAGGCATTATGCCGGCCGGTATACCCTGACTGTGGCGGACATCCTGGAGAACCGGGATTTTGCCGATAAGATTGTGCTGGCTTCTGCGCCGGTTGACGCGGGCAAGTTTGTAGGCAACGGTTTAAGCTATATCATCACCGATCCCAATGTCTACGCCATTCCTTTAGGCTGTATCATTCCCGTCAACGTGGACAATGTGCTCATGCCGGGTGCAAAGGCCTCTTTTAAGTCCCTGGCAGCCACCAGCGCAGGCCATATTCCTATCCGGATCACCATGGGCGAGTCCGCCGGACTGACAGCGGCATGGAGCTTTCTCAACAACCGGACGCCGGCTGATATTCTCAGCATGACCGGGGAAGAGCTTGAAACTTTCAAATCTTATCTCCAAAGAGGCGGGGTTTTTCTGAAGGATATATCCGAAAAGCTGATGGACGCTTCCACCGGCCAGCCTCTGGAAAACACCTGGGCTTATCCTTATATCCGCGAGTTGGCCGAATACGGCCTGCTTGCCGGGGGCGAGGGGAATGATTTCAGGCTGGACAGCGAAAGCAGCTGCGATGTGATGTCGGTACTCCTGAAGAATGCCATTGTCAAAATTGCCCCGGACGCATACAACTTCAACGTGGCCGGCATGCTCGAGGCTTATGAGACCAGTGACAGGCTGACCGGCGAAAAAGCCGCTTCCATGATCCTGGATGCCCTCGGGGTCTCCTATACGCCCGGCGAAGCCTTCAACGTCTTATCAGGCCTGGAACTGTACCGGAAGGTTCCGGAAGGGAAGCTGACCCAAAACGGCGGCGTCACCATGGATGTGGTGTACTGCCTGGCGGTGGAAACCGCGCGCCTGATGAAATAGAAACAAAAGGGGCTGTCCCGGAACCATCGCCTGATTCTGAGACAGCCCTTTTTTGTTCTGTCTGTCAACCCACAAGGCAAATCGCTTTTGTCAGTCGTTGAGATAGAAGTAAATAACGGCGGTAAACTGGCTGTTATCAAACTTATATGCATTCACTGCTTCCTGGACAGCCAGGACGGTAATAACAGCCTTATATTCCCCGGGTCCCACTTTTTGACCAGCCTTATCGGTCATATCCCATTTATCCTGCCATGCCAGGAAACCTCCCGGTTGGATGGTTCTATTGATAATTGCCTGGGTGAAATATTTGCCGTCCGAGAACCTGTAAACTTCATTTCCTTTCATGTCAGTGATGGTGATTTCAAACTGCTGCCCGGTTAAAAAGGTCACAGTCCTGGGACTGGATGAGAGGTTCACCAGCGCGAAGTCAAATATCACGTTGTCGTCTTTAGTCTCATAATTGGCTAAGAGCTTTAATCCCTGCCCGGAAGGTGGATACACAATGATTCCCGGATTGTCAACGTCCAGCGCTAAAGCGGGAAATGCCGTGGACAGTAAGAGGGCAAAGATGATGAGCGAAATGATTCCTTTTCTCATGATCTATACCTCCTATATATAATTTTTTAGCGCACAGGACGGTTATGATGAATAGATCAGCGTTACAGGACAGTGTTAAGAGGTATATCCGATAGGCATATGGTGGATTGCATAAAATTATATTAATTCCTGCATTAAACAGTATTTCTATAATTATATAATACAAGTAATGTTTATAAATGTCAATATCTGTTTGATATATATTTTTTCTGACAAAAAAACACCCGTCTTTTACATCGGGCGTTTTGTCATGGCTTTGCTATACTAACCGGATGCTTATTAAGTTTTATGCACTGTGGCGAGGGCGAAGCCTCTGCCGTCTGAAAACCTGTATGCCTCGTTATCCTTGTCATTGATGATTACAACCCTGAACTGCTGCTCAGCAGGCGTTTACCGAACCGGATCGGAATCCGAAATAATCCTTTTAATCGTTGATTCCCAATCCGGGTTATTCACTTTCAAATGCCTGCCGCCAAACTGGTCAGCTATGGAGATGTATTGGTTTCCGATACAGTGGATGATCAGGACATGCTGATTATCCTTCCAGTCAATCCTGATGGTATAACGCTCAGTGTCGACAGGGTAGGTGACGAAAGGCGAAAAGGTTCTTGTAAAGGTTGATTTGAAAAGAAGCTCCTTAAGCCTGTCAACCTGTTCGGCTTGAAGTTGATACTCCTGCCCGGTCTCGTTTTCATAAGTTATTGTTACCAGGCACTCGGACGAAATATGGGATACGCCTTCAATCCCATTTCCTCTGACATTGAGCCAGGAAAAAACCGCTATGCCCAAAGCGATTAGGGCGGCAAAAACTACGGCCTTTCTGAACAAACCTTTACCCCTCATGTTATCTCCCATACAATGATTCATCATACGCTTAAGCCCCAGGCCTGAAACGGCTTGTTTACAACCCGAAGCGTTTTCTGATCGAAAGCATCATGAACCGCGGCAGATCCAGCATGCGTCGGAAACGCCTGGGCTCCTTGTAAAGCCTGAACAGCCATTCCAGGCCGGAACGACGCATGAATTCCGGCGCCAGGGACGCTGTGCCGGCCAGCACGTCGATGCTGCCGCCGATGCCCATGGCCACCTTGCAGTTAAGGCGTGAGGCGTTCCTGTGGATCCACTTCTCCTGCTTGGGGGCGCCTAAGCCCACCAGCAGGACCTCCGCTCCGCTGTCGTTGATCTTTTCGATGATGCCGTCCTCTTCCGCGGGCTGGAAGTAGCCGTGATGCCAGCCTTTGATCTCCGCTTTCGGATAATCGGAGATGATATTGATGGCGGCCTTCTCGGCGACACCGGGTTTTGCTCCCAGGATGAAAAAGCTGGTTGGCCGGGTCCGGGTATTCTCCAGTATTCTTTTCACCAGGTCAATTCCGGAGACCTTTTCTTTCAGAGGCCTCCTCAGTATCCTGGAGGCCAGCACTACGCCTGCCCCGTCGGCAATAAGCAAATCCGCCTGGTTGAGAATATCCTTCAGTGCCGGATCCCTCTGGGCCTGCATCATGATCTCCGAGTTGGGCGTATAAATCTTTGCAATGCCTGGGCCGTCCAGCCTTTCTACCACAAATCCGAGTGCCTCGTCCATGGTCACATTGTCCATCATCACGCCATGGATATTTATTTTCTCCATAGGGTTTTCCACCTTTGACATCGACTCATATGTTCGGGTTTTCTGAACATACTATAGTGTAAGCCAAAAACAAACCTGCTGCAAGGCGTCATTTCCGCATCGGGCGGCGGAGCCGTACCGATGCCGCATCTTGCGTGCAAGCAAAACCCGGGGTGTTGGTATGAAGCTGTGCGTCATCGGCCTTGGCTATATCGGTCTTCCCACAGCGGCCATGTTCGCATCAAACGGACACTATGTGCTGGGGGTCGATGTCAATGAAAGGATTCTTGAGACCCTGGGCAGGGGAGAGGCTTTCTTCAGCGAGCCCGGGCTTGGGGAGGTGGTGCGTTGGACGGTTTCGGAAAGAAGGCTGATTCCCGGCAGGGAACCCTTACCCGCGGATGCGTACATAATCTGTGTGCCCACACCGGTCAACCCGGACCATTCGGCAGACCTGAGCTACATTGAGCGCGCCGTGCGTTCCATCCTGCCCGTTGTCAGGAAGGGGAACATGGTCATCCTGGAATCCACGTCCCCGCCGGGGACCACAAGGAACATGGTGTGCGGCATTTTGCGGGAATCGGGACTGGAGCCGGGAACGGATCTTTTTGTGGCCTACTGCCCGGAGCGGGTCCTGCCCGGCCGGATCCTCACCGAACTGGTGCACAACAGCCGGGTGATAGGCGGGATCAACACCGAATCCGCCGTGAGGGTCCGAAACCTGTACAGCTGTTTTGTACGGGGAGAGATGTACATAACCGATGCCACCACAGCCGAGATGTGCAAGCTTATGGAAAACACCTACCGCGATGTCAATATCGCGCTTGCCGCCGAATTGGCCATGATCTGCGAGGAACTGGGTATCAACGCCTGGGAGGTCATCCGGTATGCCAATAAACACCCCAGGGTCAACCTCCATTACCCTGGACCGGGCGTGGGCGGCCACTGCATTGCCGTGGACCCCTGGTTCATCGTCCAGCGTCTGCCGGAAACCGCCCGGATGATTGGCCTGGCCAGAAGGATCAACGATGCCATGCCCCGATTCGTGCTGGAAAAGATCAGGACCCTTATGAAGGATATCGACGGCACGAAGCGCATCTGCGTGCTGGGTGTAACCTATAAGCCCGATGTGGATGATCTGCGGGAGAGCCCGGTCATCCGCCTGATTTCCCTGCTTAAGGCTGAGGGCGGCTATTCGGTTATCACCGTCGACAGGCATGCGGACTACGAAGGCTCCAGGGAAAGGGACTTATACGAGGCTGTCAGGGGCTGCCATCTGCTGCTCCTTGCCGTGAACCACCGGGAATTCAGGCAGGTGGATTTCAGGCGGATCAGGGAGAGCATGGCCTACCCTTGCGTGCTGGATACCAGGAACTTCTGGCCACCGGAGGAGGTGGAGGCCGCGGGCCTGCGCTATCATCTGCTGGGATGGGGGAGACACGCCGATGAAAAAAGTCCTGATGGTGGCGTACCAGTTCCCGCCGGCGGGGGGATCGGGGGTCCAGAGAAGCGCTAAGTTTGCCAAATACCTGCCCGCCTTTGGCTGGGAACCTGTTGTGCTGACCAGAAGCGATAAACGTATCGGATTGCGGGATGACACCCTGCTCCAGGATCTTCCGGCCGATATGGAAATCATCCGGACACCTCCCAGGGATCTGACGGCCTTTCCCGGCATTTTGTCCAAGGTGGGCAAATTCATTGCCTGGAAGGTCCTGATCCCCGACGGCGAAATCCTCTGGATGAAGCGGGCCGTAAAGGAAGCCCTCGCAAGGATAGGGAGGGGGGATATCCATTGCCTCTATACCACCTCCTATCCCTATTCCGATCACCTGATGGGTCTCGGCATTAAGAGAATCTACCCTGAGCTGCCCTGGATAGCGGATTTCAGGGATGAATGGACCAACAACCCCTATCTCCTGGACAAGCCCCATCCGGCATGGCGGGCCAGGCGTGAAAGTCTGATGGAAAGAATGGTCCTGGAAACGGCGGATATGCTGATAGCCAATACGCCGGTGATGAAGCGCAATTTTGAGAGCCGGCATCCGGATCTGAAGCTGGACCGGCGCATGTGGGTCATCCCCAACGGCTTTGACGAGGAGGATTTTGAGCAAAGCGGCGCGGAAAGCCCGGACAACCGTTTCACAGTAACCTATACCGGTTCCCTGTACGGGAGGAGAACGCCTGACGGCTTCCTGGAAGCGGCTGGCCGCCTTGTCAAAACCGGGCGTATCCCCAGGGAGCGCCTGCGCATCCGGTTCATCGGCAACATCAAGGATCAGTCCGTCATCCAGGCGGCAGCCCGAAACGGCCTGGAAGGGGTTGTGGAGGTTCTTCCCTATATGACCCACCGGGACTGTATCGGCAACATGCTGCGATCCCATGTCCTGCTCCTGTTGGAAGGCGGCAGGGGTTCCGAGTGTTTTTACACGGGAAAGCTGTTTGAATATATCCGGACCAACCGGCCCATACTGGCTCTGGTGCCTGAAAAGGGGGCGGCGGCAGAACTTATCCAAAAGACCCGGACCGGCATCGTCTGTGACTGGTCCAATCCAAGAGCCATTGAACAGGGGCTGGCCGAACTGTATGACAGATGGCGTGAGGACCGCCTCAGGCTTGATCCCGACCATGAGGTGATCCGGCAGTACAGCCGAAGGGCACTAACCGAAAAGCTTGCCGGGATCATGGACGGGATGGCTGGAATGAAGCTGCCGTAACAGGCGGCATCTAAGACGCATATATTTCATATCCGGTATTGCTTACCCAATTAATTTGAACTTGCGGGAGGTTTCAATGAAACTGATAGACGAGAGAGGACGCTTGTTTGGTTTGATTAACCTGTTTGACCTGCTGGCGCTCACGGCGCTGGTCATCCTGCTGGTTGCGGCGGGCATGCGGATCGTGGCCAAGAGCAACGAGAAACAGGCCAAAGCCCAGACCAAGACCTGGATAGCCACCATCAAATGCTCCTCTGTACCCGATAACTTCATGGAGAGCATCATGATGGACAACCGGCTGTATTACGAGACCGATGGTTTCGTCAATGCCCGGGTTATCGAAATCAAGGAAGAGGAAGCCCAGGTCATGAGCGTAACCCCGGTTGACGGCACAGCCGTGGTCTATGATCCGAACCTGAAGGATGTGTATGTGCAGATCGAGATCCAGGACGATCCCAGGGATGAGGGCGTCAAGGTGGGCCGGTACGCGGTCTGCGTGGGGGGAAGCTTCACCCTTAAAACCCCTTATGCCTATTCCACCAACGGATTGGTATTGGACCTGAAGGAGAAAAAGTGAGGGAGGCCTGGCCATGGAGCGTGCGGTGGTGTGGCTGAAGGAAAGCCTGGTTTACCGCCTGATGAGATCTTGCAGGGCCATATGGGAAAACAGCCTGACCCGCCGGATGTTGATGGGCCTTGGTGCCGTCGTTTCACACAGCCGCACGGCCAGATGGCTGTCCCGCTATTTTCACAGGCGATTCCGGCCGAAACAGATTTATGCCTGCAGGTTGCTTCGGAGTTTGCATGCAAGCCTTCTGCCCTTCCGGCTTAAGGCGGCGGATGTTATCCGGGAAAGCCTCGTCTGGAGAATGGCAAGCGGATCCCGGTTCTTAAGGATGTTGTCCCGCCGTCTGATACCGGCTTCGGTGTTTTTTGTCTTCATTGACGAGTTGGGAAGGAGCTTTTTCGGTGCAAGCCTTTTTGGGGTTTGGGACGAGGTGTATCTTCTGGCCTGTGTGGCTTTCCTGGTTATATCCGGGATCATGGGCAGGGCCGGCATGCCCGTGACGTCCACGCCCCTGGACATCCCGCTGTTCTTCCTGATCGCCGTGTCCTTTTATCTATACCTGAATCATTCCCCATATCCCCATGTGGGCTTTGAAGGCATGCGCGGCACTGTGCAGTTTATTTTCTGGTACTATGTTTTCAGCCGGTACCTGGATTCGGACAGGAAAGCGAACCGGATGACATGCGGCCTGATTTGGGCAGGCGGCATTCTGGGCATTCACGGTATCCTGCAATATATTGCAGGCGTTGAAACCCCTTCCAACTGGGTTGATGCGGCCGAGGGAACCCGTGCAATTCGCGTCTTTTCGGTGGTGGGAAGTCCCAATATCCTGGGAAGCCTGATGGTCCTTTTCATACCCATCGCCCTTGCCTGGTCGCTCCGGGAGCGGACAAACAGATACCGCCGCGTTTTCTGCCTGGTCATGCTGGCTGCCATGGGCATCTGCCTGATCCTGACCCTGTCCAGGGGCGCCTGGCTCGGGATGGCCGTTGCGCTGCTCGTCTTCTGCCTGGCATGGAATCCCGGATGGCTTGCGGCGGCACTGCCGGCGGGAGCTGTTGTCCTGCTGATTCCGTCCGTGTATAGCCGCATCAGCTACCTGCTTTCGCCCCGGTATATCATGAGCAGCCTTACCGGAGGCCGGCTTTTACGCTACAAGACCGGCTGGGAGATGTTCATGGCAAACTTCTGGACCGGTGTGGGACAGGGGCATTTCGGAGGGGCTGTGGCCATGAACCACAGGGATCTTTTCCCCAACACCTTCTACATGGACAGCTATTGGCTCAAGACAGCCGTGGAGATGGGTATGGCGGGCCTTATCGCCTGGTTCATCGTCCTTTCAGCACTCTTTGTCTGGTCGGTGCGCGCGATCAGGACCACGCTGGATCCCGACAGGAGGCTGGTCATCATCGGCGGATTTGCCGGGATGATGGGCATACTGGTCCACAACCTGTTTGAAAACGTTTTTGAAGTGCCTTACATGGTCGTCTATTTCTGGATGGTGGCAGCCATCGTCTTCTACCAATATGACAGGGGGCAGTTCCGGGTAATAAAACGGTATAACCTGCCATTATGAATCGTTCAGCAGGCTCAGCGCCACGTCAACATTCCGGTTGGCCAGTTCCACCAGGCGTTCCCTGGCCCTGCCCAGCTTTTCGCGCATGGCTTCGCGGTTGTTCCAGAGCTCCTCCAGGACCCTGCAGACCTGAGGAAAATCCATATTAAGCGGGGATCCGGCGGATGGCTGGGATACCTCTTTCAGGAAGGCATCCACCTTGGGTTCATACACCAGTCCCAATACAGGGACCATCTGGTTGGATGCATAGATGAGGGAATGAAGGCGCATGCCGATCATCAGCGTCAGCCTTTGGGTAAAGCCCAGCAGTTCCTCCGGCTGGTAGATGTTGCGGATCAGCCAGGCCTTGTGCTTCATCTTTTTGATAATGGACTCGCAGACATTCACGTCCGAAGGATGCTGCATGGGGATAAAGACCGGGTGGGCGTCAAAGCGCTCCACGCAATAATCGCCGAGGGCGGCTATCTTGTCCAGGTAGGACATGTCAGCCCATTTGCGCACCGAGATGCCGATGAGGGGCTTGTCCGTGGGTATGCCCTCGGAGGCCATGATCGTGTCCACTTTATCGGAAGGAACCGGGTTCAGCAGGATGGCCGGATCCGATGTAATGTGTATGATGGGTTTGGTGACTCCCATTCTTTTGAGTTCTTCATAGGAGACCGGTTCACGCAGGGTGATGGCATCCAGGCAATTCAGGACTTTTGCTGCGCTGCGCCAGTTGACCTTGCGGTTGATGGGGCCGATGCCGTTGGCAAAGAGCATGGTCTTTGTCCTGTACCGCTTGGCCAGCCGCAGCATGCACAGGTAATACAGGATGGAGCGTGTGCTGGTGTTGTCCTGGATGAGGTTGCCGCCTCCTGCCAGGAACAGCCGGGTCTGCTTCATGACCCTCAGCACATGGTAAAGGCTGAAGCGGTTGACGGCGTTGACCTCCGTGTTACGCATGGTCTCTCCGGGCTTTCTGGAGAAGATTACCATGGACAGATCCGGATTCCGCTCCAGCAGGGAATGGACGATGGATTTCAGGATGGCTTCGTCGCCGCTGTTTCTGTAACCGTAGTAGCCGAGTATGGCGATATCGTAGAGCTTCCCGTCCTTCCTGATGCGGCTTTCCATGCGGAGAATGCGGTTATAGATCTCCAACTGGGTTTTGCACATGTTCTCCAGGGAGAACTTTTTCTCCGCCTTTTCCTTCAGACGCCGCCCCATCTCGGCTCGCTTCGTCTCATCATTGGCCAGTTCAAGAAGATGCCCTGCCAGGGCTTTCCAGTCCCCGGGCTTTATCAGGTAGCCGTTGACACCGGACTCGATGAGATCGGCCAGGCCGCCCACCCGGGTGCTGACTGTCGCCCGGCAGCAGCGCGCGCCTTCCAGGATGACGAAGGGAAAGCTCTCGCTGATGGAGGTGAGCACATTGATGTCAATGATCTGGAAAAAGTCGTAGGGCTCATGAATCATGCCCGTAAAGCAGATTTTGTCCCTTACGCCCAGTTTTTCGGCCAGATGCTCAAGACGGGGCCTGAGTTCATCCCCGGGACCGGCGATGATGAAACGGACCTTCGGGTTGGTCCTGGATACCTCGGCCGCTGCCCGGATAAAGGTTTCATGATCCTTGACCGGATCCAGCCTGGCCATAATTCCGACCAGGATGGCATCCTCGGGGAAGGGAATACGATAGCGATCAAAAAACTCGCGCCGGGTGCAGGGCGGGATCTCGTTGTCAAAGGGGATACCGTTGTATACCGTAAAGACGTGCTGGGGGTTGAACCTGCGCGCGATCAGCATGTTCCGGTAGCTGTCGGAAACACCGATGTGGTAATCGATTTTTCGTAGGGAGATCATGTTGATCACGCCGAAGGAGAACTGTTTCAGCAGGTTGTTCATGTAATCCAGGCGATAGTCACTGTGAATGGTTGTGACTACCGGGATCCCGGTGATGCGCCTGATGATGGTGGCGATCATGTTGGCCTTGGCGCCGTGGGAATGGATGATATCGTACTTGTTTTCCCTCACGAGCTTTAAGGTTTTGCGGATATCGACCAGGATGTTTCCTGTACGGATAACGCGGGAATCGATGCCCATCCGCACCGCATCCTCATGGAAGGGTCCCTTTCTGTAACACACCAGGGTAACGTCGATATGCTTGCCCAGTTCCTTTATCAGTGAGAGGACGTGGCTCTTGGCACCGCCCACGTCACCCCCGCCGATCAGGTGTATGATTTTCATCTGCCTTACCTCTTGCTTTGGTTTTCTCTGTGGTTTATACGGCATGCAGGGCCCTACAGCCCTACATCCTTCCATTCTCCGCGGTAGAGAATGCGCTGGGACTTGAATCCCACATCCCGTAAAAGTTCATAGGCTTCCTCAAAGGAGCAGTCGAGAGCATCGGGATGGTGAGCATCGGAGTTGACCATAACGGGGATGTCCATGTCCAGGCAGTATTCCAGGATCCACCTGCTGGGATAGGGGGTGGTCATATAGCCTCTTGAGATGCCCCCGGTATTGATCTCCAGGACGGCATGGGTCAAAGCGACGACCTCAAGGGTGTTGAGGACTTCTTCCCGGTACCATTCCTCATCCTCGTCAAAAAACCGCCCGCCCTGGTTGTTCTTTCTGATCACATCCAGGTGGGCCACGATGTTGGGGGTCATCTTCATGAGCATTTCCCTGACCAGGCCGTAGTAGCCCGCAACCAGGCGCCTGATATCGCCCCCGAAATTGACCTCCAGGTTCTCCTCGAATTCCTGGCGGCTGCCGTCAAAGGCATAGTATTTGCCCGTTTCGGGATTCTGTATGAAATGGACGGCGCCTATGGTATAATCAATTCCTTTCTTGTTCCGCCAGTCCGTGCAGCCTTTGTAAAAGTCGGTTTCCAGGCCGGTGTAGATCTCAATCCTGTCCCCGTATTTGTCCCTGAGGGATTTGGTCAGGGCAATATATTCATCCCAGGCCTCCTGCTTCATGTTCCATTCGCTGTCAAACAATACGGGAGCATGGGCTGAAAATCCAAGGACAGAAAAACCCTTCTTCAGGGCGGACAGGACATAGTCCTCCAGGTCGCAAGCCCCGTCATCAAACCGGCTGTGGGTGTGAAACGTGCTTTTTAGCATGCTGTTTTATCATGCTCCTTTTTTCTGCTCATTTTTCCCGTTTTTATTGAGCACCTTGATCATGTCGCCGATGGATTTCAGGGACACAAGCTCCAGATGGCGCTTGATCTTCTTGGTGGTGGTCTTCTGGAACTCACCCTCCTTGATCTCAAAGTGCCTGATCTTTTTGTAGGAGGAAAGCTTCTTGTTGGCCTTCATGACCTCCTGCTTGATCAGCTTGTAAAGCTCCTCCTGGACCGGAACCTTTCCGAATTTCTCAACGATGACTTCCATGTTGGGAACGATTTTGGCGCAGACAATGGTGTCCTCGCTGCTGTCGTCATCCACGCCGTAAACAAGGGATTCCTTGATGTACTCGCTTTTGTTGAGATAGAGTTCCACGTCCTCCGGGAATATATTCTTGCCGTTTTTGGTGACAATAACATTCTTCTTGCGCCCGGCTATGTACAGGAATCCCTTTTTGTCAATATAGCCGTTATCCCCGGTGTAGAGCCAGCCGTCGCGCAAAACGGCCGCGGTGGCTTCCGGATTCTGATAATAGCCCAGCATGGTGATGGGGCCTTTTATCTTAATTTCTCCGATGCCATCGGGGCCGGGATTGTCTATGGCCACCTGGATCCCCGGCAGCGGCAGGCCGGCGGACCGATCGTTGTAATAGTCCAGGCGGTTGACCGATACGATGGGCGAGCATTCCGTCAGCCCATAACCCTGCATGATGTTGAAGCCCATGGCCCGCAAGGCTTTTGAAACCTTCGGATTCAACGCGGCGGCGCCGGAGATGATGAGCCTTAGGTTTCCACCCAGGTTGTCCATGACCTCGCGGAACAGCTGCCTGCGGACATCGATTCCGATCCTGAACAGAAGGCCGGAAACGAACAGGCCAAATTTCAGGGCCAGAAGGCGCTTTTCCTTCTGAGCCTTCTTGATCACCTTGGAATAGACATTTTCCAGGATTAACGGGACGCTCATCATCATGGTGGGTTTGTATTCCTGGAGATTCTTGGTGATGTGCCTCAAGCCCTCGCAGAAACAGATGGTGACGCCCAGGTAGACCATGGTCAGGAATCCGGCTGTGCATTCATAGGTATGGTGAAGGGGCAGAATCGACAGGATCAAATCGTTGTTGTCGGCATACAGGAGCTTGGATACCGCCATGATGTCGCTGGAAATGTTGCGGTGGGAGAGCATGACCCCTTTCGACTGGTCGGTGGTACCCGATGTGAAGATCAGCGCGCACATCACGTCCCGGTTGATTTCGGCATCGGTAAATTCAGTGTAACCCTTATCCAGAAGGACCTTCCCCTTTGCGAGAAGCTGCGTGTAGGACAGGACGCCCTTGTCGTTTTCATCGTAATCAAAGCAAATGATGTGCTTTAATTTTTTCAGGCTTTTCTGTTTGCTGACCAGGACCGGCGCATAGCTTGCGGAACACAGGACCGCGCTGGCCTCGCTTCTCTCAAGCAGGGATTCCAGTTCGGCCTCGGGGAGCTCCTTGTCGAGCGGAACCACCACACCGGTTCCGTTCACGACAGCCAGGTAGGATACGCACCATTCATAGCGGTTTTCACTGATAATGGCGATTTTGGTATCCTTGAGTCCCAGATGGCATAATGCCGATCCCAGGCAGTTGATGTCCTGCCTGAACTGTCTGAAGGTTACGTTCCGGATGTTTCCGGATGGGGTCTTTACAAGAAAGGCATCCAAATCGCCGTAGATGTCTGCGCTTTTCTGCACAAGATCCTTCAAATCCGTGATATGCCTTACGTCATAGAATTTAAGCTGTTTCATGCGCATACCCTGCCCTTTCTGTCCGGACGCATCCGCCGGATATGATAATGCCGGTTTGATGAAGGAAATATTTCAATAATAATCCTATTATACTTTAAACAAAACATGCTGACAATAAAGTAAAGGCCCTCATGGGAGACGGATCGACAAAGTACCTGATTATTCTGCGCTTGAACCCTGTCTGCGTGGAAAGATATTTTTGCTAAATTGTTGAAAGGCCTGTGTTGGCTATGGTATCATGGAGTTTAGATATGAATAATCATGTCGAAAAGAGGAGAATCCAATGAGTAGCGTGATAAAAATAAATGCGTGCGTTTATTCACGCAAGGGCTACGGAAGAGAAAGCAACACCAATTCCTTCTACATGAACGGCAAGTTCACGTCCGAGCAGCACATCGACAACGTCCAGGCCTCCATGGAGAACCGTGGCACCGAATACCTTTTTTCGATAGCCGATAACATGAATGGTGCCGATGAGGACAACGATACGCAGATCGCGATCATTGATGAACTCCGCAGGTATCATGAAAAAATAACCGTTAATGGTGGCGACCTCAAGTTCAAGGTCAAGGAACTGGAAGCCCAGATAACGGATATCAGCCGCCTACTCACCTCTTTTCTGGAAATGAACAGGGTGCCTGCCGAAGACCCGAGATGGGGCATCGGTTTTGGCAGCCTTCTTGTTTCTGACGGTCAATTCGTCGCCGCAACCGCCGGGAACTGCAAGGTTTTCATGATGCGCGACGGGATGTTCAGGCCCCTGGCGGGCGAAACCTCAAGAGCCAAACGGATGCTGGATGCGCTGATCCAGCCGGGGGAAAGCGTGGAGGATGAGGAAATCACCCTTCCCGACGAGAATCCCGAAAGTCCGGTGGTAATTTCAGATATCTATGAAGTCACGGAGGGCGACTGTTTTCTCCTTTGCAGCGATGGTCTGGTGAAAGCCCTTGGGGAGGAAAAGATTGAGGATATCCTGTCCCTAAGAAGCGACAGCACCTATATCGCCTACAAACTGGTGGATGAAGCCATGAAGCGTACCACTTTCGGCGATTTGACAGCCATGGTGGTACAGGTGGAGCGTCGTTATGAAGGGACAGCTATAGCCAGGAAGACCACGACCAGAACCAGCCAGGTCAAAAACAGGGTTGAGCGTCTGAACAGGGCTCCCGCGGTAACCTACAAGTACAACCGCAAGCGGGGCGGCAGGTATCAGGGCGCATTGTATGGCGTCCTTCTGGTGGTTACCGTGCTGATTCTCTTCGGCATCATCGGTATCATGATTAAGTCCATGATCGATCCGGGCAAGGAACCTGCCAGAAGTCCTTCGGCATCGGCTACAGCCACGCCCACTCCCACGCCATCAGCCACTCCGGATCTGAGCACACCCGATCCGGCTGATGAGCCGACTTTCGGAGAAACACCCACACCGACGCCCGAGTTTGAAATCAAGATCCACAAGGTAGCCGCGGGCGATACCATCAGCAAGATTGCTCAAACCTATTACGGTTCGACGCAGTATGGCCCGAAACTCTGCGAATATAACGGGATTACGGATCCCAACAAGATCATGATTGGTCAGGAAATCAAGATTCCTCCGAAAGAATTGCTGCCATAAGGCCTAATCAAAAGGCTGGCTCTTTGTGAGCCAGCCTTCATTTTTGTTCTGTTCTGCTTTATCGATTCCCAAGAAACATGTCCATCAGGGTGTATCCCTTCTCAATCAGAAGATCTTTACCGGAAGCGTATGCTTCAGTGTATACGGCGTTTTCATCCACCACAGGGTTTCCGCTTCTGTAAATCATGAAGGGAACGGGATCGGAACAATGGGTCCTGATGGCAATCGGGGTGGGATGGTCGGGAAGGATCAGGATGCTGTAATCCCCGCTGCCTTCAAGGCCATCGAGCAATGTTCCGAGAACCTCACGGTCAATCAGTTCGATGGAACGGATCTTTTCCTGAACAAGTCCCTGGTGCCCGCACTCGTCGGGGGCTTCTACATGGATGTAAACCAGATCCCTGCCTGATTTCAGTTCGTCCAGGGCTGCCATGGCCTTCCCTTTGAAATTGGTATGGATATTGCCCGTGGCGCCGGGAACCTCAACAGTATGCATGCCGGATGCCTTTCCGATGCCGCGGATGAGATCCACTGCAGATATGACAGCGCCGCAAAGTCCGTATTTTTCAATAAAGAGGGGAATCGCCGGCCTTTTGCCCTGGCCCCACAGCCAGATGGAGGTTGCCGGGTTCAGCCCCTTTTTCATCCGCCTGATATTGACGGGATGGTTCTTGAGGATGTCCCGGCTTTTGACCATGAGATCCAGCAGGACCTCGCTGCCTTTGCCTTTTGGGAGATACTCCCGGATTGGTTTTCCGGAGATGTCATGGGGCGGTGTCAGTTCCAAATCCAGCGGGCCCTTGTTCCAGATCAGGCAGTGCCGGTAGCTGACACCCGGATAAAAGGAAAGTCCTTCACGGTTCAGTGCCTGCGCAATGGCCTGAATCAGTTCCGAAGCCTCTTCGGTTGTGATTTCACCGGCGCTGTAATCCAACATGGTGGCATCCTGATATGCTGCCGTATCGGACAGGGTCACCAGGTTACAGCGCAGGGCGATATCGTCATCCGAAAGCCTGATACCCATGCTGACGGCCTCCAGTGGTGAACGGCCGGTGTATACCTCCCTGGGGTTGAAACCGAATGCGGAAAGGTTGGCCACGTCGCTTCCGGCAGGCATCCCGTCAGGAACGGTTTTCACCATGCCCATCAGCGAGCGCTTCGCCAGGGTGTCCATATTGGGTTTGTGGGCTACCTGCAAGGGTGTCTTGCCGCCTAATTCGTCCAAAGGCCAGTCGGCCATGCCGTCGCCCAGCAGTACGATGTATTTCACTTCAATCACCTTGTTTCCTGTAAGGTTAAAAAGGCATCAATACAGTTGATTATAGCAGAATCAGGATTTCTTTGGCAAATTCTTTCGGCTGAACGGGTTTTGCTCATCTGGCCGCTCTAAGTGTGATTGTGAGCGGAGCGTCAGCGCAGCGCGGCAATCTCATTACGCCCGCAAGCCGTACCTTTGTTGTCATTGCGAGTCATGCGTAAGCGATGCGAGGTAATCTCTGTGGCCGGGAGCCCGTAAAGCCCGGAATCGGCCCCGGAAGGGGACGAGATTGCTTCGTCACTGCGCTCCTCGCAATGACATAAGGGGTATTTGCAAGAGGAGTTGTTCCCGCATGTCATTGCGAGCGAGTGAAGCGAGCGTGGCAATCTCCATATCCCCGGGACACGCAAAGTGCTGCAGCGTGATTAAAAAGTCCATGCAAAGCAGGGGGGGACGCTTCGCATGGACTTATCGGGAAAAAAGACAGTAAGCCGAGGTTAATGTTTTGTGAGGATATTATACAGCACCTGCACCATCTCGGCACGGGTGATCAGGCTGTTCGGGTTATGGGCTCACGATTAAGCCCTTCATCCGACGTATGGGATTCGGTATCCGCTGCTTTTGCCACGCGTACCGTTGCGTTGTGGGTGGCAGGCAGATCCAAATCCTCCATTGTAGTGCCGAGGGGCACTGTTTGATGGGTCGTTTTGTCGGGCGGTAAGATGAATGCGACGATCTCACCGCCCTCCAATGAACTGTTTCCGAGAGCCGTCAGAGGCATTTGGCTGATGATAAATGCCATCACCAGAATGCGCCAGGATCCTTTCTGCCTTCCGCATCATTTCTCGACCTCCGAAAACTGCTTTCCAGTCTGTATTTATAGCTTATCAATTGCCAGTGCTTCTTTTGATGATGTGCCATAGGCTGATGAACAGGTGGATGATGCCACCGATCACGGCAACGTAATGGTCTTTCTGGACCTCAATATAGCCGATAACCCACTCAAAAGGCCTTATCAGGCTGCCCCTGGGAAGTATGGGAAGCACCTTTCCGTCTCCCACGCAAAGCATATCTGCGTCTTTCGAGGCACAAGACAGGCCGCCGATCTCCCCTATAATGATGAAGCTCTCGTCGGGGTACCGTAACTTCATTTCCCTGACAGTCGTATATGGAATTTTGATGCAACTGCGCACCTCTGTATAAAAACGGCGGGTGCCAGACTGTCTCTGTACCTGGTACAGCATACCAATCACCTTGCGTAAATTATAAAGCAAAACTTGCGGCTGAAAACATGGATGGCGAAATTGGGCGTTTTTTTGGCGAAATTGGTTGTTGAAATTTGAGGCACCTTCGGACATTGACTTTTCAGCCGTATACCGGCTGAATGGACGTGAACGGGAACTTGACTGCACATCAGGAACAACTGTCATGAAGAATAACCTATGGCGAGGCGTTTTTCATTGAAATGGAAAATAACATCACCTGAAAAATGGGAAACGAAAGGGTCTATCCAGCCCCGGCGTACAGCATAACGGCAGGCAGCGAAGAATTCCTTGCTTCACCGGACGAATTCAGGAAATTGCCAAAAGGCAACAGCAGAATTGTCAAAAGAATCGCCAGAGGGGAGAACAGCGTCCCGTCGAATGTTATCGCTGCCTGCTTTATGGTTGAATAAGTTGTTACAGTTTGGAAGCGATATAGGATTCCCGGCCGGCCAGGCACCAGACAGGAGCATTCTGGCCCACCCGCCTGATGGATCGGATTCTCAGGCTGCTGGTTGCGCCTGTACCCATGGCGCAGGCAAGGGCGGCCATGATGGCGGCAACCACTTCTTCATTCGCTGCCGCATCTCCAGCCGTACCGGCCCCAGGAGCAAATCTTGCCGCTGCGCTTTCGCTGTCGCGAACCTGAGCCTGGCTGGCAGCATTCTGTTGATAGCTTACATGCTTCTTCTTGAATAAAGCCATCTTGAACCTCCTGAAACACATGCAGGATATTTCATTATCCCGCCTTTACCGGGTCAAACCTTCCGTTGGATGCCGGACAGACAAAGACCGTCAGGTATGTGACCTGGTCATAATATTATGCTCCATAAACTTACCATAATTCCTGTCGGATTTCAATCCTGCCGTTGCAGGGCTATAACCAGACAGGACGGCCCTGTTTGAATATATTGCGATTTCCGTCGTATCTGTTATAATGGAAAGTGCAGAGAAATCTTGCTGAATCAGGGTATAGGAGGCTGGATGTGTTTATGATAACCAAGGATACCATTATTATGGATGTTCTGATGATGGACCGGAATACGGCCGGTATTTTCATGGAGCACGGGATGCACTGTATCGGTTGTCCCTCGGCGTCGGGCGAAAGCATTTCCGATGCATGCGCCGTTCATGGCATAGACGCCGATAAACTGGTGGAAGATCTGAACAAATATTTTGCAAACAAGTAAAGGTGATAAGCCGTCCGTAACCAGGACGGTTTTTATCTGTTGGGAAATACCGGTCTGATCCATTTGCGGCAGGTTCTTCCGGTTCGGCCGGGATTAGCCTTGGTGACACCTTCTCTTAATTCGTTGATAGGTTTGAGGTGATTTATGAAAATATCTGAAATAGCCGCAGTTTTAAACGCCGAAGTGTATACGGTCAACCATGATGAAAACGCGGACATCAAATCCGCCTGCAGCGCAGATCTGATGAGCGACGTCATGGCATTCTCAAAGGAAAATGCGCTTCTTCTGACTGGGCTTGTGAATCCACAGGTAATCCGTACAGCAGAGATGATGGACATGAAAGCCATCATATTTGTGCGGGGAAAGAAACCCCAGCAGGCTATGATCGAACTGGCTGAGGAAAAGAGGATCGCCCTGCTGGCTACCGATTTTCCGCTGTTTGAGGCCAGCGGAAGACTCTATCAACAGGGTATCCGAGGGCATGGTTATTAATCATGGGGCAGGTCATCATCCGGGATTTTGAAATACCAGCCAATGATTTTACCGTGGCCGGGGAGGCTTCCAGCACTGTCAGGAAGCTCCTTGTACAATTGGGGGTTGCGCCTGATAAGATCAAGAGAACCGCTATTGCCATGTATGAGGCTGAGATCAACGCAGTCATACACGGCCACGGCGGGAAAGCCCATGTCGAGATCAGCGGCGACAAGATCACCATTGTCATTTCCGATGAGGGCCCAGGTATAGAAGATCTGGATCTGGCCATGCAGGAGGGCTATTCAACGGCGCCGGACAGCATCCGCGAGATGGGTTTCGGAGCCGGTATGGGTTTGCCTAATATGAAAAAGCATGCGGATGAACTGGATATCAGGACCGAAAAAGGTAAGGGGACCGTTGTGACCATTACCGTGTATTTCTGATAGGTGTAGGATTGATATAAATGGAACAGAATTATTTTCATTCAGTAACCCTGGACAAGGACAAATGCCGGGGTTGTACCAATTGCATCAAGCATTGTCCCACGGAGGCCATCAGGGTCAGGGCCGGCAAGGCCGTGATCATCAAAGAGCGATGTATTGACTGTGGTGAATGCATACGTATCTGCCCCTATCATGCGAAGAAAGCGGTAACCGATACCATCGGCATCATCAGGAATTATGAGTATAAAATCGCATTGCCCGCCCCATCGCTGTACGGGCAATTCGGTCCAACCTATTCGAGAGAGCGAATACTGAAAGGTTTATTGGGTCTTGGATTTGACCATATCTTTGAAGTGGCCCGGGCTGCCGAGATTGTGACCATGGCCACACAGAAATATCTGAAAAATCCGGACATTAAAAAACCGATCATTTCTTCTGCCTGTCCGGCCGTGGTTCGTCTGATCCAGGTACGGTTTCCAAGCCTCATCGACAGGCTGCTCAGAATCAAATCACCCATGGAGGTAGCCGCGGCGCTGGCCAAAAGGGAGGCCTTGGCCAAAGGCATACCCGAAGGAAAAATCGGTACCTTCTTCATTTCTCCCTGCGCTGCCAAAGTGACCAGCGTTAAGGCGCCCTATGAAAACAACCGTTCCGATGTGGACGGTGTGCTGGCCATCAAGGATATCTATGTTCCCCTGCTGGAAAAAATGAAAAAGCAGAAGGCTGAAGGAGATGACGGTTTCAGCCTTTCCGGCTCCATTGGTATTACATGGGCGGGAACGGGCGGCGAAAGCTCCGCTTTGAACGGGGGCAGATATATTGCGGTTCATGGCATCCGAAACGTCAATGCCATCCTGGAGCAAACCGTCCAGGAAAGCCTGGAGGATATCGAGTTCATTGAGGCCCTTGCCTGTCCTGAAGGGTGCCTGGGCGGCCCGCTGGTGATGGAAAACCCCTTTGTGGCCAAGGTCAATCTCAGGAACGAGGCGCGACGGGCTCCCGTCCGCATGAGCGAGGAACCTCTGGGAGATGATGAGGAATACATATGGCAGTCCACCGTGGAATACCGCCCGATCATGAAACTGGACGATGATATGGCGAAGGCGCTTGAGAAGATGCAGCGAATGGATGAACTGACCGATATACTGCCCGGGCTTGACTGCGGCGCATGCGGCGCCCCAAGCTGCCGCGCCCTGGCCGAGGATATTGTAATGGGCAACGCCATACTCACCGATTGCATCATCAAGCTCAGGGAAAAGGTGGACGAACTGGAATCGGGATCAGAATAAGAAATGCGAGGTACGGGTACATATGACCATAAAGGAAATGATGGAAACGCTGGGTTTACGGTTGGCTGCCGGTCCGGAAGGCATGCTGGACAGGGAGATAACGGGAGTCTATTGCTGTGATCTCATCAGCCATGCCATGGCCAAGCTGGATTCCGGAAACGTATGGATAACCGTTCATACCAACCTTAACGTTGTGGCCGTCGCATCCCTCACCGATGCCGCCTGCGTGGTGGTGCCGGAGAATATCGAGATAGAAGAACAGTCCATCAACCGGGCCAATGAGAAACAGGTCCTGATGCTTTCTTCAGACAAAACGGCGGCGGAGCTTTCCTTTGAGATGATTTCACGCATACGAAAGGCCGAATGATGAAGTGTGCCATTGATCTCCATATTCATACCTGCCTGTCACCCTGCGCCGACGATGACATGACGCCAAACAACATCGTCAACATGTCCAGGATAAAGGGGCTGGACATCATCGCCATAACCGATCATAATGCCGCGGGCAATTGCGCGGCAGCCATGGAAGTGGCAGGTGACGACGATCTTTTGGTCGTTCCGGGGATGGAGCTTTGTACGGCTGAAGAATTCCATCTCCTGTGCTATTTTCCCGATACCGAAACCGCTCTGGCTTTCCAGAACGAAGTCTTTAAACATCTCCTGCCTGTCAAAAACCGTGAAGATGTCTTTGGAAGGCAGATCTACATGAACAGCCTGGACGAGGAAACCGGTACGGAGGACCGTTTCCTGGCCGGTGCCTGCATGATTCCTGCGACCGATGCCATCGCCATGGTGAGGGGCATGGGAGGCGCCGTATTGCCCGCTCATGTGGATCGGGAATCCTTCAGCATGCTCAATACCTTCGGGGCCATTCCTGAAGAATACGATTTCGCGTTCCTGGAATGCTCCAAGAACTGCAACCTGGAAAGCTTACTGCAAAGCAGGGAAGAACTTCGGCGTTACAGATTTATCAGAAGCTCGGATGCCCATTATCTCTGGGACATCCTGGAACGGGAAAGCTGGCTTGAGCTGGAGGAAAAAAGCGTGGCTTGCTTCCTGGATACGCTCAACAGCGGTCATTTCAATAAGTGATTCCATCAGGTTCTTCAGCCAATCTATGGCATGATGGGCCTTTTTGTGTTAAAATTCCGGAAAGATATGACTCGGAGGGAGCGGGATGAATCTGATCCATCGGGTTGGCGCTGTCAACCGGCTGAATGAAGAGACTTTCTTGATGACCATAGATTCGCCTGAAATCGCTGCGGCAGGAAGGCCGGGCCAGTTTGTGAACATCCGGTGCGGCGGACCGGATGCATACCTGAGGCGCCCTATCAGCATCTGCCGCATTGATCGGGAGCGGGGCACATTTGATATCGGCGTCCAGATCCGGGGCAAGGGAACCGAGGCTTTATCCCGCATGCGCCCAATGGAACCCATCGATATCATGGGGCCTTTGGGGAACGGGTTCAGCCTGAAGCCTGAAGACCGGAGGATAGCCGTGGTAGGAGGAGGCATCGGCGTGTTCCCGCTGCTGCAGTTGCTCATAGAACACCCGGCGTCTGAAAAGCTGGCCCTTCTCGGCTTCAGGAGCCGTGACCAGGTTGTTTTGGAGCAGGACTTCCAAATGGCTTGCGATGAACTGCTCATAGCCACCGACGATGGCAGCTATGGCACTGCGGGCTTTGTTACGTCGCTCCTGGAGAAGAAGCTTGGGGAAAAAACCTTTGACCGCGTCTTTATCTGTGGTCCCACGCCCATGATGAAGCGCGCGGCAGCAATCTTACTGGAAAGGAATGTCCCGTGCGAGGTATCCCTGGAGCAAAGAATGGGATGCGGGATCGGCGCCTGCCTGGTATGCGCCTGCAAAACCAGGGCCGGCGATGACTGGGATTACGCCCATGTCTGCAAGGACGGGCCGGTGTTCAGCGGAGAAGCCGTTATTTTTGATTAAGTTGATGACCGGGATGCGTTGGGTGTGTTCCGGCATTATCCGTGAACTTGAGGGAGTTTGAAACGCATGATGGAGAAAAAAACCGACATGTCAGTGAATATTGCCGGTTTGAAGCTAAAAAACCCGGTGATAGCCGCATCGGGCACCTTTGGTTTTGGCAGGGAGTACAGCGCATTATTTGATCTTTCCAGGCTCGGGGGCATTGCGGTAAAAGGGCTGACCCTGGAGCCGAGAAAAGGAAACCCGCCGCCCAGAATTGCCGAAACGCCGTCGGGCATCCTCAACAGCGTAGGTCTCCAGAATCCGGGGGTCCACGCTTTTATCCGGGATGAGATCCCTTTTTTGCGCCGGTATGATACCGCCATCATCGCCAATGCTTCCGGCAATACGGTGGAAGAATACGAGGAGATGGTGCGGATCCTTTCGGATGCCGATGTGGATGCCATCGAGCTGAACCTGTCCTGCCCCAATGTGAAGGAGGGCTGCATGGCCTTCGGAAGCACTGCGGCGGGCATCACCCAGGTGGTGTCCAGGGTTAAACCCTTCTGCAAAAAACCGCTCATCGTGAAACTGACGCCCAACGTCACCGATATCTGCGAACTGGCCTTAGCCGCCGAAGCTGCCGGCGCCGATGCAGTTTCCCTGATCAATACCCTTCTGGGGATGGCCATCGATGTCAAAACCAGGCGTCCCATCCTGGGCAATATCATGGGCGGGCTTTCCGGTCCGGCTGTAAAGCCTGTTGCCCTCAGAATGGTTTACCAGGTATCTAAAGTGGTGAAAATTCCTGTCATCGGCATGGGCGGCATATCCAATGGCACCGATGTGGTGGAGTTCCTTCTGGCCGGTGCATCGGCGGTCATGATAGGCACGGCGGGCTTTGTGAACCCGTACGCCTGGGTGGAAGCCATCAACGGCCTTGAGCAATACATGCTTGAAAACAACTGCCGCTCGGTTGCCGAGCTGACTGGCGGACTGATCGTGTAATCCGCGGAGCGGTATTTTCCATAGCAAAACAGTATGAACGAAAGGACAGGGATTCAGACAATGAACAGCCAGCTGATTTCCTATCTGTTTGAAACCAGGGCGATTCGGGTGTGTCCCAAGGACAGCCCCTTCTGGTATACATCCGGGAAAATTGGTCCCTACTATATCAACACCCATTTCCTTTTCGGAAGCGAGGAAGAAGCCAACAGGTTCCTGGAACGGATCGACAGCCTCAAGGAGGATAAAATGGCGTGCTCCGGGGCGCTCCACCAGATCGTCAGGGAGCAATACCAGAAAAGCCCGATTTACAAGGGAACCATTGATGCCCTGACGGCATATATCCGCGAATACCTGGACCCCGAAGCCATCGACTATATCTCGGGCGGGGAGCGGCGCGACTGGTTTTTCTCCCTCCTTGTTGCGGAGCACCTGGAAAAACCCCATATCACCCTTTTCAAGGACATGGACGCGGTGGTTTACGAAAACGGCTCATCCCGCGACGCAGCGGACCTGAAAGGTGCTACCGTGCTGCATGTGGCCGATCTCATCACCTCGGCGTCCAGCTATGAACGGGCCTGGGTACCGATTATCCATAAAATTGGCGCTCGCATGAAGCATAGCCTCGTGGTGGTGGACAGGCTCCAGGGAGGCGCGGAAGTCCTCGGAAGGCTCGGCGTGACATCCCATGCCCTGGTCAGCATTGACAGGGGTGTATTTGAGGAAGCATGCAGGAAACACTATATTGGCAGGGATCAGTTGCAAATGGTGCTCGATTACATGGAAGATCCGGATGGCTCCATGAGAAGCTTTTTGATGGAACATCCCGAATTTTTAACCCATGCGCTCAACAGCGGCGGGAAAACGGCAGAACGGGCAAAGCTTTTGATAGAGAATGATTTCTACAAACTGGGGATGGAACAGGGCAAATAAGAATTGACATGCGAAGTTCAGGGATTGAACGGAACGGGGATGCTCAGCGAGACGATGGCGCCTTTGGGATAGTTGGTCCGGATGCTGACGCCGTTACTGATGCGGTTGAGAATGGCCATGGCCCAGCCCCCGGGCTTTAAGTCCTCCTCGGTTCGGGCTTCCCGGTCCATCCTGACCGCGGAAGGGTCGATGCCGACGCCTTGATCGGCTATCTCCAGGTATATCTTGCCTTCCTGGCGTTCGATGCTCACCGTGATCTCGCCGGGCTGCCTGAGGTACCCGTGTTCCATGGCGTTGACGGTGAGCTCATCCACGGCGTTTTTCAGAAAGTACCTGGCGCCGGCATCGTCAGTAATATGCGCAATTAAGCCTTCACAGATATTGATGAAGGAATCGATGCTTTCCGGAGTGAAATCAAGATGGGCTGAAACGCTGAATTTATTTAGCGTCATTTGACCTCCATGCGCCATTGCAGGACTTTCCATAACATCATTATATACCATGTGGGGAGCCTAAATAAATGGAATTGCCAGAATATTTTGAAAAAAAGTTCAGGGGATTAATGGATGCGGAAGAATACGCGCTTTTCATAAATGCTTTTGACGAGAAGCGTGTTGCCGGCCTGCGCCTGAACACGCTGAAAATCGATCCGCCCATGTTTGAAAGGCTGTTTGGCGAAAAACTCACGCCTGTACCCTGGGTTCCGGAAGGCTATTATTATGAAGACCTGGCTCCGGGAAAGCACCCCTATTACCACGCCGGGCTCTTTTATATCCAGGAGCCCAGCGCCATGATGCCTGCGCGGGTCCTGTCCCCGGAGCCGGGAGAGCGTGTGCTGGACCTGTGCGCGGCGCCCGGCGGCAAAACGACGCAGTTGGCCTGCATGATGCGGAATGCCGGGCTCATCGTATCCAACGATATCAGCCCGAAACGTGTCAAGGCGCTGGTCAAGAACGTGGAACTGATGGGCATTTCAAATGCGCTGGTGACCAATGAGACGCCGGAGAGACTGGCCTGCGTCTTCCCTGAATTCTTTGACAGGATCCTGCTGGATGTTCCCTGCTCCGGGGAAGGAATGTTTCGGAAGGACAGGGAGGCCATCCAGAGCTATTCCCGATATAAGAGCGAAGAATGCGTGGCCATGCAGCGGGCTATCTTTGAGCAGGCCTATGCCATGCTGAAACCAGGCGGTATGCTGGTTTACTCCACCTGTACCTTCAACCCGGACGAGAACGAGCGGAACATGGCTTTCTTTGTGAAGGAATACCATCTCGAACCGCAGAGGATCCCGGACTTTCCGGGCTGGGAGCGTTCCAGGGGCGAATGGTCGGGGGATGACAGGGAAAAGTTCAGTGCCGGGCTCAGGCTTTGGCCCCATAAGGCCAAAGGGGAAGGGCATTTTGTATTCCTGCTGAAAAAACCGGGTAATCTTGAGGAGGAGGATCACCGGAGGAGAACGCTTTCCGCAGCCCCCGATGCGGATCAACCTGCCCCGGGCGAAACCGCATGCACCGGAAAGGAGGCCGAACGCGCTCTGGAAGCCTTCAAGGCCTTTGAGCAGGAAAACATGAACACCTGCCTGGACGGCGTTTTCCATGTGCGGGACGGGAGCCTTTACAGGCTGCCATCCGACCTGCCGGAGGTTCCCGGCCTGAGGTGGGAAAAGGCGGGCCTCTACCTGGGAGAGTTCCGAAAAGGACGCTTTGAACCTTCCGGGTCCCTGGCAATGGCCATGAGGATGGAGAATTTCAGGCGGGTTCTGAACCTTCCTTTGGCGGATCACAGGGTTGTCCGCTATCTCAAGGGGGAGACCCTTTTCCATGACGGCGAAAAGGGGTATGCGGTGGTCTGCGTGGACGGCTTTCCGCTGGGATGGGGCAAGCAGGAGGGCGGCACGCTCAAGAACTTGTACCCGACGAGCTGGAGGATGCAGTGATGGGAAGCATGCGCCTGGACAGGTTTCTCAAGGAACAGGGGATCGCTTCAAGGAGCGAACTCAAGGCTTATATCAGGAAGGGCCGTGTAAAAGTGGACGGGACGGTTTGCACCGATCCGGGCTTCCATGTGGATCCGGAGAAAAACCAGGTCACATTTGATGATGTGCCGGTCCGCCACAGCCGGTATGTTTACCTCATGATGAATAAGCCGAAAGGGATCCTCACGGCCACATCGGACAGACAGGCCCGAACGGTGCTGGATCTGCTGCCCGAAAAATACCGCCGGATGGAGGTTTTCCCCGTGGGACGGCTGGATAAGGATACGGAAGGGCTTTTGCTCATCACCAACAACGGCCGCCTGGCCCATAACCTGTTATCTCCCAAAAAGCACGTGCCCAAGCTCTATGAGGCCCACCTGGACCGATACCCTGGCGAAGCGGCCGTCACTGCCTTCAGGGAAGGCGTGGTCATCAACAGCGAGTTCACCGCCCTGCCGGCCGAACTGCGGTTTATCAGCAGGGATCCGGTCATCGCGCATGTGGTGGTCTATGAAGGGAAGTTTCACCAGGTGAAGCGCATGTTTAAAGCGGTGGGAGCCGAAGTGGTTTATCTTAAGCGTCTGAAGATGGGAGAACTGGCATTGGACGAGTCGTTAGAGCCCGGGGAGTACAGGGAACTCACCGACAGCGAGAAGGCGCTCATCGGGGCGGAATGAACAGGAAAGGACGGGATGGTCATGGAAAGGCAAACCCTGAATAAACTGAGACTCATGCTGCAGGGACTGGCCTGCAGGATTTCGGAGGAAATGGATTATTTCAAGGCCATCGAGGGGGATTTCAAGTCCGGCGCCAAATTCTTTCCCCTTTCGGCGAAGCCCGCCGGTGGGGTACTGGAAATCCGTTTTGAAGGGAACAAGGTCCAGGCAGAGCCCGAGGCGCTTCCCGAGCTCATTGCCGGGTATGCGGAAAAGTTTGACGCGGTACGGCTGAAGTGCAGCTTCCGCGGGGAGACACTGATCCTTGAAGCCGACGGCGGGAATGTGACCATGAAGACCCGGCAGTTGGAGGAGGACCTGGAACAATTGTTCCAGGGACATGCCGAGGCCGGCTCCATCTCCGGCAGGGAATACTGGATCAAGGTGGGCAAGGCGGATGCCCTGCTCAAGGAAATCGGCATCATGGCTGAAAACGGCAAGATCAAAAACGATATGATCCGGAAATACAACCAGATCGACCACTTTGTCGAGCTGTTGGATCCCATGATCCGGGAACTGGCCAGGGGAAAGAGCGAGCTCAGGATCGTGGACTGCGCCTGCGGTAAGTCTTACCTGTCCTTTGTCCTCAATTACTATATCAAGGATGTTCTGAAGATCAACTGCCGGTTTACCGGGATCGACATCTCCGAGGGCGTCATCCAGGCATCCCGCGGGATTGCAAAGCGCCTGGGATACCGGAACATGAACTTTGTGAAAGGGGATATCCGGCAGCTCATCTATGAGGAAGAGGGCGTGGGAGCCATTGAGCCCGATCTGGTGGTCAGCCTTCACGCCTGTGATACCGCCACCGATTATGCGCTGGCCTACGGCATACGGAGCAGGGCGAGGGGGATTGTGGCGGTGCCCTGCTGCCACAGCGAGCTTTTGTCCCAGTACCGGTATGAACCCTTCAGGGAGATCCTGAAACAGGGCGTTTTAAAGGCCAGGATGGCCGATGTCCTCACCGACGGGCTCAGGTGCATGATCCTGGAGGCCTTTGGCTACAAGGTGTCGGCCGTGGAATATGTATCGCCGCTGGACACGCCCAAGAACCTGCTCATCCGGGCGACCCGGGTTTCAGGCTTCAACCGGACCAAATACAAGGCCTGCGAGGATTTGGTCAAGGAACTGCATGCGGATCCCACGCTCCTTAAGGAACTTGCCGGCATGACGTCGTGACCGGACGGTATGCCGCCATCGATGACAGGAACCTGTTTATAAAATTTTACCGGACGGGCAAAGTCTCTTGACAAGCGGGGAACAGTTTCTGTATAATTAACAATGCGTCGCGAACGGACGCATTAAAGCCTGCGGGTGTAGTTCAGTGGTAGAACCCCAGCCTTCCAAGCTGGTCGCGAGGGTTCGATTCCCTTCACCCGCTCCAGATGAGCCTCAGGCATTCGCCTGGGGCTTTTTGCATTCCGGCCTGAACGCTACTTTTTTTTTCCTTGCCGTTCTGATAAGATTCAATCATAGGATGGCATCCATGGTTTTGGGCCATGCTAAGCCGTAGAGCCGGCAATGGCCGGGACGGCTGACCATTTCCCGTGCTTTTCGGGGCCGGTAGTTTGACAGTTGCCTGTACCCGGAACGAAACGCGATCGAAGGCAGGTGCAGATAATGGATAGATACGGTTTTGTGAGAGTCGCCGCCGCTTCACCGGAGATGCGGGTTGGGGACTGCGATTTCAATAAGGATCGGATCATCGAGATGATCCGGCGTGCCGAAGCGCAGCAGATTGAGTTCCTGGTCTTCCCTGAACTGTGCATTACGGGCTATACCTGTGCCGATATATTCAGGCAGACCATCCTGCAGGACAGTGCTGTGAAAGCCCTTCAGGAAATTGCTGAAAAGACCCGGGGATCCCTTATGGTGGTGATGGTGGGGCTTCCCCTCAATGTCAAGGGCAGGTTGTACAACTGTGCCGCGGTCATCCAGGACGGTGCTGTCCTGGGCCTTGTTGCCAAGACATACATCCCGGGCTATAACGAGTTCGTCGAGCACCGGTGGTTCTCCGGAGCGGAAGAGCTTGAAACCCCTGATATCCATATTGGCGGAAAAGCAGTTCCCATTGGCAACGATTTGCTCTTTGTCTGTGAGGATAATGATAACCTGGGCTTTGGCATTGAGATATGCGAGGATCTTTGGGTTCCCGTCCCGCCGAGCGGCTATCTGGCCCAGGCCGGCGCTGTGCTGATCTTCAACCCTTCGGCCAGCAACGAGCGGGTGGGCAAGGCCGCCTACCGGACAAGCCTCGTGGAGAGCCAGTCCGCCCGTTGTGTGGCAGGCTATGTCTATGCCTCCAGCAATATCGGGGAATCCACCACAGACCTGGTTTTCGGCGGCCACAACATCATCGCCGAGAACGGTATTCTTGCGGCCCAGTCGGAAAGGTTCCTGGATTCCAGCGAACTCATCTCCTATGATATCGACGTTATCGGCCTTCTGTCCTACCGGGCAAGCCTCGGGACCTACCGGGCCGGGCGCAACGCTTCCCGGTACAGAAAGATTGCCTTCAAGGCTAATCCTGTCCGGCGGGATACCCTGCAGCGCCGGATTGAAAGGCATCCCTTCGTGCCGTCCGACAGGAGCCAGCGGGATGAACGCTGCCGGGAGGTCCTGTCCATACAGACCAGCGGCCTTATGACCAGGATACGGCGTACCGGGCTGTCGCGGCCGGTCATCGGCGTATCCGGCGGCCTGGATTCCACCCTGGCCCTGATCGTGACCGTGCGGGCCATGCAGCGGCTCGGACTTCCCGCCAGCCAGATTATAGCCGTCACCATGCCGGGCTTCGGGACAACCGGCAGGACCTATAACAATGCGGTTCAGCTGATCAAGGGGGTTGGCGCCGAGCTCAGGGAGATCAATATCCGGGAGGCTTGCCTGCAGCATTTTAAGGACATCGGCCATGATCCGGACATCCATGACACCACCTACGAGAATGTCCAGGCCAGGGAGCGCACGCAGATCCTGATGGACCTGGCCAACAAGCACAACGGCCTGGTGGTGGGCACCGGGGACATGTCCGAGCTGGCCCTTGGCTGGTGTACCTACAACGGGGATCACATGTGCATGTACGCCGTCAATGCGGGTGTCCCCAAAACCCTGATCCGCTATATCCTCCAATGGTATGCCGAAAATGAAGCCGATGAGGCTATCAGGGGCATTCTGCTGGATATCATTGATACGCCCATCAGCCCCGAACTCCTGCCGCCGTCCGGCAGCGGGACTATTGAACAGAAGACCGAGGAACTCCTGGGGCCCTATGAAGCGCATGATTTCTTCCTCTATCATGTGGTGAGATGGGGTGCGCCCCCTGCCAAGGTGCTCAGGCTCGCCGAGCAGGCCTTCAGCGGCACCTATTCCAGGGAGCAGCTTTTGGCATGGCTCAAGGTTTTCTATAAACGGTTCTTCTCGCAGCAGTTCAAGCGCTCCTGCCTGCCCGACGGGCCCAAGGTGGGAAGCATCAGCCTCTCGCCAAGGGGTGACTGGCGCATGCCCAGCGATATGTCGCCCACCCTGTGGCTCAAAGAGCTTGAGGAACTATAAAGGAATTTATAAGACCGCCGGCCTGGATGCTGTCCTGCCGGCGGTCATTGTTTTCCGGGAAGTGTCCATATGAATTGATCTATTTCAGGCCGCTCACCTGGATGATGAAATCAATGGTGGTTGTCAGGGTTTCCACCGCTTTGAGCCGGTTGATACCGGCTTCCGGCGTGCGCCAGAAGTATGGCGTCATGGCCAGCAGATCCAACACCCGTTCATTGCCCTCTATGGTGATCGCATGGGTTACCTTCTTGGTTTCAAGGACCTGGAATGACGGAAGTTCGGGTCCTTTTTCGTCGTTTTCATAGGGGTTATCGTAGAGGATAGATTTTAAGGAGAACAGATGCTCACGGCCGGGGAAAACGGTGATCAGACGGCCGTTGGGTTTGAGCACCCGGCTGAACTCCCGGTCACAGGCCGGGGCAAAACAATTGATGATCAAATCCACACTGTTATCCGCAAGGGGGAGCTTGAACAGGGAGGCCACAAAGAACCGGGCTTCTTTATAGCCTGCCGCCAGCCGGATGGCTTCCCGGGAGATATCCATGCCAAGCATGCTGGCCTGAAGGCCCGCCTGGCGCAGGGACTCGCCCACCATTCGGGTATAGTATCCCTCCCCGCAGCCGGCATCCAGGATAACCAACGGATCCCGAGCCATTCCGCGGAGCTGTTCCAGTACTGCTCCCGCCAAAGCAGAGGCCAGCGGACTGTAATATCCTTCTTCAAAGAAGCGCCGCCTGGCCTTCACCATCTCTTTGCTGTCGCCCGGGTTTTTGCTGCTCTTGTCCTGGCTGAGCAGAAGATTGGCATATCCTTTGGCAGCCCAGTCGAAGGTATGCCCCTTTTTGCATTCGAGCGTTTTTCCGTCCGATTTAAGGTGACCGCCGCAGACCGGGCAGGCCAGAATCCTGTCCATCATTGCTACCCCCATTCTGTCCATGCTTTTTTGTTTTAAATGGTTCACGGTGCAAACATTGATGGCTTGTGCGCATCAGCATTTTACTCCACGCTGTAGGGCCGTGCAAACCTGGTGTCATAAGCGTGGTTCTTTTTCAGCAGCATGTCCCAGTATGCATTGGAGAATCCGGTCAGGCGGAACCAGAAGCGCATGGCGACAGGCAGCTTTTCTTTTCCTGCAATACGCTTCAGGGTGTCGGGGCTGAACCGGCCCCGGCTGATGAAATCATGGCCCAACCGGTTGAACAACAGGCGTTTGTTATCCATAGAGCCTTCATTCATATAACGTAGTCCCTCTGATCCTCCCATCACGCAGGTTCCGGCATATTCGGCCTGGAATTTGCTGCACAGCCATTCCAGATAGCGCTGGATATACCGTGAGTGAGCCGGTTCGGGAAAACCGGAATGGATGATGAAACCGAGTCTTTTTCCCTTCATCCTGCCGATCCATGGCGACAGCTTTTCAATAAAAGCCATCACGATGCCGGGCATGGCGTCGGTGTAAAGCGGGAAAACCAGAATGATGCCATCACTGGCGCCGAATCTTGCCGCATAGTTGTCATGCTCCTCCGTCCTGTTGAGGCGAAAAATTTCCAAAGAACAGCCTTCCCGGCTTAGGATGCCTTCCTCCAGCCATTTGATGATGATGGATGTATTGCTGTTTTCTCCCCTGGGAGAGCCGTTAAAAATCGTCAATTTCATGTTCCAGACCCTCCGTGCTTCCATTGGAACAGACTGTGAAAAGCAGCCGGCTCCGCAAATTGAGTGCGGCTCTTTTGTAAACCGCTGTGATCAACTCCGAATCATTCATGGAGTCTGACTCTTTGTCCACCAGAACGAGGCCTAAATACGGGTATCTGGCATAGCGCTTTTTATGGTGGCATTCCCCTCTGACAATGGTGATATAGGGATGTATCAGCGGAATGAACCTGTCGGTGGCCTTTTTGATCAATGGACTGACAAAGCCCATAACGACTGGAGAAATGAGGATAACCAGGTCTGAGCGGATCACGCTTTTGAGGATGGAAACCATGTCGTCCTTGTACAGGCATTTACCGGGGGATTTGACCCAGCAGCCCAGGCAGCCGCAACAGTAGCTGATGTTCATCTCCCGAAGCCTGAAGCACTCAAACACCATTCTGTTCCTCAGTCTTTCCATCATTCTGTCCAGGGATTTCTCAAAGCCTGTAACATCTTCCTGGATGCCGTTAACGATGGTGATGCGTTTCACGGCTGTGTCCTCCTTCCGGCGTTGTGCACCCAGGCTTTCCTTTCTTATGAGCGGTTGCTCTCAATACATCATCTCCCATGTCGTACAGGGTTTTGATGAACCACTCGTCCGATGTGTCCTTGAGATAGCCGGCGCACAGATGTGCAGCAAGTCCCAGAGTGAAAAAAGTCATTTTGTCAAGGATGGAGCGAAGCTCATCCTCGTTGAACACGGACAGGCTTTCATCCTGCTTCATCCTGACGAGATTTTCCTCATACAATCTGTCAAAGACCTCCTGGAACCTGTTGGATTCAAGGAACAGTGAGCGGTAGAGTACTTTATTCTCCCTGGCGAAGATGAGCAGGCCGACACCAATGTTCAGAAAGGGGTCTTCCGTATATTTCCTGCCGGTATAGTTCAGCAGCAGCCCAAGGGCTTTTTCGGTGAGGACCTTATTGATTTCATCCATGCTGCTGAAGTTGGAATAGATGGGAGCGGTGGATGAGCCAAGGAGAGAGGCGATCTTCCTTACGGACACATTCCTGATACCGCCTGATGCAAACAGCTTGAATGCGGCGTTTTCAATTTCTTCCCTTGGAAAGAGGATCTTTGGAGGCATGGGTAACCACCTTTATATAACACTTGTTATATAACAACTGTAATTTATCCTCCTATACTTGTCAAGACTGCCGCTTGGCAATAAAATGAACCTGACCGGGACTATAGAAGTCTATAATAACAACAGTAGGTAGGACAGGGGTGAATGGTATGAGAAAAGCAGCAGCCATCATTGCTTCAATCGGGATATGCCTTGTCCTTGCTTCCTGCGGCGAGGAGCCGAATACCGGCATATCTGCTGAAATAGAGGGCTATAAAGCCCAGATCGCCAGCCTGGAAGAGACGGTTATCAAGCTGAAGGAAGAGATCGCCGTCAAGGACAGCCTGATCGAAGAGCTTCGCCAGGATGAGCGGTTTGTCAGGGATCAGGTTTCCAGGAAACAGGAAACTGAAAGCTATTACGGCGAACTGGAAAAGGCCATCAGCTTCATGAGCGGCCGGCAGGCCTATACGCAGCAGGGGCCCCTGAATGGCAGCTATTCGGTTGACAGGGGGTTGCAGACCCTGGACAAGATCAAATCCGCCCTTGAAAGCTTTTCGGATATGACGGCGCTGGTGAAGGAAGGCGGCCTTCTGACCGAAGAAGTACTCAATGCCATCGGCAATACCGATGAAACCATCCAGAACGTTGAATTCCACAACATGATCATCCGCATCAAAGGTCAGATGCTGGAACAGAACTACATCATCAAGGCCCTCGACTTAAGGCGTGCCCTGGTGCTTTACGAGCTGGGCCGGGCGGAGCGCAAGGAACTGGATGCCCGGTATGAAGCCTTCCTGAACGCCAGGGAGCAGTACCAGAAATTTGTGAACAGCGCCTTTTACAGGGATATCGAACTCTATTCAGCACCGTTCCAATATTGACACCCTGAAGGCCGACGGATATAATAGGCATAAATATGGCAGTCGATGACGGGAATGAGAAGCCGATGCTTTCCCAGCGAGGGAGCGCACCTGGTGAAAGGCTCCTGAAAGCTGAACTTCGTCCCACCCCCGAGACACAGGCCGATGAGGTCTGCGCATGAGTCCCGATAAAGACTCGACGAGCCGGATATGGACATGTTCCATATCAATGAGGGTGGTACCGCGGATATTCAGTCCGTCCCGATGTTTGGGACGGATTTTTTAATTGGCGGATTTGAACCGGCAGCCGGGTATCCGTCAAGGACGGATGAAATGCCCGTGGCTATCCTGAAGGAGAGTGAAGATACATGAGGTTGTCGCGTTTGTTTTTCCAGACCATGAGGGAAACGCCTTCCGATGCTGAAGTTGTCAGCCACCAGCTCATGATGCGCGCCGGGCTCATCAGGAAACAGGCTGCGGGGATTTACGCCTATATGCCCCTGGGCTATCGCGTGCTCAGGAAGATTGAGAACATCATCCGTGAGGAGATGGACGCTGCCGGGGCCCAGGAGCTTTTAATGCCCGCGCTCCTGCCTGCCGAGTGCTACCGGGAATCCGGCCGTTGGGATGTGTTCGGAGAGGAGATGTTCCGGCTCAGGGACAGAAATCAGAGGGATTTCTGCCTGGGTCCTACCCATGAAGAAGCCTTTACGGCGGCAGTCCGGGATTGTGCCCGTTCTTACCGGGATCTGCCCCTGATCCTCTACCAGATCCAAACCAAGTACAGGGACGAGATCAGACCCCGCTTTGGCGTCATGCGTTCCCGGGAATTTCTCATGAAGGATGCCTACAGCTTCGATCGGGATGAAAACGGGCTGGATGCATCCTACCAGGCCATGAGCCAGGCCTACAGGCGTATCTTCAAACGTCTGGGGCTGGATTGCATCATCATCGATGCGGATACCGGCGCCATGGGCGGCTCGGGCTCCCAGGAGTTTATGGTCAGGTCCGAGGTTGGTGAATCCGAGATCATCCAGTGCCCATCATGCGGATATGCCGCCAGCATCGAAAAAGTTTCGTGTGTTGCGCCATCGGGAACGGAAGCAGCTGACCCGCTCATGCCCGAAGCGGTGGCTACCCCCGATGCGAGAACCATCAGGGAAGTAACAGCGTTTTTGGGCTGCCGGGAAACCGATCTGGCCAAGACCATCCTGTATAAGGCCGACGGAACCCTTGTGGCAGCCATGGTGCGGGGCGATCGTGAGATCAATGAGACAAAACTCATGGCTTACCTTGGCGCAGGCAGCCTGGAGATGGCCGATGAAGAAAGCGTTCGGTCTGTTACCGGGGCCGAGATCGGGTTTGCCGGGCCGGTGGGCCTTCCCGTCAGAATTGTTGCCGACCTGGAACTGGAACACAAGGCAAGCCTCATCGTCGGCGCCAACAGGACCGGTTACCACTTAAGACATGTTGTGCCCCACCGGGACTTTGAGGCGGATTTCGCCGATATCCGGATGATCGCCGGGGACGACCCGTGCCCCTGCTGCGGTGCGGAGTTGGCGTTTGGACGCGGCATTGAAGTGGGGCATATTTTCAAGCTCGGCACCAAATACTCAGAAGCGCTGGGTTGCAGTTACCTGGATGAAACGGGCAAGGCGCATCCCATGGTCATGGGCTGCTACGGCATAGGCGTCAGCCGGGCCATGGCGGCCATCATCGAACAGCATCATGACGAGAACGGCATCCTGTGGCCCATGAGCGTTGCGCCCTGGCAGGTGATCATCGTCCCGGTCAACGTGCTGGATGAAAAACAGGCCCAAACGGCAGAATACCTCTATCAGGAGCTGAAAAAGCACCACGTGGAGGTGCTCCTGGACGACCGCAACGAGCGGGCCGGCGTAAAATTCAAGGATGCCGATCTGATAGGCATACCCATCCGCATCAATGTGGGGAAAAAGGCCTTGGAAGGCCTGGTTGAATTCAAGCTCAGGCATGAGGACAGCGCGTCAGCCTTGCCCGTGGAAAGCGCCGTCGGCGCCGTCCTGGAATGGATAGGAAAACCCGGGACCGGGCATTGTCTTGAATAGGGAGATACCGGCGTTATGCCTTATTTATAGGGAAGAATCTGATTTGAAAGGGAGATTGCGATATGGCCAAGGAAAAGAAGTTTGTTGAAGCCATTACCTCCATGGAGGAGGATTTTGCCCAGTGGTATACCGATATCATCAAGAAGGCGGATCTGGTGGACTATTCCAGCGTGCGCGGCTGCATGATCATCCGCCCCTACGGCTATGCCATCTGGGAACTCATCCAGAAGGAGCTGGACAGTCGCTTCAAGGAAACCGGGCATGAAAACGTGTACATGCCCATGTTCATCCCCGAGAGCCTGCTCCAGAAGGAGAAGGACCATGTGGAGGGCTTTGCCCCGGAAGTGGCCTGGGTCACCCACGGCGGCAGCGAACCGCTCACCGAGCGGCTTTGTGTAAGGCCTACCTCGGAGACCCTGTTCTGCGACCATTACAAGAACATCATCCAATCCTACAGGGATCTGCCCAAGCTCTACAACCAGTGGTGCTCGGTGGTGCGCTGGGAAAAAACCACACGCCCGTTTTTGAGAACCGTCGAATTCCTGTGGCAGGAGGGCCACACGGTCCATGCCACCGCTGAGGAGGCCGAAGAGGAAACCCTCCGCATGCTGAACGTCTATGCCTCATTCTGCGAGGATTTCCTGGCCATCCCGGTCATCAAGGGAAAGAAGACCGAAAAGGAAAAGTTCGCGGGAGCCAAGGCCACCTATACCATCGAGAGCCTGATGCATGACGGCAAGGCCCTTCAGTCGGGTACATCCCACAACTTCGGGGATGGCTTTGCCCGCGCCTTCGGCATCCAGTACCTGGACAGGGACAACCAGCTCAAGTATGCCCACCAGACCTCCTGGGGCGTGACCACCCGCCTCATCGGCGCTCTGATCATGGTTCACGGCGATGACTCGGGTCTGGTTCTGCCGCCTAAAGTGGCGCCCGTTCAGCTCATCATCATTCCTGTCCAGCAGCATGTGGAAGGCGTCCTGGACAAGGCTTATGAGCTTAAGGAACGGCTCTCAAAGGTATGCCGCGTGAAGGTGGACGACTCCGACAAGATGCCTGGATGGAAGTTCAGCGAGCATGAGATGCGCGGCGTTCCGCTGCGGCTGGAGGTCGGTCCCAAGGACATCGAGAAGAACCAGGTTGTCCTGGTAAAGCGGGAGAACCGGGAGAAGATCTTCGTCAGCATGGATGAGTTAGAAACCGTCATCCCGAAACTGATGGACGAGATACAGCAGTCCCTTTACAACAAGGCGCTGAGGCTCAGGGAGGAAAGGACCTTCATCGCGAAGGACCTTGACGAATTTGAGCGGATCATCAATGAGAAGCAGGGCTTTATCAAGGCCATGTGGTGCGGTGATCAGGCCTGCGAGGACAAGGTCAAGGAAAGGACCGCCGCCACGGCCCGGTGCATCCCCTTTGAACAGGAGAAGGTCGGCGACAAATGCCTTTGCTGCGGCGAGGAAGCCCGGCATATGGTGATTTGGGGAAGGGCATATTAAGGCCGGCTTATACGGCGAAGCTACCTCTGCATTACGACACGACGGCGATGGTGGCGTATGCGTATGCGCATAACGCCGGATATGGGAAGCCTCCGGGTACACGGAAAGTGCAGGGTCTGCAGGAAAAAGCCGCGTCATGAAGCGTTCATGGCGCAGGAACGGGCTTTTTCCGGCAGGCCCTTGATGTTTTGCATTCCCATTCTAAAACAAAGGGTTCTGATGATAGAATAGAAGTAAGGAGTAATGAGGGGGTTGCAAAATGGATAAGTCCCAGAAAACGGCTAAAAAGCTGGGGTTGCGCCGGTACGGCACCCGGGCGATCATCCTTGTCCTGATGGTCCTGATCGCCGCGTTCATCCTCATTGCGGTGCCAAAGCCCGTGCTGAAGCTGGCCGACATCGCCGGGATCACGCTCATGGATCCCTTGGGCAATACCTCCATTGTTTCCGACCGGAATGCTTTTTCACTGTATGTGGATGCCGTCAATTCCGCCCGCCCGATAGACAGGAAACAGATGGGGCAAAACCTGAAGACCTATGGTATGGACATTGCGCTCAGGGACGGCACCAGGCGCTATACCCTGTATGTGGACAGGGACCTGGAAAAGAAGGGGCTTTATGTGGAGACCGAATCCGGTATCCGCAGGGTGGATACCGAGTATATGGAGAAAATCCTCAGCGATGCCATCTTTGATACCCTTTACGAGAACAACAGGCCGCCCCGTGTTGCGCTGAAACTGGACGGGACGGACACCGCCATTCTGCCGGCGGATTATGAGTGGCATGTGAAAAAAGTCGACAGCCGGTTCCATCCCATCAAGACCGACTACCTGAAAGGAAACAGCTATTACAGCTTTGAGATCGGCAAGGATTCGGTCCTGGAATATGATTTTGAAATGCCCCCGGATGCCTTTTACCTGTTTGTTTACAGGGACAACGACCTGATCCTGAGCACCAGCCGGCCGGAGAACATCGCCGCCCTGCTGAATGAGGATGGCCTGTACAACTGCATCATGCAGCTGGAATGGAACCAGGCCGAAAACCGGGATTTTTACGGGAAGGCGACCTATGAGTTTGTACTGGCTGCCGATTACCCCGTGCGCTTTGAAATATCGGCCGAGGAGATCGATCCGGGAGAACTTGTGGTCATCCGGGCTTCCAACATCCAGCCCAACGAGGCGCTTGACATAGAAACCGAAATTGATTTCAAACCCAATACCTTCCAGGAGGGCAACACCAGGATCGTGCTGCTGCCGGTGAGCTATTACCACCAGGAGAACCGGTCCTATGCGGTGAAGGTATCTTCGGGGGATACCAGCCAGGAGTTCAGCGTGCGGGTCAGGCCCAAGGAGTTTGCCGTCCAGCACATGCGAATCGATCCGGCCGTGGCCGCGTCCACCAGGAATGAGAAAAGCGCCGTTGAAATCAGGGAAAAGCTCTATCCGCTGAAGCCAGTGTCCGATCCGGTGCGGTACTGGGAGGGTGAGTTCATCCTGCCGGTGGAAGGCGGGCGGATCTCGCCCCAGGATTTCGGGAAGCGGCGCTATGTGAATGGTTCCCCCACATCCTACAGGCATAACGGGTTGGACATCGGCCATGACGAGGGAACGCCCATTGTGGCCACCAACAACGGCCGGGTGCTCATCGCGGATTACCTGATAGAGACCGGGAATACCATCATCATCGAACACGGTTATGGTCTCAAATCGTGGCATTACCATATGAAAGATCTGTATGTCAAAACCGGGGATGTCGTGAAAAAAGGCGATGTTATCGGGACCGTGGGTTCCACCGGCTTCTCAACGGGACCGCATCTGCACTTCTCCTTTACGATCAACGATGTGTGGATCAATCCCATGACCATCCTGGAGCAGGGGGTTCCGCTGGTGGGCGAATAGGGCCTGAATGCCCTGTCCGTGCGGTCGGAGAACACTGTGCAGCTTTCTGCATAAAATGGAAGGGAAGATGTCAAAAAAGCTTGGATGATCTTTTTGCTTGACAAACAGGCGCCAAGGCCTTAAAATAGTCTTTGCGCCAGCATGGTGGGTATAGCTCAGTTGGTTAGAGTGCCAGGTTGTGGCCCTGGAGGTCATGGGTTCGAACCCCATTACCCACCCCAACAAGTCAGGTCAACAGAGGTTGGAAACTGAGACGAGCTCCGGTTTCCAACTTCGAAACTGACTTTTTATTTTTTCAAAAGCGTTGCTTGACAAAGCGGCAAACACTGATTATAATTGTTGTTGCGTCTTTTTTATGGTGGGATGTAGCCAAGTTGGTAAGGCACCAGACTTTGACTCTGGCATGCGTAGGTTCGAGTCCTGCCATCCCAGCCAGATATGACCCACTAGCTCAGGCGGTAGAGCACTTGACTTTTAATCAAGGTGTCCGGAGTTCGAGTCTCCGGTGGGTCACCAGGGCCCTTGCAACGCAACGTTGCAAGGGCTTTTTGTATCACTGGATGTTTTCGGTGCAGCCCTTGATTTCCGGTACGTCATACTGTAAAGCCATGGGACCGGGAACTGTATCGGAGCAGCCGGTGATAGGGCCATGGTTTGGTTCAATATCTCATTGCGCATTCAAGGATATTCATATATGATATGTTCATGATAACCTTGTTGCAAGGGAGAATGGATATGCGATTGCGTGCTACTGTATTGACAGTTATGGTGTGCCTTTTGGTAATGGTGCTGGCCGGCTGTGGTAAGGCGGAATACCTTGGAAAATACTATAACGAGTATGACGAATCGATATATATTGAACTTAAGGCCGACAACGTGCTCGTTGTGAACATGGGCAGCACCGTGATGGAGGGGACATATGAAGTTAACGGAGAGGACATCACCTTGAGTTTGGTAGGGATGAAAACTTGGGGTAAGATTTTTGGCAAGATGATCCTTGACCCCGATGGTACTGCCTGGTATAAAAAGTAGGTTTCAGAAATCAACGTCAGGCACAGAACCGGTATCCGGTTTGTGCCTGAATTTGTTGTTTCATTTGTGAAAAAGAGGGGTAAAAAATAATTTAGCGCACATTTATGAGGAGGTCACTATGAAATCGACGGGTATTGTGAGGAAACTGGATGAACTTGGACGTGTTGTGCTGCCTGTGGAGCTCAGACGCAAGCTCGGTATTGAAATCAGGGATGCCATGGAACTCAAAGTGGACGGCTGCTATGTTGTCCTTCAGAAATATAAGCCCAGATGCACGTTCTGCAAGACCACCGAGAACGTGATCGAGAAAAAGGACAAGTTGATCTGCGAAAACTGTCTCAATGAACTGAAAAACCTGAAATAATCTGCAGCATATGAACGCATATCAGGGGCACCATTCGGGCAGCCCCTTTTCTTATGCCTGTTTCTCTGCATAATTCTGTGCCGAAGTGGCAGATTAAACATGTTACAGGCCCTTTTCCGAATATTTATGAGTTTTTATTCAAAAATTCTTGATGGAACGATGGGCTTTATGTATAATGCACATTATGTATAATGCACTTGCAATTTTGCAGAAAATGGAGGTATTGGAATTGGGAAAAGCCCTTATTATCGGTGCAGGCGGCGTGGGCAACGTGGTTGTCCACAAATGCTGTCAGAATCCTGATGTGTTTGAGGAGATTCTCATCGCGAGCAGAACAAAGTCAAAGTGCGATGCGCTCAAGGAAAAACTGGACGGTGGACGGACAAGGATTCAGACCGCCCAGGTGAATGCGGATGACGCAAAGGAAGTGGCCAGACTCATCAATGATTTCAGGCCCGATGTGGTCATCAATGTGGCATTGCCCTACCAGGATCTGGCGATCATGGACGCCTGTCTGGAGACCGGGGTACATTATCTGGACACGGCCAATTACGAGCCTCCCGAAACAGCGAAGTTTGAGTATAAGTGGCAGTGGGCATACCATGACCGGTTTAAGGAAAAAGGCATCACCGCCGTGCTGGGATGCGGATTTGATCCCGGCGTAACCGGCGTCTTCTGCGCCTATGCCCTTAAGCATTATTTTGACGAGATCCACTACATCGATATCCTGGACGCCAATGCCGGCGACCACGGTTATCCTTTTGCCACCAACTTCAACCCGGAGATCAATATCCGTGAGGTAACCGCCAAGGGCCGCTATTATGAGGACGGCCAATGGAAGGAGACAGAGCCCCTGTCGGTAAAGAGGGTATATGACTTCCCGCAGATTGGGCCCAAGAATATCTACCTGCTCTACCATGAGGAACTGGAGTCCCTGGCAAAGAATGTCCCGGGCATTAAGAGAATCCGTTTCTGGATGACATTCTCCGACAGCTACCTCACCCACCTGAAGGTGCTTGAGAATGTGGGCATGACCTCCATCAAGCCCATCCTCTTTGAGGGGAAGGAGATCATACCGTTGCAGTTCCTCAAGGCGGTGCTGCCCGATCCGGCTTCCCTGGGTCCGAGAACCAAGGGCAAAACCAATATCGGCTGCATCATGCAGGGCGTCAAGGATGGAAAGCCCGTCAAATACTATGTGTATAATGTCTGCGATCACCAGGAGGCCTATGCGGAAGTGGGATCCCAGGCCATATCCTACACCACCGGTGTTCCGGCCATGATTGGTGCCATGATGATCATCAAGGGAATATGGAAAAAGCCCGGTGTCTATAATGTGGAGGAGTTCGATCCCGATCCGTTCATGGAAGAGCTGAACAAGCAGGGATTGCCGTGGTACGAGGACTTCGCTCCCGCGTTGCTGGATTGAGGGTGAGTCTATGGAACTGGACTTTCATAAGCTGCCCACACCCTGCTATATCGTGGATGAGCGCCTCCTGAAAAGGAACCTGGAGATCCTGGATTCGGTCCAGCAGAAAACCGGATGCCGTATCCTGCTGGCCCTGAAGGGATTCTCCATGTATGCCGTTTTTCCGCTGATTCGGAAGTACCTGAAAGGCATTACGGCGAGCTCCCTGTTCGAGGCGCGCCTTGGCTTCGAGGAAATGGGCGGGGAAGTGCATATCTATTCTCCCGCCTATATCGAGGATGAGTTCGATGAGATAATGAAATACTGCGACCATATCGTCTTCAACTCCTTCAGCCAGTGGCGCAAATACAGGGATAGGGTAAGGAATTATCCCAAACCCATCGAGTGCGGCATCCGGGTCAATCCGGAGTATTCGGAGATTGAAACGCCCATCTATAATCCCTGCTATGCCCATTCCAGGCTCGGGGTAACCCTGGACAACTTCAGGCCCGATGAACTGGACGGGTTTGTGGGCCTCCATTTCCACACCATGTGCGAGCAGAACTCCGATACGCTGGAACGGACCGTCAGGGTCATCGAGGAAAAGTTCGGCCCCTATATCGGGCAGATGAAATGGGTGAATTTCGGAGGCGGCCACCACATCACGCGTACGGATTACGACCTGGCAAGGCTGGAGAGGACCATTCTGGCCTTCCGGGACAAGTATGGCGTGGATGTGTATCTGGAACCGGGAGAGGCGATTGCCCTCAATACCGGGTACCTGGTGGCCAGCGTCCTGGATATCGTCCGCAACGGCATGGATATCGCCATTCTGGATACCTCTGCGGCATGCCACATGCCCGATGTCCTTGAAATGCCCTATCGGCCCAACATCATCGGTGCGGGCAAGCCCGGCGAATATGCCCATACCTACCGGCTGGGCGGTCTCACATGCCTTGCCGGGGATGTCATCGGCGACTATTCGTTCCCCGAGCCGCTGAAGCCGGGTGACAGGCTGGTATTCTGCGATATGGCACACTACACCATGGTGAAGAATAACATGTTCAATGGCGTGAACCTGCCGTCCATCGCCCTGTTCAGCGAAGAAGACGGGATCCGGATCCTGAAGCGGTTCGGCTATTCCGATTACAAATCGCGCCTGTGAGAATGAGAAGCCGTACTCAGCGCGTTGATTATGCTGCCGGGGCATGGCGCTGGTTTCTGAAAGCCGTTGTTGCATGACAGATAATAGCGACTGCGTTCCCTTTGCGGCATGCAGAAAAGTTGATGCATGTAAAACCGGATTTGTGCAGACGAACCGGTTTTATCTTATCCGGTAAAACCGGTATCAGGATTAGGATGGAAGGTTGATTGCTATGAACAAGACGGATGTGCTTAGCCGCTGGACGAAAGAGAAGTCCGAAGAGCTTTACGGCATAAAAAACTGGGGCGCCGGATATTTCTCCATATCCGACAAGGGAGAGGTAGTTGTCAACCCGTACAAGGACCAATCTTCGGGTGTCAGCATCATGGATATCATCTCCGGCGTCCGGGAACGCGGAATGGACATGCCGGTCCTGCTTCGGTTCGAGAACCTGTTGGACGCGCAGATCTCCTTTTTGAACAATTCCTTCAGGGAAGCCATGGGGAAGCTGGGCTACAAGGGCCAGTACAAGGGGGTTTATCCCATCAAGGTCAATCAGCAGCAACAGGTGGTCGAGGAAGTGACCCGGTTTGGGGAGCGTTACCACCACGGCCTGGAAGTGGGCAGCAAGGCGGAACTCATTGCCGCCCTATCCCTGATGAAGGACAGGGAGGCCTGCCTCATCTGCAACGGCTACAAGGACGAAGAATTTGTGGATCTGGGGCTCTATGCCGTGAAGATGGGGTTCAAATGCATCTTCGTGATAGAGATCCCCAATGAGGTGGATATTGTGTTGGAGCGCTCCCGTGCCCTGGGCGTAAAACCCATTATCGGGCTCCGCATCAAGCTCTCGTCGAAGGCCGGCGGCCACTGGACCGAGTCGGGCGGGGACCGCAGCCTGTTTGGCCTGAACATGTCCCAGCTCATCGAGGTGGTGGATAAGCTCAAGGAAGAGAAGATGCTGGACTGCCTGAAGCTGCTCCATTACCATCTGGGCTCCCAGATACCCAATATCCGTGATATCCGCGCAGCCGTCCTGGAGGCTACCCGTGTTTATGCGGAACTGGTCAAGGAAGGAGCGCCCATGGGCTACCTGGACCTGGGCGGAGGCCTGGCCGTGGACTACGACGGTTCCAATACCAACTTCACCCACAGCCGCAACTATACGGTGGAGGAGTACTGCACCGATATCGTGGAAGCGGTCATGACCGTGCTGGATGCCGAGAAAATACCGCATCCCATCATCGTGACCGAATCCGGACGCGCGGTGGTGGCCTATTACTCGGTGCTCCTGTTCAACGTGCTGGATGTGGAAAGGTTTGAGACCTATGACGTGCCTGAACAGCCCGATGAGAACGCATCGGAACAGATCAGGAACCTGTATGACGTTTACAGAAACATCTCGGTCAAGAACATCCAGGAATGCTATAACGACGCGCTGTATTACCGGGATGAGATCCGCGACATGTTCAAGCATGGCCGGATCAGCCTGAGAGAGCGCGCCCTGGCCGAAAAACTGTTCTGGAATACCATGTACCAGATTGCCAGGGAGAAGGAGGAGCTGAAGCATTTCCCGCCGGAACTGGAGGATATCGAGCATGCCCTGGCCGACATCTATTATGGCAATTTCTCGGTGTTCCAGTCCATTCCGGACAGCTGGGCCATCGATCAGCTCTTTCCCATCATGCCGGTGCACCGCTTGCTGGAACTGCCCAGAAGAAACGCGGTGATTGCCGATATCACCTGCGACTGCGACGGCAAGATCGATCGGTTCATCGATCTGCACGATGTGCGCAAGAGCATTCCGCTCCATGAACTGAAAAACGGCGATGATTACTACCTGGGCGTGTTCCTGGTGGGCGCCTACCAGGAAACCCTGGGTGATCTCCACAACCTGTTCGGCGATACCAACGTGGTCAGCGTCCGGATCAATCCCGACGGCACCTTTGATCTGACCAAGGAACTTCATGGGGACAGCGTGTCCGATGTCCTGTCCTATGTGGAGTATGATCCCAAGATCATGTGCGCGAATTTCCGGGAAACCTGCGAGGAGGCTATACGCAGCGGTTACATCAGCGCCAGTGAAAGACGCGAGATCATGCGGGCCTATGAAAACGGATTGAGGGGATACACCTACTACGAGCGCTAGGCGGAACATTCCGTGTATGACCCATAAATTGGATCCTTTCTCGCCTTCTTTCGTGGATGCCAGTCCCGTGGTCCAGTTGGTATAATTAAAGGAAGAAGGTTATGAGAAAAGGGGGAATCGGGATGGAAGACATGCAGGATCTGCGGCTGGCCGTTCTGATAGATGCGGATAATGTGCCATACAGCAATATCAAGGCGGTGATGGAGGAAATCGCCCTGTATGGCACACCGACTTTCAAGCGAATCTACGGCGATTGGACAAAGCCCACCCTGTCCGGATGGAAGGGTGTGCTTCTGGAAAACGCCATAACACCCATACAGCAGTACAGCTATACAACAGGGAAGAACTCCACCGACTCGGCCATGATCATCGATGCCATGGACATCCTCTATTCCGGGAAGGTGGATGGTTTTTGTATTGTTTCCAGCGACAGCGATTTCACACGCCTGGCCATCCGCCTGCGGGAAGCGGGCATGAAGGTGATCGGCATCGGGGAAAAGAAGACCCCCAGCCCGTTCATTGCGGCATGTGACAAGTTCATCTACCTGGAGATCATCGGAAAGTCGGAAGAGAAGAAGGAAACTCCGCCGCCCAAGGTTAAAAGCCCGAAAACCAGCAAGCCCAGCAGTGAAGCCGAGAGCGATGACAGGATCCCTGAAGATGTGATAAAACTGATATCTTCCACCATATCGGATCTGGCCGACGACTCGGGATGGGCTTTCCTGGGAGAGGTGGGAAGCCTCATCCAGAAAAAAAGACCTGATTTTGACTCCAGAAACTACGGGTTCAACAAGCTGACCCCGCTTATCAAGGCTATCAACCGTTTTGAGATTGACGAGCGGGACACCGGAAAACCCCATATCAAGCATATTTATGTCCGAAACAAGAATGTGAAATAACTTTGCCAGTCATTTCATATGGTACACATATAGCATGGATGCTGGAGTATGAATGTGTAATGCCTGAACACCGATTGACGGAGGTATGGGTTTGTCATATCGCTATGCTGGCTTCAGACAATGCCAAAGATGCGGTTCCTATATACCAATTAACTGGAAGCATTGCGGACGATGCGGCCACCCCGCTAAACGCCGTTCCGGGGGCTGGGGGTGGGCCTTTTTTGTGCTGCTGGTTTTTGCGGCCTTTCTGTACAGGGCCCAGATCGCCCAATGGGTCCAGGGGCGCTTCATGATTCCGGACAGGGAGGATGTCACTCCCGGGAAGACAGCCGGTCAGATTCCGGCCGCTGAGCCTTTCCGGCCCGAAACTCCTGAAACCTCTTTTCGGGCAGGGAATAACAGTACTGCAGAACCTGTCGCGTCGTCCGGGCTTTCACCGGACATGGCCGGGGATACCGGCTTAGATCGCAAAACCGGTGCGATGACCGGCGAGCGGAAGGAGGCTACCAGCCTTACCTACGGTCAGAAAATCGAGCGGATACATACGCTGATCCGGGAAGCCCTGAAGGATGCCAGGGAGCAGGTTTCCCTTCCCGTCCTGGGAACGGAAAACGATTCCGAAATCATTTTTGACATCATCGAACAGATCATCCTGGAAGATCCTGAGATCATGTTCTATGAGGGGTGTCGGTACCGGACGGATGGCCAGTTGACGCTGAGATACAGCAAAAGCCGGGACGAAGTCTTAAGCACCGTACAGGCCACGTCTCAGCGGGCTGATGAGATCATCGCCGCCATTATTGAGCCGGGTATGACTGATTTTGAAAAGGAACTGGCCATTCATGACTATATCGTGAACAATTGCCGGTACGATATAGAGAACCAGCGAAAGGGCAGTACACCACCGGAAGCCTATACGGCCTATGGCGTCCTGGTAAACGGTTCGGCCGTGTGCGAAGGGTATGCCAAGGCCATGAAGCTGCTGCTGGATCGGGTGAATATCCGCAGCCTGGTGGTGGTCGGATATTCCAAGGGAAATGCCCACGCATGGAATATGGTCTGCCTGGACGGGCAGTACTACCATGTGGACACCACCTGGGATGATCCGGTGATGGCCGGCGGTTCGCAGGTTTTGACCCACGTCTATTTCAATTTGGCAGACCATGAGATTCAGAAGGATCATTCCTGGGACAAGGCGGCTTATCCCCAATGCGTGGATACGCTGTACAACTATTACCATTACTATGGGCTGACTGTGGCTTCTCCTGATGAATTTTCAGGCCTTGTGGGAGCGGCGGTCGCCGACGGCAGGGATCACCTGTCCCTGCGAATTCTCGATTATGACACGGGAGGTTATGATATCCCAAGGCTTATCCAGAACACGGCAAATGCATGGGGGATCAGGGGCCTGACCTATTCGGTCAACGATGCGTACGGCGTGGTGGACATCTGGGTCAGGTGAAGGCTTATCTCCCGCAGCTTATTGCCGGGTTTGGTTCTTAAGAAAAATGTAAGAAATCCGTCAGGCCTTTCGTAAGGTTATCCTGTTAGGATAATGCCCGGGCTTGAAGGGTTTCTTTCTTTTTTGCTGAAACTTTATCCGCCGTATTGTATCATGGTGGATGGGAGGTGGCTGCATGGATAAGCCCGGTATTCTGGTGGTGGATGACGACCGGGAGATCGTCAGGGCCATAAGCATCAACCTTGAAAACGAGGGGTACCAGGTTTATAAGGCCTACGATGGTCTCCAGGCCCTGGATATCCTGGCGAACCACAGCATTCAGTTGATCCTGCTGGACATCATGATGCCCAGGCTGGACGGTCTTTCGGCGACCCTGAAGATCCGCGAGGAAAGGAATATACCCATCATCATCCTGTCAGCCAAGTCGGAGGACAGCGACAAGATCCTGGGGTTGTCCATGGGGGCCGACGACTATGTGACCAAGCCGTTCAACCCGCTGGAACTCGTGGCAAGGGTCAAGGCCCAGTTGCGCAGGTACATGATCCTGGGCGACGTGAACGGCGCCGAGAAGAAGAATGTCCTGCGTACGGGCGATCTCTGCTATGATCCGGAAACCAGGACCCTGACCCTCCTGGGTGAGCCTGTCAGGCTGACGGCTACCGAAACCAAAATCATGGAGCTTCTCATGCGGCATCCGGGAAGGGTGTTCCCGGCAGAGGAAATCTATGAACGGGTCTGGGGCGAGCCGGCCTTCCATGTGGAGAATACCGTCATGGTGCATATCCGGCGGATCAGGGAAAAGATAGAGATTAACCCGAGAGAGCCCAAATATCTGAAGGTGGTGTGGGGCATTGGTTACAAGATCGAAAAAATCTAGGGCTTTTCTGGCATGGCTGTGCTTCTTTCTCGGGGTGAATCTTTTCATCGCGCTGGCAGTTGTGGGCCTGGCAGCTGCCGAGGATATTGTCAGCCATTTTGATGACATCATGGCCATTATCCGGTGGGACATCAAGGATACCTCCAGGTTCAAAGAGGACATATCAGAGCGTTTTGAACATCTTATGCGGGTTGTCACCGGCACCGACTATATGGAGAGTTATGTCAGCACCTTCAGGGATGAGGGTGAGAACCTGCTCTATTATGCCGAAAATCTCATCACAGGCAAAAAGATCGGAAATGTGGATAAGGAAGCGGTGCTTGCCCGGGAGTCTGCAACCACCCTGGACGGGACCGTACTGCAGGCAGGGGACAAGGTGATCCTGCCCCAGGGCTATGACTATTATCTTTACTACAACGGTACAAGCGTCATGGCGCAGAACAGGAACCGGCCCGTAAACGTTTACAGCGAAAGAAGCGGCTACCAGGACACCTGGCTGGGAGGTTATCTGAAAAAGGGCATCCAGCATCCGGAGATCCGCATTCTTCTTATGGTCAGAAAAGATATCGCGGAGAATCCTTATGGCATCAGCAGCCTCTACCGGATATGGCAGCGGTATGCTGAAGCAAGATGGCTTTGCTTCGGGTTTATTGGAGCCATAGTCCTGGACTTTGTCCTGATGCTGATCGCCCTTCTCAAAAGGCGGACCAAGCGGGAGTTTGACGAAACCCTGGCCCGCATATCGGGGCGCGTGTGGTTTGAGGTAAAAGCAATTCTTTCGCTGCTGGTTCTGTTGTTTCTCTACCAGCTTTGGGAAAACACCGGTGATACCTTTTTAAGTTGCATGTTCTCCCTTTGCGGCCTGTGGTGGTTCTACATCATGCTGGTGGATTGGCGGGTCAACAGGAAGCGGTTCTTCACGCATAACTCTATCACCTGGCTTGTGGGTGTTTATCGGAGATTCGAGAGCAGGAAGCCCTTCCAGAAAGCGTTGCTGTGGCGGATCCATGCCCTGGTTGCGGCAGAGGTGGTCCTGGTGTTCCTGGCGTTTTGCTTCGCAGTCGCCGGGAACAGGGCTGCGCCCATAGCCATGTTTTTTGTTGCTGCCGGCTTCTTCCTGCTTTATCTGTACCTCAAAAACTACAGGCAGACCGTGGACGAACTTGGCCTTCTCGTGGATCGGATTGCGGACATGAAGAACGGGAAGTATGAAACCGCCTCATCCCTGTCCCCCAACTCGGATCTCCGCATGGCCTGGGAGAACCTGACCCATATTCAGAACGGTATCCAAAAGGCCGTGGAAGAAAAGCTGAAAAGCGAGCGCATGAAGATGGAGCTCATCACCAATGTCTCCCACGACCTGAAAACGCCGCTGACATCCATCATCAGCTATACCGACCTGATCGCCAGGGAGGAAGGCCTGCCGGACACGGTGAAGGATTATGTGAGAATACTTGCCCAGAAGGCCGACCGGCTCAAGACCCTTATCCAGGACCTGTTTGAACTGAGCCGTGCCGCCAGCGGAAACATGGTGCTGAACATGGAGCGGCTTGATCTGGGCAGGCTCCTGGAGCAGACCCTGGCCGACATGAATGAGGAGATTGAGGAGTCCGGCCTGATTTTCAAGGTCAAAATACCCGACGCGCCGGTTTATGTCCTGAGCGACGGCAGAAGGCTCTACCGGGTATTCCAGAACCTCATCTCAAACGCGCTGAAATACTCCATGGACAGGTCCAGGGTTTATGTGGATCTGACTGTGGATCAACACAAGGCAAAAGTGGAGATCAAGAATATCGCCAACTATGAGATGAACTTCGACGCGGATGAGATCGTGGAGCGCTTTGTGCGGGGGGATAAGGCCCGTTCCACCGAAGGCTCGGGTCTCGGGCTGGCCATTGCCAGCAGCTTTACCCATGCCTGCGGCGGAAGCTTTGATATCAGCATCGACGGCGACCTGTTCAAGGTGACCCTGGTCTTCAGCCGGCTGGACGATGATATAGGGGACCGGACAATGGAAGAAGAAGCGCCTGATTCGGATGCCGGTGGGGACGGGGAGGAAACCGCCCAATCCCTGTATGAGGCTGACGGGGATACGCCCCTGCTTCAGGGTGAGAGTGAAGTTCAGGAATCCGGCGTGTCTTATGAAGACGCTGAAGATGCGGAAGAATCCCCGATGACCGAAGATGCCTGCGAGGATTCCCCGGAAAACAGTGAAGGAGCATCCCGGCCCGATGATGGCGGGGACACCCTTGAAGAAAATGAAGGACGGAACAGTGAGGATGCTGCCACAACGCCTTGAAAACCAAATCCCCTATGATTTTGGGCAGAGCGCGTCATTTTCTCACAGCGTGGGAACGCCCGGCCTGAATGAAGCGTTGCTGACAGCCCTTTCATCGGTAAGATGAAAGGGCTGTTTTTTTGCGTCTTATCGCAATGCGACCTTGACTTTTACGGGCTTCCTTTCTGCGCGGTTGTCATTGCGAGCGCAGCGTCAGCGGAGCGTGGCAATCTCAGGATAAAAATTGTCAAAAAACCGACAAAGTATGCAGCGTATATGATACAATACACTTATCGAATTATTTCAGAAAAGTGAGGGAGACAGCTATGGAGTATCAGCAGTTGAGGGAACAATTGTGTGACATCTGCCACAGGATGTGGCAGCTTGGTTGGGTTGCAGCCAACGACGGGAATATCACCGTCAAGATTGAGGACGATCTGTTCATGGCAACGCCCACCGGCATCAGCAAGAGCTTCATGACACCGGAGAAGCTGGTGCTGATCAACGCCAAAGGCGAATTGGTTTCCGGCGCCCCGGGATATAGGCCGTCCAGCGAGATCAAGATGCATATGCGCTGCTATGAGGAACGGCCCGATGTGGGAGCGGTTGTCCATGCCCACCCGCCGACAGCCACCGGGTTTGCCGTTGCCCATATACCCATGGATTCCTATTCAATGGTGGAGACCGTTCTGACCCTGGGATCGGTTCCCATTGCCCCTTTCGGCACCCCTTCCACCTATGAGGTGCCGGATGCCATTTCGCCCTTTATCAGGGAGCATGACGTGGTGCTTCTGGAGAACCATGGGGCCCTTGCCCTTGGGGCCGATCTGATCACCGCCTATTACCGGATGGAGACCCTTGAGCTCCAGGCCAAGATCAGCCTAACGGCCAGGCTCCTGGGCGGCGAGCGGGAAATAGCCAAAGAAAACATTGACCGCCTTATCAAAATGCGGGAAGGATTCAAACTGACCGGCCGCCATCCTGGATACAAGAAATACAGCAAATAAGCCGGAAATCCGGCAGTATGGGCCACAACACGCAACGCATGGCCGGATTTCGGAGAATGATGTCCCGGCCATGCGTTGACAAGCCATCAAGGAACGGATACAATGAATCGATAGACTGACGAAACGATGGGAGTGTGGCCGACCATGTTGATGCAGGCTCCGAAAGGGACCCATGACATACTGCCGGACGAGATAGACAAATGGTACTACGTGGAGCAGAAATTTGCTGAAGTGTGCCAAAGATTCGGCTACAAGGAAATCCGCCTGCCGGTTTTTGAGCATACCGAACTGTTCCAGCGGGGCGTGGGCGATACCACCGATATCGTCCAGAAGGAAATGTACACCTTTGAGGACAAGGGAGGAAGAAGCCTGACCCTGCGTCCGGAAGGTACGGCGGGTGTGGTCAGAAGCTATATTGAGCATGGCATGGCCTCGTGGCCGCAACCCACAAAACTGTTTTACAATATCACGGCTTACCGCTATGAAAAGATGCAGAAAGGCCGGTTCCGCGAATTCCATCAGCTCGGCGTGGAACTGTTTGGAGCGGCGGATCCGGCGGCCGATGCGGAAGTCATTTCCCTTCTGGTCATGTTTTTTGACAGTCTCAATATCAAAAATCTCACCCTTAATCTGAACAGCATTGGCTGTCCCAAGTGCCGCGGCGAGTACAACCAGCGGCTCAAGGCATTTCTGGCTGACAAGATCGATAAGATGTGCGATACCTGCAGGGAGCGTATCAACCGGAATCCCATGCGCATCCTGGACTGCAAGGAGGAAGGTTGCCGGTATTACCTCAAGGAGGCGCCGACCCTGCTGGATCATGTCTGTGAGGATTGCAGGAACCATTTCGAAAAAGTGACCCAAAAACTTCAGGATATCGGTATCCATTACGAGATCGACAAGGGGATCGTCAGGGGTCTGGATTATTACAACCGGACGGTCTTTGAGCTTGTCTCGCGCAACATCGGCACTCAGGGCACGGTTTGCGGCGGCGGCCGCTACGACGGTCTCATTGAGCTCTGCGGCGGTGTGCCGACGCCGGGTATTGGCTTTGCCATTGGTGTTGAAAGGCTGCTCCTTGAGATGGAAAACCAGGGTATCGAGATCCCGTCAAAAGGCAGACCGGACATTTATCTCGGCCCCATCGGCGAGAAGGCGGAGAAGCTCTGCGAAAAACTGGCCTGGAACCTGCGCGCCAAAGGCATCACCTGCATCAAGGATATCATGGGCAGGAGCGTCAAGGCCCAGATGAAATACGCCGACAAGCTGGGCGCCAGGTATGCGCTCATCATCGGCGATACGGAAGTGGAGAGCAATAAGGCTGCCCTGCGGGATATGACAACCGGCGAGGCAAAGGATATCAGCCTGGATACCCTCACCGACAGGCTGGTCAAGACTAAGGGAAACTTATAAGGAAAGGTAGATAGATGGTATGGCTGAGACCCTGAAAGGCATGAAAAGGACACACCGCTGCACGGAACTGACCACGGCCGATGTGGGCAAGGAAGTTGTGGTCATGGGCTGGGTGCAGAGAAGAAGAGATTTGGGAAAACTGATTTTTGTCACCCTCAGAGACAGAAGCGGCATTATCCAGGTTGTTTTCAACAGCGAGACCAACCCTGAGCTCCATGAAAAGGCATCCCAGGTCAGGAGCGAATATGTCCTGGCCGTGCGTGGAATCCTGGCCCGGAGAAGCGAGGAGGCCATCAACCGGAACATGGTGACCGGAGAGATAGAAATCATCGCTTCCGAGCTCAGGATTCTCAATAAATCCGAGGTACCGCCCTTCCATATCGAAGAGAATGTGGACGCCAACGAGGCGCTGAGGCTCAAGTATCGTTATCTGGACCTGCGGCGCCCGCATCTGCAGAGAAACCTTCATCTTCGCCATCGCATCGCGAAGATCGCCCGTGACTATTATGATGATAACGGATTTTATGAAATAGAGACGCCGTTCCTCACCAAGAGCACGCCGGAAGGCGCCAGGGACTACCTGGTGCCCAGCCGCGTCCATCCGGGCAAATTCTACGCCCTGCCCCAGTCGCCCCAGATATTCAAGCAGCTCCTGATGGTGTCCGGCTTTGACCGCTACATGCAAATTGTCAAATGCTTCAGGGACGAGGACTTAAGGGCCGACCGCCAGCCGGAGTTCACCCAGATTGACCTTGAGATGTCCTTCGTGGATATGGAGGATGTCATTGCGGTCAACGAGGGGTTTATCAGCCGCCTGTTCAGGGAAACGCTGGGCCTTGACATACCCGTTCCCTTCAAACGGCTGACCTATAAGGAGGCAATGGAGCGTTACGGCTCCGATAAGCCCGATACCCGTTTCGGGCTGGAACTGGTGAACATCTCCGACCTGGTGGCCGAATCGGGCTTCAAGGTTTTCCGGGACGCGGTGGAAAACGGCGGCAGCGTGCGCGCCATCAACGCCAAGGGTGCAGGCGCAAAATTCTCCCGCAAGGAGATCGACGCGCTGGGTGAGGTGGTCAAGACCTACAAGGCCAAGGGCCTTGCCTGGATGGTGGTGGAAGCGGAAGGCCTCAAGTCCCCCATTGCCAAATTCCTCACCGAAACCGAAATCGGGCAGATTAAGGAACGGCTTGGCGCAGAGCCCGGCGATCTGCTCCTCTTTGTGGCGGACAAGGATGAAATCGTATTTGACGCCCTTGGACATCTTCGCCTGGAACTGGGCGAGAAGCTGGGCCTCATCGACCATAAGCGCTACGATGTCCTGTGGGTGACCGAATTCCCGCTTTTGGAATATGATGAGGAAGAACAGCGGTGGGTGGCCAAGCATCATCCCTTTACGGCACCTATGGACGAGGATATTGATTATCTGGATACGGATCCCGGCAGAGTCCGTTCCAAGGCTTACGATATGGTCATCAACGGCTACGAGGTCGGCGGCGGCAGCATTCGAATCCACAGCCAGGAACTGCAGGCCAGGATGTTCCGGGTCATCGGGCTGTCGGATGAGCAGGCCGGCGAACGCTTCGGATTCATGCTTGATGCCTTCAAATACGGCACGCCGCCCCATGGCGGGATGGCCTTCGGCCTCGACCGGTTAACCATGCTGCTGGCGGGCACCGACAATATCCGGGATGTCATCGCGTTCCCGAAGGTACAGACCGCTGCCTGCCTGATGTCCAACGCCCCCGACGTGGTGGACGAAAAGCAGCTTGAAGAACTCCATATCAAGACGACGGTGAACGATAAAAGTGAAGCATAACAAGATTCTGAGAGAAATTCTGGATTGGGCGCTGCATTTCGGCATCGCCGTATTGCTGGTCCTGCTCGTTGTGTTCTTTCTGGGCAGGATCACGGTTGTTGAAGGCACTTCCATGGTTCCCACCCTGAACAATGGCGATGTGCTGATCATTGAGGCGATAACCCCCCGTTTTGGCACGTTGCAACAGGGCGATATTGTGGTCTTGCGTATCCCCGAGCTCCTGGGAAGCGACAACCGGAAATACGCCATCAAGCGTATTGTTGCTGTTGAAAACCAGCATCTTCAGATAAAGGAAGGCAAGGTCTACGTGGACGGGAAGGAGCTCCGGGAACCCTATATCAATGGCTCCTACACCCAGGAGATGAGCGATTTCTACTCGGATATCATCGTGCCGGAAGGTTGCATCTTTGTGATGGGCGATAACCGGCTGCCGGACAAAAGCCGCGACAGCCGGGTCTTTGGCCCTGTAAACAAGGATCGCGTCATAGGCAGGTGCATCCTGCGCATCTTCCCATTCAGCGATTTCGGTTCGGTTTGACAAGAAAGTGCTCCCCTCTTTGTGGGCGCATATGGTAGAATAGGATCTGGGTACAGGCATTGCCAAGGATAAGCCACCATTTCCTGAAAGGACGGAAAAACCATGGAGGAAAACGTTCTCAAGAAGTCACCGCTTTGCGAGGCGTTTAAGCAGATCATACCCGTCGAGCAGTTCCGGCAGGATTTTTCACAGGCCTTTATTACCAATCTCCATTATCATAAATCCGAAAAACGCATCGAACTCTGTCTGGATATCGGGAATAAGGTTGCTCCTGACCGGATCCAGCAGCTTGAAAAAACCATTTCCGACTATTTCAACACACAGGTGGATATCCATCCCGGCTTTTCCATCCCCTTGCCGGAAGAATTGGACGACTGGCACAAGGAGATGCTCACCCGTTATACGTGCCGCGGCAGGGCCCATCTGGCTCCTTTTCTGAAAGGCGCCCGGTTCAGGCTCAGGGGCAGGAATCTGACGGTCTGCCTGCCCGGGGCAGGGGCTTCGGTGCTGAACGTTTCCGGTGCCGGAAAGCAGATGGAGAAAGCCTTCAAGATGCTGTTCCGCAGCGATGTCAAGGTCTCATTCAGTGAGCCGGAAGGCCAGGAATACGCAACGGCCGATTATATCGCAGAAAAGATGGAGGAGGAAGCCCGGATCGTGGCCCAGGTGCTTGCTGCCGGTGAAAACGCCGCGCCGAAATCCGGGAACAGAAATGGGACGCCTTCTTCCGCCGTGCAGGAAAACGGTGGCTTCAGATACAGAAAAAAGGCTGCGGAAAAGGCCCCGGCTGCCAACAGCGAGAATATGGTTTACGGCAGGCCGTTCTCGGGTGAAACCCTGCGCATGGCGGACGTAGATATGAATTCCGGGAATGTTGTCCTGTCCGGCCAAATTATCAAGATGGAGACCCGCGAACTGAAAAGCGGGCGCACCCTGCTCACCATGGACATCACCGACCGCACTTCTTCCCTTACCTGCAAGGCCTTCCCCAATGAAAAGGAGATGGCGCAGATCAAGGAGAGGCTGAAGGTGGGAAGCTATGTCCGTATCAATGGGGATGCGGAGTTTGATGTTTTTGAGAAGGAACTGACCATCAGGCTCAAAGCCGTTGAATGCCTTGAAAATCCGCCTGGCAGAAAGGATCAGGCTGAGCATAAACGGGTGGAGCTCCACCTGCATACCCAGATGAGCCAGCTGGATGCCATCACTTCCATAAAGGATGTGCTCCAGCGGGCGGCCGAATGGGGGCATAAGGCCGTGGCCATCACCGACCACGGCGTGGTCCAGGCCTTCCCCGAAGCCCAGGAAGTTGCCGCAAAGCTCAAAAAGTCCAACAAGGAGATCAAGGTGATCTATGGCATGGAAGCCTATCTCCTGGTGGATGAGCGGTACAACAGCAAGGGTGAATTGGACTACAAGAGCGGCGATACCTATCACGCCATCATCCTGGTGAAGAACCAGACGGGTTTGAAGAACCTGTATAAAATCGTTTCGGAGAGCCATCTGAAATATTTCTATAAACGGCCCAGGGTGCCATGGTCCCTGTTTGAGCAATACCGGGAGGGGCTTATCCTGGGCAGCGCCTGCGAGGCCGGAGAATTATTCCGGGCCCTGCGGGAAGGCAGGCCCCAGGAGGAGCTTGAGGCCATCGCCGCCCGCTATGACTATCTGGAGATACAGCCCGTCGGCAACAACCAGTTCATGATCCGGGAAGGCCTCGTTCCCAACGAGGAAGCCCTGCGGGATCTCAACCGCCGCATTGTGGAACTGGGCGAGAAACTGAATAAGCCCGTGGTGGCCACCTGTGACGTCCATTTCCTGGATCCTGAGGATGCCATCTTCAGGCAGGTCCTGCTGGCCGCCCAGGGATACAGGGATGCCGACAAGCAGGCGCCCATCTTCTTCAGGACCACCGAGGAGATGCTGGAGGAATTCGCCTACCTGGGCGAGGAGAAAGCCTTTGAGGTGGTTGTGACCAACCCGGTGGCCATCAGCGAGCTCATCGAGGATGTACAGCCCATACCCGACGGCACCTACCCGCCCCATCTGGAGGGTGCCGAAGAGGAAATCAGGCACATGAGCGAGCTTAAGGTCAGGGAACTTTACGGGGATCCGCTGCCCGAACTGGTGCAGCAGCGGGTGGATCGGGAGCTGGGTTCCATCATCAAGAACGGCTTTTCATCCCTTTACATGATCGCCCAGAAGCTGGTCCAGAAATCTCTGTCCGATGGCTATCTGGTCGGCTCCAGGGGTTCCGTGGGTTCATCCTTTGTGGCTTATCTGATCGGCATCACCGAGGTCAATGCGCTGCCGCCCCATTACCGGTGCGGGAACTGCAAGTATTCAGAGTTTTTTGTGAAGGACAAGCAGATTGCCTGCGGCTACGACCTGCCCGACAAGCTGTGTCCCAACTGCGGTCAGCCCCTCATCAAGGACGGGCATGACATTCCCTTTGAAACCTTCCTGGGCTTTGACGGGGACAAGGAGCCTGATATCGACCTCAACTTCTCGGGCGAATACCAGCCGCGGGCACATAAGTATGCCGAGGAGTTGTTCGGGGAAGGCTATACCTTCCGGGCCGGCACCATAGCCACCATCGCGGAAAAGACAGCCTTCGGCTTTGCCAAGAAGTACCTGGAGGAAAGGAACATACCGGGTACGCGGGCTGAAATGGAGCGTCTGGCTGCGGGTTGCATGGGTACAAAGCGCACCACGGGCCAGCATCCCGGCGGCATCATGGTGGTGCCCCGGTACAAGGAGATCTATGATTTCACGCCCATACAGCGTCCGGCTGATGACCCCGATTCCAGCATCATAACGACCCATTTCGACTACCATTCCATCAGCGGCCGTATTCTCAAGCTGGATATCCTGGGCCATGATGATCCGACGGTCATCCGCATGCTGGAGGATCTGACGGGCGTGGATGCCAAGACCATCCCGCTGGACGATAAAAAGACCATGGGCATCTTCTCCGGCACCGAACCCCTGGGTATTACTCCCGAGCAGATCGACAGCCCGGTGGGAACCCTCGGCGTTCCCGAGTTCGGCACCAAATTCGTCCGGCAGATGCTGGAAGATACCAAGCCCACCACCTTTGCGGAGCTGATCCGCATATCGGGCCTGTCCCACGGCACCGACGTGTGGCTCAACAATGCGCAGGATCTGGTCAGAAGCGGAACCGCCACGCTGCCCGAGGTCATCTGTACCCGCGACGATATCATGATCTTCCTCATGATGAACGATCTGCCACCTCTTACGGCCTTCAAGATCATGGAGAGCGTCCGAAAGGGCAAGGGCCTGACGCCCGAACAGGAAGCCCTCATGGAAGAGAAGGGCGTTCCCAAATGGTACATAGAATCCTGTAAAAAGATCAAATATATGTTCCCGAAGGCCCACGCGGCGGCCTATGTGATGATGGCCTTCCGAATCGCCTGGTTCAAGGTCTATCATCCTGAAGCCTTCTATGCCACCTATTTCAGCGTGCGGGCCGACAGCTTTGATGCCAACATCATATCCAGGGGAGCCGACGCGGTGAACCTGGCCATAAAGGATATTGAAGAAAAGGGCAAGCTGGCCACCCAGAAGGAGAAAGACCTTCTGACCATCCTGGAGGTGGCCCGTGAGATGTATGCCCGGGGTATCCGGTGTCTGCCCGTGGATCTGTATAAATCCGAGGCCACCCGGTTTATCATAACCGAGGACGGCATCCTGCCGCCGCTTACCGCGCTGCAGGGCCTGGGCGCCTCTGCGGCTGCCAGCATTGTGGAAGCGCGCAAGGATGGGGAGTTTGTTTCCATAGAGGATCTGAAAATACGTTCCGGCGTGTCCAGGGCGGTGATCGAGATCCTTGCGGAGCACGGCTGCCTGGACGGCATGGAGGAAAGCAGCCAGGTTTCGCTGTTCGGATAAAAACAGGAGGAGCAATGGATATGAAGGACATGATGAAGAAGCTTGAAAAGACCGTGGAATACCTGAAAGACATGACCGGTGGTGTTCCGGAGATCGCCATCATCCTGGGATCAGGCCTTGGCAGACTGGCCGATTTCATTGAAGGCAAACAGGAGATACCCTACGGGGAGATCCCCAACTTCCCCAACACCACCGTTCCGGGGCATGAGGGCAAGCTCATCCTTGGACGGCTGGGTGACAGGCATGTGGTGGCCATGAAGGGGCGTTTCCATTACTACGAAGGCCATGATATGGGTACCGTGGTCTATCCCGTACGTGCCCTGGGTTTGCTGGGCGTCAAAAACCTCATCGTCACCAATGCGGCAGGAGGCGTGAACACCGGCTTTGAGCCCGGGGACCTGATGCTTATCAGGGATCATATCAGTTTCTTTGCCGAAAACCCCTTAAGGGGCGAGAACCTGGATGAGTTGGGTCCGCGGTTCCCCGATATGTCGGCGGCTTACGACCGCGCCCTGCAAAAGGTGGCGCAGGAATGCGCGCAAAGGATAGGGATCGACCTGAAATGCGGCATTTATGCCTACTGCAAGGGGCCATCCTTTGAGACGCCTGCTGAGATCAGGGCTTTGCGTGCCCTGGGTGCCGATGCGGTAGGCATGTCCACCGTGCCCGAGGTGATCGTGGCAAGGCACATGGGTATGCGGGTGCTGGGTATATCCTGCATTACCAATATGGCGGCGGGCATCCTGGATCAACCCCTCACCCATGAGGAAGTGATGGAGACCGGCAAAAAGGTTGAGCAGAAGTTCTCATCGCTGGTAAAGGAGATCATCAGCCATTGGCCATAAGGACGGTGTTTTTGCTGTTTGATGTGTGGAAAAAAGCAAGGAGTTGTTCCGGCTTTATTGCGGAGCAACTCCTTATTGCTTGCCTTGGTGGGCTTATTCAGCAAAAGTATAATTCATGGGTACGCAAATCAGGATTTCAACATGATTGTCCAGCAATTCCCTGAAACTCCCAAAGAGCCTGACGATGGAAAAGGTTTCTGCCGTATAATTGCGGACAGGACGAGGAAAATCGATTATTATGTTTATCCGCTCATAGGTTTCGGGCACAAAGAACAATTCAACATCCAAATTCTCCTTCATGAAATCCACCAAGTTGCCGGCTATGTTCCTGTTGACCCGGATCTCCAGCTTATCGATGTCCATCCTTACTTTCTTCTTGGTAAAAGGGGACAAGAAGTTTACTGCATCTACGACCCCGTTGATGTCCAAAGGCACATCAAAGGAGGCCACGGTGATGTATTCCTCTGGGGTGTATCTGGCCAGAAACGTGTCATCGTTTGGACTGAGCGCATAAACAAGGGCAAAGGACAGGGCAAGGGCGATGGACAGGGTGATCAACATCCATTTGTTCATGGTTATTTAACCTCCATTCGTTTGATGGGGATATATCCCAGCGCAAAGGATGCCAGGGTGATTAAAATCAGCTTAAGGCACAGCAGGCCCGGTGTGGGAGTGTAGAACAGCCGGCCTATCAGCTCAAATACAGCCTGCCTGAAGTCATCCACGTATATCAGGGCCAGGATGAATGTTCCGCCGATTACGCCCACGAGGATCTTGTGCCGATAGAACCAGGCAGAGACCATCCAGGTGAGGGCGGTTATGCAGACAATGGCCATATAGGATATGGCAAACCCCACAAGAAAGCTGCGCTTTGTAATGACCAACGAGTAGAAGAAGTTGGAGGCTACCCTCAGCGTCAGTTCTGCCAAAAGGAGTTCAAGGAGATAGAAAAAGCAGGACATCAGCAGCATAACAAGCGGCAGCACCAGGATGAGCAGGATGTGAGACAAAGCCACCAAATTCCTGTCCACGGGGAACGAGAATTTTTTCATAAGTTCAGAATTGCTGGTTATAACCATCATGGCGATGGGCAACATGAACAAGCAGCTTCCCAGCGCGGTGTTCAGAGCACTGTTGCCGGATGCTGAAGGGGTGATCAGGAACGTGCTGATGATAAGGCCTGACAAGATGCCAAAGTAGATCTCGAAAAATAACTTGAAATCCAGGTAATAGCCGTACAAAAGCGCTTTCATGGCGCGAAGCCTGCTACTTTGCGATAACATCAAGAACACCTCCTTTGCCTGGTGCGGTCAGGTTGACGCAGACGTCCTGGACGCTCATGGCGCTGATCTCAATGCCCTGCATTTCCAGCTGCCGCAACTCTTCCGCGGTCAGATGGTTGACGATACCAAGGACCAGCCTTTCACCCATGGACTCCCGGCAGATGACCTGATGCCGTCCGGCCACCTCTTCCAGGACCTTTCTGTGGCCGGCCAGGTATAGCGCATAGCGCTGCACATCCTCGATGGCCTTGTGAAAAACCAGCTTGCCGTTATCGATGAGCACCACCTGCTCCATCAGGTTTTCGAGCTCGCTTATCAGGTGGCTGGAAATGATGATGGTGCGGGGGTGGTTGGCATAATCCTTAAGAAGCAGGCTTGCGAATTCCTTGCGGTGGGATGCATCCAGCCCGAGGGTGGGTTCGTCCAGCATGGTCAACGGACAACGGCTCATGAGGGCGATGACCAGCGAGAAGAGGGTCCGCATACCCCTGGAAAGCTTCTTTATCCTGGCCTTTACGGGTATGTTGAAGTACTCCAGAAGTTTTAGCGCCAGGGTCTTGTCAAACCGGCTGTAGGACAGGGCTGCCCGGTCCAAGAGATCCCTCAGTGTGTCTGAATCCCGGAACCTGTCATCGTCCATGTACATGATGTTGGAAAGTACGTGGATATTATCAAAGGGCTTCTCGCCAAAAACCAGCGCCGTACCCTCCGTGGGTTTCAGATAACCGGCCAGGGTTCTCATCAGTGTGGTCTTGCCGGCTCCGTTACGGCCTATCAACCCGACAATGCAGTTTTCCTGCAGCTCAAGGTTGATGCCCCTGAGAGCGGTTTTGTCCCTGTAGCGTTTGACCAGATCTTGCAAAATGACAACATTCATGAGGGGTCCTCCTTTTCGGGAATGGTCGTTTCCTGGATCATGTGGATGAGTTCCTCCTTGCTGATGCCGAGTCTCTCCGCCTCCAGAACCAGCTGCCTTAAGCTTTCTGCAATGGCCGGACGCCTTTTTGCGCGAATCATGGCTTTTGCCCCCTTCGACACATGCATACCGAGCCCGCGCACCTTATACAGGATGCCTTCCTGCACCAGGAGGTTGATGCCCTTGGCCGCGGTAGCCGGATTGATGTTGAACATCCTTGAAATCTCATACTGGGAATAACATTCCTTCTCTTCCTCCAGGAGCCCATTGAGGATATCGTCCTCAATGCCTTCGGCGATCTGGATATAAATGGGCTTTATATCGGCCGGATCAAATTTCATTACATCACCACGCCATTACTACATTACTCATGTAATGTAGTATATAACCTGGCTCTTTATTTGTCAACAGGGAAATTCCAGATACAAGAAAACAGGCCAACCTTTATTTTTGGCCCATAGTCTGATACAATCCAATTACAGTGACGCACTTTCATGCAGGGAGGTGCCGCGAGCCTTCCTGTTTCAGAGAGGAGAATTTGAAGCATGAAGAGCATGATTCGGGATATTTCTCTGGCAGATTCGGGCAGGCGCAAGATCGAATGGGTGAAGCGCCATATGCCCATCCTTTCCGGGCTTGAGGAGGAGTTCAAGCGGACGCGACCCTTTGAAGGGGTGAAGATATCCCTGTCCATCCACCTGGAAGCGAAAACGGCCTATCTTTCGAAGGTGCTGGCCGCCGGCGGGGCGCAGGTGGCCGTTACCGGCAGCAACCCCCTCTCCACCCAGGATGATGTGGCGGCAGGCCTGGTTGCCGATGGTATGGAGGTATTCGCCTGGTACAACGCAACGCCTGAGGAGTACAGGGAGCACATCCGGAAGACCCTGGAGCATGGGCCGCATATCGTGATAGACGACGGGGGTGACCTGGTCAACTGCCTGCATAATGAGCTGCCGCACCTTCTGCCCAATGTCTGGGGCGGCTGCGAGGAGACCACCACCGGTATTCTCAGGCTTAAGGCTATGGAGCGTGACGGAGCCCTCAAGATACCCATGATGGCCGTCAACGACGCCATGTGCAAGCACCTGTTCGACAACCGCTACGGCACCGGGCAGTCGGTCTGGGACGGCATCAACCGCACCACCAACCTGATCGTGGCCGGCAAGACCGTGGTGGTCGCCGGATACGGCTGGTGCGGGAAGGGTGTTGCCATGCGGGCCAAGGGGCTTGGTGCGCGGGTGATCGTCACGGAAGTGGATCCGGTCAAGGCCATTGAAGCCGTGATGGACGGCTTCTCGGTGATGACCATGGATGAGGCGGCACCCCTCGGCGATATCTTCATCACCGTCACCGGATGTAACCGCGTGATCTACGGGGATCACTACAAAAGGATGAAGGATGGTGCCGTGCTTTGCAACGCGGGCCACTTCAACGTGGAGATCTGCATCCCCGAACTGGAGGCCCTGGCGGTGGAAGTCCGCGAGTGCCGAAAGGACATCACCGGCTACAGGATGGCGGACGGCCGGTGGATCTACCTTCTGGGCGAGGGCCGTCTGGTCAACCTGGCCTGCGGGGACGGGCATCCTGCCGAAATCATGGATATGAGCTTTGCCGTCCAGGCCCTGGCCTCCCTCTATATCGTGGAAAACAGGGACAGGCTGAAGCCGGGCGTGTTCGACATCCCGGAGAGCATCGATCAGCGGATTGCCATGAAGAAGCTGGAAAGCATGGGCATACGCATCGATACCCTCACGGCGGATCAGGAGCAGTACCTGGGCAGCTGGAATCTGGATTGATGCTCGTCATCCGGTATTTGCTCCGTAAGCTTCAAAAGTAAGCATGAGATAGAAAAAGAAAGGATGTATGACGCGCGTCATACATCCTTTGTTATTTGGAAGAAACCATACCCGGAATGGTTCCGGCGCCATTCATTATTGAACATACGGTTACCTCAGTCAGTTCTTCGAAACCGTTATATTCCCCGAAGTGGTTTTTACGAATACGGCAAGGGAACCGTTACCGACGCTTCCGCGCAGGTATTTCTCTCCGGAGGAAGACTTTTCGAGGCTGAAATCCGTCCTGATGCGGCCTGAACTGGTCTGCGCGTCCAATGTAAACTGGGCGCTGCCGGGAAGGCTCAGGTTGACGCTTCCGCTGGAAGATGCGATTTGAATGGATGAGGCCGGTTTCTCGCACTGGAGGGTGATGCTGCCTGAGCCCGAGGACAAATCCGCATCCCCTTCAAGACCCTTCACCGAAATCCTGCCCGAAGAAGTCTGGATGGTTGTCTGCCCTGAGCGGGCAGTTTCGGCGCTGACATCTCCGGAACTTGAGCGGATGACCAGCTTACCGGTACTGACGCGATCCAGTTTCGTGGAACCCGAATTGCCTTCAAGGACAGCTTCTCCCGATACGGTCAGACTGGCGATTCTCTTGTCGCCCGAGGTGTTCTTCAATGTCGCGTTGGACGCGATGAGGCTCTCAATGACGATTTGCCCCGAGGAAGCATCCGCTGAAAAACCTTCCCGGACTGTGATGTCTCCCAGGTAGATATCCCCTGAGGAAGCCATAAAGCTGGCGCTGGATGCCTGAAGCTTCTCAACCCCGATCCTTCCCGATGTCGCGTGGACGGAAGCAATGCCGTTCACCTCCAGGTCTCCAAGGGAGATATCTCCTGACGAAGTAGCCAGCTTACAGGAATTCAGCTTCAGCCTGGAAGCGTTCAGCCTGCCGGATGCACCGTTATAAGCCAGATGGCCCGTAAAGGATTCGGGAATCTCCAGCGTCAGGCGGACGTCACCCGAATAGAACATGGCCTTGGAGGAAGATTTTTTCTTTATCTCAATGCGCAGCGTATTGCCGATGACATCGGCTTCGATATAGGGAACGAACGAAGCGTCCTGGGTGCGCACCGTCCCTTTCAGGGAAACCATAATTTTTGGGGAATCCACTACAATAATATCGGTATCGGTGCCTGATGCCGAAATCTCTATCCCGCCCACGGGGCCCGCATCGAACTCCCTGAAATCGTTAACTTCAAATGTCTCAAGATCTGTGAAAAGCATACCCGTGAATCCTCCCAGAAAATAAACGATCAGCACACCACCCGTGAGCAGCACGGACGCCAAAGTCCACATGATGATTTTTCTGGTGCTCATCGCAAAACCTCCCGCCCGGATTTGCATTCTAATGCAAGAATGCTCAAACCCCGTTTTCGGGCTATGGCATTCCTGCGTTTCACTTTTCCACGGATTTTTGCACAAAAATCATAGCACAGGCTGCCTGCCAGAACAAGGAAGCCAACCGGAACTTAATGGTTTTCTAATCGCATTTTAATGAAGAGGTGGGAAGAAGCGTCAGAATTTGCCTGCAGCCTGGCTGCAGCAGGTATCTTATTGCCTTTCTGGCGCCTGGATTTTCCTGTTGTGTTCGGCCTTCAGCCTGCCGTAGGTGTGCATGTAAAAATAGAGGGCGCACAGGGACAGACCGGCGGCTGCCGAACCATGAATCAGCGGCGGAATCAGGATATCAGAAAGACTCAGGGCAAAGCTGAGGGTCATCAGGAAGACGCCCAGGTGGAGCATCAGGCGGGAATGGTTTCTGCCGACAAGCCGGGCGATGGTCAGGAGCAGCTGAATGGCGGCAAGAGCAAGCGTGAAATACCACATATAGAACCTGCAGTCCAGTTCCAGCAACATGGCTTGCATGAAGATGGCCGCCATGGGCAGAAGAATCAGCAAAGGATGAAGAAATCTGAGGAAATCGGATGAAGATCGGATTAGGGATACCAGGGTCAGCGCCAGGATCAGCAAAAACCATGACAGATCCAGGTACAGGGAAGCGATGTGTATATTGTGGGGTCCTGCAAGAAACGAATAGGAACCGAGAATCAGCGGGATGGCAAAGGAAAGGGCCATGGCCTTTAGGCGGGGATCCTTTGGGCCGACGGACAGACCTGACAAAAAAACATAGGAGGAAAAAACGAGCAACAGCAGCAGTTGGATTTGATTCTGGAAGCTGAGGTAAAACATCGGGAACCTCCTTGCGGGCATCCGCGGCAAGGGCCGGGAAATGGGCAGTAAACGGCCGCGCTCTTGTATAATATATCGGTCAGATTTCCGGTTTTCCGGCAACCGGCAGGTGCAATGCCGGGACGGTGGACCTGATGCGGTATGATCTGGAATAAATTTTATGATATAATAATTTAACTTTAAAGATGCAAACGGCTAAGCTGTTTAATCATATTCTATCAAATAAAAATACCCATGCAATGCCACAATAATGTTGAAGCGGACGTTCCGACCTGCCATGGACCCGTTTCACGGCTTAGCGAAAATTTTGGAGGGATCCACTATGGAATCGACCACAGTGAAAACATCCGCGGAAAAGCTTGCGGAGAAAAACGGCATAACCTTTTACCGGATTAACTCTGAGAAGTTCAAAACCAACCGGGTGGATGTCTTCTTTCTGGATAGCCTGGAAAGGGAGCGTGCATCCGGAAATGCCATTATACCCTCGGTGCTTAAGAGGGGATGCCAGAAATTTGCCACTCAGCGGGAACTGGAGATTCGGCTGGAGGAACTGTACGGTGCCGATGTGGACGGCGGTTGCAGCAAGAAGGGCGAAACCCAGATCGTCAGCTTCCACATGTCCCATATCGCCGATGCCTACACCAGCGGTCAGGACAATCTGTTTGACCAGTGCAGCCAGCTCCTCATGTGCATTCTTCAGAACCCTGTCGTGGAAGACAACGGCTTTAAGGCTTCGGTATTCAGGCAGGAACGGGATAACCTGATCGATTATATCAGAAGCCGGATCAACGATAAGATGCGGTTCTCGTTCCTGCGATGCATGGAGGAGATGTGCAGCGGTGAGGCCTTCGCCATACCCGATGAGGGCTATGAGGAGGATGCGCTGCTTTTGACCCCGCAGAAAACCTATGCCATATACCAAGAGATGATCACTTCCTACCCTTGTTTTGTCTATATGTCCGGCTCCATTGATGATGCAAGCGCCCACCGGTTTATTGAACAGTTTACGCAGATCCCCCGCGTCAATGTGGGCAAAACTGTGCTTCCCGATGTGACCAAAACCGTTAAGGAAGTCAGGCGCGTGGACGAGAGCATGGATGTCAACCAGGGAAAGCTCTGCCTGGGCTTCAGGACAAATGTGGGGCCGTCATCCCCTGACTATTACCCGCTGGTGGTGTACAACGGGATACTGGGCGGGGATGTCCACTCCAAGCTGTTCCAGAACGTGCGGGAGAAGGCAAGGCTGGCCTACTACGCCAGTTCGGTCCTTGAAAAGTACAAGGGCCTCATGGTGATCATGAGCGGCATCGAGCAGGAAAATCGGGCCAAGGCCGAAGAAATCATTCTGCAGCAGTTTGAAGATATGAAGGAAGGCAGGATCACCCAGGATGAGATCGATGCCACCAAGAAATCCTTAAGAACGGGAATCAAGACCATGCAGGACAGCCAGGGGGCCATTGTGGACTTCTTCCTCAGCCAGCATTTGACCCAGGATGGGGAGGATTTCGAAACCATGGCCCAGAAACTGGATGCGGTCACCATCGACAATGTGGTGCGTGTGGCCCGGAAGATCCAGCTGGACACCATCTATTTCCTGAAACCCAGCCAGGTGCAGGCATAATATGGGACACAGCGGCCATGTCCTGAAAAGGAGGATGCATGATGAACTATAAAACCATAACCTATGAACGATTGGGAGAAACCCTTTATGAATACGATCACCCGTCAGGTCTCAAAGCCTTTCTGGTGAGAAAGCCCGGATACAACAAGAAAACCGCTTTGTTTGCCACCGATTACGGCTCCATCGACAATGTTTTCAAAAAGAGCGACGGTCAGGTCATGCGCGTGCCGGACGGCATCGCCCATTTTCTGGAGCATAAGCTGTTCGAACAGGAGGACGGCAACATGCTGGACAAGTTCTCCAGGATGGGGTCCTCGCCCAACGCCTTCACTTCCTTCAACCAGACCGCATACTATTTCACCTGCACCGACCTGTTTGAAGAAAACTTCAGGATGCTGCTGGACTATGTCCAGAATCCCTGGCTGACCGATGAAAACGTGGAGAAGGAGAAGGGCATCATCGGTCAGGAAATCCGCATGTACGAAGACAGCCCGGACTGGAGGCTGTTCTTCAACCTGCTGGATTGCCTGTATGTGAACCATCCGGTCAAGGTGGACATCGCGGGCACACTGGATAGCATCGCGCAAATCAACAAGGAGCTTCTTTACGAATGCTACAATGCCTTCTATACGCCCAGCAATATGGTGGTGGTCGTATCAGGCGACGTGGATCCCGAGTTGGTTTTCACAACGGTTGACAGTATGATAAAATCTAAGGACAGGGGAAAACCCGAAAAGCGTTATCCGGAAGAACCGGAGGAAGTGAACTTGACGTACAAGGAGCAAAAGCTCCGGGTGTCCATGCCGCTGTTCAACATGGGTATCAAGGATCCGGTACGCGTATCGGGATACGAGCTGCTCAAGCGGCGGACAGCCCTTGGTATCATTCTGGCCGCCATCATGGGCAGAAGCTCTGAGCTTTTCAACCGGCTGTATTATGATGGGCTGATCAATGATTCCTTCCGGTTTGAGGTTTCTGCCGACCAGAGCTATGGATTCGTCAACTGGGGCGGTCAGTCCTCTGATCCCGAGAGGGTTGCCGGTGAGATTCGCAGGGAGATCGAAGCCACCGTTGAAAAGGGGTTGGATCAGGAGGTTTTCGACCGCATCAGGAAATCTCATGAGGGTGTTTTCGTCAGGACGCTCAACTCGCCCGATGTCATCGCCAGGGAGATGATGGACTGCTATTTCAACAAGACCAGCTACTTTGAACTGAGCAGGATTTTTGAGGAACTGGATCTGGCATATACCAACCAGATTCTCCGGAGCCTGTTTACAAAAACAACCGTCCTGTCGGTGATCCATCCGATATAAAACGTGGAGGTAAGTCATATGGGGGTCGACTTTATTGCATTTCCGAAACTTGGCATAAGACTGGAGGTGAGCCCGGAAGCCTTTGAGCTGGGACCGGTTTTTGGAATCGGGCCCATCAGTGTTCATTGGTACGGCATCGTCATTTCCGTGGCCATCCTGCTGTGCCTGATTCTGGCCACGAAGCAGGCCGAAAAATTCAGGATCAGGGAAGAGGACCTGATCGACATGTTCCTGTTTGCCCTGCCCGTATCCGTCATCTTTGCCAGGCTGTTCTTTGTCGTGTTCAAGTGGGATTTGTTCAAAAACGATCTGAAGCGTATCCTTTATATCTGGGAAGGCGGCCTGGCCATTTATGGCGCTGTGATAGGCGCCGTGCTTTCGGTCTTCATCTTCTCCAGGATCAGAAAGATCCGCATGTGGACCCTGGTCGACTTTGCCTGCGTATATCTTCCTCTGGCCCAGGCCATCGGCCGCTGGGGGAATTTCTTCAACCAGGAGCTTTACGGTAAAAACACCGATCTGCCCTGGGGTATGACCGGAAACATTATCCAGACTTTCCCGGACCCGGGCATCGATCCGAATAAGCTTGTCCATCCCACTTTCCTGTATGAGTCCATATGGAACTTTCTGGCGTTCTTCATCCTGTTGGCCATCAGGAAAAGGAACAGGGTGCCTGGCAGGGTTTTTGCCTGGTACCTGATGCTGTACAGTTTTGCAAGGTTCAATCTCGAATTTCTGCGGGTGGATGATTTCCAGTCGGGCAACAACGTGCGATACAACCAGGTCTTTGCGGCGGTATTGTTCGTTGGCGCCGCCATCTTCCTGTTCATCGCTGCCATCAGGGCAAAAACCCGGAAGGAAATACCGGCAGAAGGCGGTCAGAGCGCTTATGCCGAGGTTCTGAATCGCCTCAGGGAAGAAGAGAAACAGCAGGAGAGAATAGTTTCCAATGACACGGCCACGGTTTTGGCCGATAATGAGAATGGGAAGGCGGCAGCTGAGCCCGTCCCGGAAACCCGGGATAAAATTCCGGCAGGTGCGGATGACGCTGCAGCTGAAACCGCCGAAAACCCCGACGGAACCGTTGACACGACACCCTCCGGCAGCGGGAACTGAACCGGAGCGGCTTGGGGCTGAACATCCAATCATTCAGCGACGAGGGATTATTATCGGTTTATGTATGCCATAGAAAAGAACAAGGGACCATCGCTGGTTAAGAATATTGACTGGTTCATCATCATCAATGTCATCCTCATCAACGTGATAGGCCTTATCGTGCTGAAAGGGATGGCCGATCAGAAGGAAATCCCCAATCTCTTCATGAAACAGCTGATCGCCTCCATTCTGGGGATCGCGGTCATGATCATCGTCATGATCATCGACTACAAGGATCTGAAGATACTGGGGATACCGGCCTATTTCATCACGGTTTTCCTTCTGGTGGCCGTTCTGCTGGTGGGCGTGGGAAGAGAGGAAACGGGAACCCGGGGCTGGCTGATGCTGGGGCCTTTGAGCGTTCAGCCGTCCGAGCTGGGCAAGGTGGCCATGGTCATCGCCGCGGCCTTCTATTTCGAAAGGCTGCAGCAGGGCCGAAGTCTCAAGCATGTTCTGCTGCTCCTGGCCTCCACGGCGCTGCCCATCGGTCTTGTGCTGCTTCAGCCGGATTTCGGCACCGCCATGGTCTACGTTTTCATGTTTCTTTGCATGCTTTTTGTCAGCGGTATTAAATACCGTTATATATTCATTTTCGGCGGGTCTGTCCTGCTGGTGTTTCCGCTGCTGTGGTTTACCGTGCTGGTCAATGTTCTGCCGAATCACATGATCACGCGCATACAGTCCTTCCTTAATCCTTCAGCACATGAAAACAGCGGCGCATACCAGGTGCGCATGGCCATCCGCCATATCGGAAGGGGGCAGCTCACCGGGGTGGGTCTCGGCAAGGGCAAAGCCACCTTCATGGTGCCCGAGGTGGAGACCGACTCCATCTTTGCGGTGGTAGGAGAGGAGATGGGCTTTGTTGGCGCTGTTGTGCTGGTGGCGCTGTTTGCCGTACTTTTGCTGCGTTGCCTCTATATTGCGCGCTTTGCCAAGGACAAGTTCGGAACCTTCCTGGTGATTGGCCTCATGGCCATGTTCCTGTTCCACTTTGTGGAAAACGTGGGCATGAACATCGGCATCCTGCCGATGACCGGTATTCCGCTGCCCTTCGTCAGCAGCGGTGGATCCTCGGTGGTGGTCAATTACCTGGCCGTTGGGATTATTGTCAGCGTCTCCATGCGGCGTCAGAAGCCCATGTTTGAGGCCTGAGACCGTACAGGGAACCCGGCGGAAGGGATCGGTTCCACACATGAAATATTAAAATTTTGTTACAAAATTTCAATAAGCAAAATTGCATAATATTTGACAAAACATTGCCCGAACATATTTAGTGTATTGTTTATTTATACAATACAATATATGGTATTTGGTGAACCTGCAGGGATGTTCCGGACGGAGCATCCCTTTTTTGCTGACCTTCCGGCAAGGTTAAGCGAAGGGTTGACGGGTGCCGATAGATGGAGTAGAATACAATGTAAGTGGAGCAAAGTGGGTGAAAGTGGTGGGAGGTTTTAACGGCAAATACACGAATACGTTGGACGCAAAAAACCGTGTTTTCGTGCCTGCCGCTTACCGTCACAAGCTGGGTACTGAGTTCATCATTACCCGCGGTGAGGATCAGAACCTCTACCTTTATCCCATGGAAGCCTGGGAGGAGTTTGAAGAGAAGATCAAGACCCTCCAGACCAGCAGGCAGAACTACCGGGCCATCATCCGCCACTACTTTGCCAACGCAGTAACCTGCAGCCTGGACAGCCAGGGGCGGTTTGTGATTCCCCAGGAGCTGAAGGATTGGGCCGGGTTGACAAAGGAAGTGCTTTTCGCCGGTGTCGACACCAAGGTGGAGATCTGGGATCCGCAGAAGTATGAAGAAGTGACCAGCTCCTATGACATCAACGAGATACTGGACAGCCTACCCATAAACCTTCCGTAAAAAGCTGAAAGGATGAGAATCCGGCCTTGACCTTTGAACACAAACCCGTCATGCTGGATGAATGCATAGATTATCTGAATATCCGCGCAAACGGCGTTTATGTGGATGCCACCCTGGGCGGAGCCGGGCATTCATCAGAGATTTTGAAAAGACTGGGGCCGGAAGGTCTGCTGATAGGCATCGATCAGGATCAGGACGCCATACGGGCGGCCGGGCAAAAGCTTGAGAACGTGCAAACCCAAGGACGATACGTCCTTTACCATACGAACTTTGAAAACATAAGAGAAGTCATCGGGATGCAAAAGCTGAAGGCAGTCGACGGGGTACTCATGGATCTGGGCGTTTCCTCCTACCAACTGGATGAGGGAGAAAGAGGATTCAGCTACCAGCAGGATGCGCCCCTCGACATGCGAATGAGCAAAAGCGAAGAAATGGATGCCGCATGGGTTGTCAACAACCTGAGCCGCGAGGAACTGACCCGAATCATCCGGGAGTACGGAGAGGAGAAGTGGGCTTCGCGGATAGCGGAATTCATTGTGAAAAGCAGAGAAATACAAAAGATAACCACAACAGGTCAACTGGTGGACATCATCAAGGCGGCCATACCGGCCGCTGCGAGACGGGAAGGACCGCATCCGGCCAAAAGAACCTTCCAGGCCATCCGCATAGCGGTCAACAGGGAACTGGAGGTTCTGGAAAAAACGCTGGGCGAGATCATCGATTTTCTGAATCCCGGAGGCCGGCTGGCAGTAATCACCTTCCACTCCCTGGAAGACCGGATTGTGAAACAGATTTTCAAGGACAAGGCGCAAGGCTGTATTTGTCCCGGGGATTTTCCCAAATGTGTCTGCGGCAGGACGCCGCAGATAAGGATTCTGACAAGGAAGCCTGTGACGCCGTCCGAGGATGAGCTCGAAAGGAATCCCAGAGCCAGGAGCGCCAAGCTCCGGGTTGCGGAAAAGCTTTAATTGATTGACTTAAGCCGGTGCAAAGGATAAAAGCAGAATTTACAAAAGAAGAAGATCGGAAAGACACAAAAGAACGGTAAGAAACCAAAGCGCAAAGGCTGCATCCACCAAAGAAGACCATTTGCCGGCGAAAGCCGGAGTTACAAAAGATTTGAACCAGTTACCAAAGATAAAGTGGACAAGGTTTACACAAGAGAAAAGGAAAAGTTTACAAAAGAGAAGCAGGTAAGAAACAAAGGAAACACACAAAAGAAAAGTGAGCTGGAAAGATTATCCGAAATGATCTTCTCCAGGGTCTGCCCGAGGGCAGACCCGGAACTTCGTCTCTGATGTCGGCGAGAGGTGGCGTTACGGTAAAGTACGCCACGTTGTTCTCTTTAGGGAACTGTGAATTGCCTGAGATAAGGCGTGCAGCCATGAGTTACGGTCCGTTCAGCGGAGATAAGGTTCAAATGTCGGCAGAAGAATCCAGACAGCGCTGCAAAAGTGGAAACGAGTCCGGAAGGGAGGTACCATCACATGGAAACCAGAAGTGGTTATGTTTACGGCAGTGTGGCGCCCAAACTGCCCCAGAGGCCGGAGCGGCATGAAACGCATCAGCCGAAGGAGCGCCAGGTAAGGGTATCCCGCGTTGCTGTACCGAGGTATGCCCATATTCCCAAGGGCAGGCTGTGCTTCTGCATTGTGGCCCTGGTTGCCATGTGCTTTGTGGTGCTCTACCGCTTCTCCTTGCTGGCGGATCTGAATGCCGCCATGAACAGGATGAACGAGGAATACAATACATTGAGGAACGAGAACAGGCTCCTGAAGGTTGAAATAGAAACCAGCATCGATCTGGACAGGGTCAAGCAGATTGCGGAGACCGAACTGGGCATGCACAAGCCCGATCGGTTCCAGATTGTTCCGGTAAGCGTTCCCAAGAATGATTACAATGTGGTGCTGGATCAACAATACATCGAAGAAGCATCCGGGGGCCGGAAATCCTTGCTGGAAGGTATCCTGGATGCGGTGCGGGCGGCTTTCCCGTGACAGGTATGACCAGCAATGCCCCGGAACCGGCTTTCTTATGGAAAAGAAATATAATGAGCGCGTCAGGTATATATTTTATACAGAATCATGCAGGACCATGGATTGATAGTGAAGCATACAGCGGATCAGTCCGTCGTCCTTTTTTTGCAGGAGAAATCAGATGAAAAGCGGTAATGGCAAATACAGAACAGGTACGCAGCCCAGGACTGCTTTGAAAGCTCCGGTGGACTTGAAAAGCGTCAGGAAGAAAAAGCAAGCGGGGGAAATTCCCACCCAACCCAACACGCGAATGTTGAAAAGAAGGGAATTCTTCATGCTGCTGGTCTTCACCCTGTCGCTTTTTTTCATGCTATACAGGGTGGGATTCATCCAGTTTGTCAAGGGTGAGGAATACCAGAAAAAGGCGTATTCGACCCAGACCCAGAAGCGGATGATCAATCCCAAGCGCGGCACCATCTACGACCGGAACGGGAAGGGTCTGGCGATCAGTGCGTCGGTGGACACCGTCTCGGTTAATCCCAACGGCCTCAGAAGCGAAGTGAAAGAGCCGGAAAAGCTCCAGCAGCTGGCCCAAAAGCTGGGAGAGATGCTGGAGATGGATGCCGGGGACATCCTGGAAATCTTCTACAAGAACTCCCGTTTTGAATACATCAAGCGAAAAATAGACAGGGACCTGGGCGCCAGGGTGAGAAATTATGTGATAGGCGAACTGGGTCTCCAGAGCATTTATATCGATGAGGATTCCAAGCGCTATTACCCCAACGGCAGCCTGGCGGCACACGTCCTGGGTTTCACGGGAGTTGACGATCAGGGACTGGCCGGTATCGAGCTGAAGCTGGATGCCACCTTAAGAGGCATGCCGGGCAAGATCATGAACGAGGTGGACGTGCTTGGCAGGCCCATCAGTTTCAGCAAGGAACGCTACGTGGAAGCTGTGGACGGCTATGACGTGTTCCTCACCATTGATGAGACCATCCAGTATTTCACCGAGAAGGCCCTGGAACAGGCTGCGCTGAACTATAACCTGAAGAGGGGTGCAGCCGCCATCGTGATGAACCCCAATACAGGGGAGATCCTGGCCATGGCGTCCTATCCCGATTTCGATCCCAACGATCCCGACGCCAAGCCGGATTTTGTGGACGATCCGGACTGGAAGGGCTTTTCCAGCATTGAGAACACCAATCTGCTCTGGTCGACCGTGTTCCGCAACAAGGTTGTCAATGATACCTATGAGCCGGGTTCCACCTTCAAGGCCATCACTGCGGCTGCAGCGCTGGAGGAAGGCATTGTAAGGCCCGAAACCACGGTGGTGTGCAAGCCCTATTCCCTGGCCGGGCATACCATCAACTGCTGGCACGCGGGCGGGCATGGTCAGCAGGATTTCGCCCATGCGGTGTATAACTCCTGCAACCCGGTGTTTGTGCAGGAGGCCCTGGCTGTCGGCATTGACAAGTTCTACAGCTATGTGCGGATGTTCGGATTCCAGAAACGGACCGGACTGGAACTGGCCGGGGAGCCCACCGACGAAGAATACCGGAATCTCTGGCACAAGAATCCCACCGAAATCGACCTGGCGGTGGCCGGGTTCGGACAGCGCTTCCAGATAAGCCCCATTCAGCTGGCCACTGCATATTGTGCCATAGCCAACGGTGGCAACCTGATGAAACCCATGCTCGTCAAGCAGATCAGCGACAGCAACGGGAACATTATACAGAAGTTTGAACCCCAGGTGATCCGTAAGGTCATCTCGGAGGAGACATCCCGGACCGTCAGAACCATCCTGGAAGGTGTAGTATCTGAAGGAACGGGAAAAAATGCTTATGTCAGCGGTTACCGGATTGCAGGCAAGACCGGTACGTCCGAAACCCTTCAAACCGAGTCCGAAGGCCGCTATGTTGTGTCCTTCGCCGCCATAGCACCTGCCGACAAACCGGAGATCGTGGTCCTGGTGGTTCTGGACCATCCCCAGGTGGAGATGCACCTGCGGTCTGGCGGTATCCTGGCCGCGCCGGTTGCCGGGAAGCTCTGCGAGGACATCCTGGAATACCTGCAGGTGGAAAGGCAGTACAGCGAGGAAGACATGAAGAAGATGACCGAAGAGGTCTATGTACCTTCGGTGGTAGGATTGACCGTGAAGGAAGCGGTTGAAAAGCTCAAGGCCTATAACCTGAATTACCTGGTGGAAGGCAGCCAGGACGAAAATGCCGTCGTGACGGCTCAGACGCCCAGGGCCGACTTCAGTGTTCCCGGGAATTCCACGGTAATCCTGTATACCGAAGGCAGCCCGCAGGACAATATGGTGCCCATGCCCGACCTTACCAACAAAACCGTGGACGAGGCTACGGCCACCATGCGGAGCCTTGGGCTCAACATCCGGATCAAGGGCGAGGGTACCGCGCTGAGCCAGCAGTATGAACCGGGTACGCTTCTTCCGAAGGGCGAAGTGGTAGACGTGGAGTTCATGCTCCTGATCGCCGATTAGGAAGGAAACGGTACGAATCTAAACAGGCGGAGCCTGTAAGGGAAGGAAGGATAGCATGAAACTGAAGGATTTGGTTGAATCCCTGGAATTGGTTGAGGTCCGTGGCGGACTGGACAAGGAGATCAGGGGAGTGACCTATGATTCCCGCAAAGCCTTGCCCGGATACCTCTTCGTATGCATAGACGGTTTCACCACCGACGGTCACAAATACGCCCAGCAGGCGGTGGACAACGGGGCATGCACCCTGGTGGTGGAAAAAGATATCCATGTGATCGGCGAGGATGTCACCATCATCCGGGTAAAGAATTCCCGGGAAGCCCTGGCGCTGATATCTGCCAACTGGTTCGGAAATCCCTCCCGGAGCATGACCCTGGTGGGCGTGACCGGCACCAAGGGCAAGACCACCACCACCTATATGATACGTTCCATCCTGGAAGAGGCTGGGAAAACCGTGGGCCTCATCGGCACCGTGGCCAACTGCATCGGTCGCGAGAAGATCCCCGCAAGGCGCACCACGCCGGAATCCTATGACCTCCAGGAGATGTTTGAGCGCATGAAGGAAAAGGGGGCCGACACGGTGGTTATGGAGGTCTCCTCCCAGGGGCTCAAGCTTCACCGGGTAACCGGCTGCGATTTTGACATCGGTGTCTTCACCAATTTCTCCAAAGACCATATCGGCGGGTTCGAGCATCCGGATATGGAGGACTATTTTGTCTCCAAGCTCCGCCTCTTTACCATGTGCCAAAAGGGCATCGTCAACGTGGATGCCGCCTACTCCGAGCGGGTTCTGGACGGCGCAACCTGTGATATTCTGACCTTTGGCATAGAGAAGCCGGCAGATGTGCGGGCCGAGAATATCACCACCCATTCCAGCTCAGTGGAGTTTGATGCGGTAACCCCCTGGTTCAGGGAACGGATCAGTGTTTCGGTTCCCGGCTTTTTCAGCGTATACAACGCGCTGGGTGCCATCGCTGTCTGCGGACTTTTGGGCATACCCTTTGAAGCCATCCGGGATGGTCTGAAGAAGGTACAGGTACCCGGACGCGCCGAGGTGGTGCCCACTCCCGGAAAGGACTATACCGTGATGATCGATTATGCCCACACACCTGACAGCCTGGAGAACATCCTGTCCACCGTGAAGGAGTTTGCCAGGGGGCGCCTTATCAGCGTCTTCGGCTGCGGTGGTGACAGGGACCGCACCAAGAGGCCGCTCATGGGCGAGATATCGGGCCGGATTGCCGATTTCACCATCATTACCTCCGATAACCCCAGGACCGAGGAGCCGGCGCAAATCGTCAGGGATATCGAGGAGGGTATCAGGAAGACCAATGGGGAATACGTGGTGATTGAGAACAGGACCGAGGCCATCCGCTATGCTATGAAAAACGCCCGAAGCGGCGATGTGATCGTTCTCTCGGGCAAGGGCCATGAAACCTACCAGATTTTCAAGGACAAGACCATCCATTACGACGAGCGGGAGATCGTCGAAAACATACTGAAGGAGCTTGAGTGATACATGAAGGAAATGTATGCCGCCGAAGTTGCCCGGGCGGTCAATGGACAACTGGCTGCCGACGGGAATATAATGATCAGGAGCGTGTCCACCGACACCCGAAGCCTTGAACCGGGCTGCCTTTTTGTCGCCATACGGGGAGAGCGCTTTGACGGACATAATTACATCCGTGAAGCGCTGGACAAGGGAGCAGTCCTGGTTATGGCCGAAAAAGGAGCTTCCATTCCCGACGGCGTCCCGGCCGTGCTGGTGGAAAAGACGGTGGAAGCGCTGGGAAAGCTGGCGGAATATCATCGCTCCCGATTCCATATACCCGTGATCGCCGTAACCGGAAGCGTCGGCAAGACCAGTACCAAGGAAATGATCGCCGCCACTTTGTCGGCAGGGCTTAAGGTGCATAAAACAAAGGGTAATTTCAATAACGAGATTGGCCTTCCCCTGTCGGTGCTGGAACTGGATGACTCCTGTCAGGCCGCCGTGTTCGAGATGGGGATGCGGGGCTTCGGCGAGATCGATTACCTGACCCGGATCGTGCGCCCCGATATAGCGGTTATCACCAATATCGGCATATCCCATATTGAACGGCTGGGCTCGCGGCAGAACATTCTCAAGGCCAAGCTGGAGATCATCCGCGGCATGCAGGATGACGGCGTCGTACTGCTCAATGGGGACGATGAACTGTTGTCAGGCCTGAAGGGCCTTCTTAAGCAGAAAACCCTTTTCTACGGCATGGATGAAACCTGCGATATCCGGGCAAGCGATTTACTGTCCAAAGGGGAAGAGGGGATCAGCTTCTCGGTACAGTGTCCCGCCTGGGAGCATCGGTTCTTTGTGCCGGCACCGGGGATTCACAATGTCCAGAATGCCCTTGCGGCCATCAGCGTGGCCATGACGCTGGAATTTGACTGCGGGACCATAGAAAAAGGCCTTCTGAGCTATACCGGGGACCGCATGCGCATGAATATTGTGGACGTGGACGGCATCAAGGTCATCAACGATGCCTACAACGCGGCTCCCGCTTCGGTCAGCTCGGCGCTCAGGGTTCTGTCGGAGATCGGCGTCAACCGGCGCAAATGGGCTGTCCTGGGCGATATGCTGGAGCTGGGGGAATGGGCTGAGGATGCCCACAGGGAAATAGGCATGCAGGTGGCTGAATCGGGGATAGACTATCTGGTTGCCATCGGTGACCTGGCCCGCTGGTATGTGGAAGGTGCTTCCGACCACGGCATGCCCTTGGAGAACACCAGGCTGTTTCAAAATGCCGAAGATGCGCAAAACTATTTAAGCCAGAAATTAGCCAGAGGCGATGTTATCCTTTTCAAAGGATCGCGGAAGATGAATCTGGATCTTCTCGCCGACAGGCTTTTTGGCGGCAAGGTTACAGGGGCATCCCGGAATACTGAAGCGCAGAACAAGTGAGGGAAAAGGAATGAATAAAATCTTCAATGTCATACCGCACCAGTTGCTGGCCTATCTCATCGCGTTTGCCATGTCACTGGCCCTTGCCAGGATTATGATTCCCCTGCTGAAGCGGCTCAAATGCGGTCAGACTGTGAGGGAGGAAGGCCCTGAATCCCATAAGGCCAAAAGCGGAACGCCTACCATGGGCGGACTGCTTTTTCTGATACCCATGGTCCTGGTGGGCGGCTGGTATGCCATAAAGGATCATCGCATCCTGGTGCTGATCCTGGTCACCCTGGGCTTTGGTCTCATCGGTTTTCTCGACGATTACCTGAAGGTTGTAAGAAAGCATAACACCGGCCTGAAACCAAAGCAGAAGATGCTGGGCCTCCTGATCGTGTCGGGTGCCTTCACCTGGTATGCCATAAGCTATATCCCTTCTGCCAGTACCCTGGTCATTCCCTTTATCGGTTTGAAAGCGCCCGTTACGCTGCCTGTGGCCATCGCGGTGCCTTTCTCCATCTTTGTGCTGGCAGCCTTTACCAATGCCGTTAACCTTACCGATGGTCTGGACGGTCTGGCGGGCACGGTGACCACCCTTGTCCTGCTCTTCCTTACCGTCATGTCCACATTCCGGGACGACTGGGAATATATCCGCACGTTCTGCGCCATACTGGCGGGAGGCCTTCTGGGTTTTCTGGTCTTCAACCTGCATCCCGCAAAGGTGTTCATGGGCGATGTGGGCGCATTGGCCCTCGGCGGTGCCCTGGCAGCCATGGCGCTGATGACGGGCACGGCAATCTATCTGGGGATTGCAGGCATAATCTATGTGGCTGAGGCATTATCTGTAGTGATACAGGTTTTCTGGTTCAAGAGGACCCGGAGGAGAGTCTTCCTGATGTCTCCCTTGCACCATCATTACGAGTACAAGGGATGGAAGGAGACCAAAGTGGTGACAGTCTTTGCCCTGGTCACCCTTGCTGCCGGCGTCGTGGCTGTGCTGCTCCTATAATAGTATTCAGGACCCGGCTGTGATTCAGTTTTTATCGGACCGGCTGACGGGCCTCCGCTGCAACAGTTGGCTTAGTTCACCGGCATAAGAAGGATGATTGCAGTATGAGAAAAAGGGAATATGACTTCTGGCTCCTCTTCACCGTGATTGCGCTCACGGCCATCGGTATTGTCATGGTTTTCAGCGCCAGCTCCTATTATGCTGCCTTTACCGTCAACAACAAATACCATTATCTTATCCGGCAGCTGCTCTGGAGTGGTGTGGGCCTTGTCCTGATGTTTGTTGTCTCAAATATCGATTATCGCCGACTGGCGCTCCTTTCGCCCATCCTGATGCTGGTCAGCATTGTCCTGCTGATCCTGGTGGCCATACCCGGCATAGGTTCGGTATCCAACAACGCCAGGCGCTGGTTTAACCTTGGTTTTACCACCTTCCAGCCTTCCGAGCTTATGAAGCTCTCTCTGATCATGTTCCTGAGCTTCAGCCTGGCCAAGAACCACGGAAGATTGCGTTTTTTCTTCAGCGGCCTGGTGCCCTATCTGTTGATCGTTGGCTTTGTGGACTTTCTGCTTCTTCTGGAACCCCACTACAGCTGCGCCATTCTCATCACGGCTGTTGCGGCTGTTATCCTGTTCTGCGCCGGTGCGAGGCTCCTCCACTTTTTTGCCATCGGCGGACCTGCCCTGGCGGCAGCAGCCTACCTTATCTACAGTTCGGAATATCGTTGGAAACGATTTGTTTCATTCCTTGATCCCTTTTCCGATCCCCAGGGAGCAGGATACCAGGTGGTGAATTCCCTCTATGCCATCGCTTCTGGTTCCATCTTCGGCAGAGGGCTTGGGAAAAGCCTGCAGAAGTATTTGTACATCCCGGAGCCCCAGAACGACTTCATCTTCTCGATCGTTGCCGAGGAACTGGGCTTTGTGGGAGCCTTCACGGTGATCGCATTCTTCCTGCTGCTTATCTGGCGCGGTATCCGCATTTCCATGAATGCGCCGGACATGATGGGCAGTCTCATGGCCATCGGGCTGACATCGCTGATAGCCATAGAAAGCATCGTCAACATCGCCGTTGTAACGGCCACCATACCCGTAACCGGCATGCCCCTGCCGTTTATCAGCTATGGAGGAACCTCCATGCTGTTCCACCTTGTGGGAATGGGGATCCTTCTCAACATCTCCAGGAACAACACATACAGCCTGGCCCCGGTCAAAGGGGCTGAGCTTCTGAAACGGGCCCGCCAGGGCGAGGGCTGAGCCGTCCGGAAAGCCAGACCCTGATGGCGTGCTTCAGGTTGTCCCCAACTCTAGATATAGACGGACAGGCTTCCAGTAACAGGATTTTCCCGGGAGCATATTATGAAATGTATTCAATTACTTAGCTTCCGGGGGTGTTTTGCGTGAGCAATCTCGTCATAACCGGAGGTTCGCGGCTTTGCGGCATCATTGAGGTGCCCGGAGCCAAAAACGCTGTGTTGCCGGTATTGGCGGCTACGCTTTTGAACAAAGGTACCAGCATCCTTGAGAATTGCCCGGAACTGGATGATGTGACCACCATGCTGGAGATACTTGGGGCCCTGGGCTGCGGCATCCGCAGGGAGGGAAGCAGGATTGAAGTGGATGCTTCCCGACTGACGGCCAGCAGCATTCCTGAAGCGCTGGCGAGAAAAATGCGTTCATCCATCATTATCCTGGGCGCCCTGCTGGCAAGGTGCGGGGAAGTCCATGTGAGTTATCCCGGCGGCTGTGAAATCGGCTTAAGGCCCATCGATATGCATTTGAAGGCCCTCTCCCAGATGGGAGCCCAGATAGATGGTATCAACGATGGCATCCTGCGCTGCCGGGCCGAAAAGCTGACCGGCTGCGAGATCCTTCTGGATTACCCCAGTGTGGGCGCAACCGAAAACATCATGCTGGCGGCCAGTATGGCAGAGGGCGAAACCATCATCCGGAATGCAGCCAAAGAACCTGAAATTGACGATTTGCAGGCCTTTTTAAGAAAACTGGGCGTCCAGGTATCCGGCGCCGGAACAGGTGTCATCCGCATCCAGGGCACCCGCGAGATAAAAGCCGAACCCGTGCACAGGATCATTCCCGACCGCATTGTGGCAGGAACTTATCTGGCCGCCGCGGCTGCCACAGGAGGAAGCCTCGTGGTCACGGGTGTGATTTATGACCATATCGGATCGGTGTTGTACTGTTTGAAGCGCTGCGGCTGCCGGATAAAAAACTACTCTGGAAATGTGATCGCATTGGAGTCCAATGGCAACCTGACAGCCCTGGATCTGGTTCGAACCTCTCCCTATCCCGGATTTCCCACGGATATGCAACCACAAATGGTAGCCCTTCTCTCCAAGTGCAGGGGAACCAGTGTGGTTGTTGAAACTGTTTTTGAAAACCGGTTCCGCTATACCGAGCAGCTCATGAAGCTTGGTGCGGACATCAGTGTGCAGGGCAGGACGGCCATCATCCGCGGTGTCGACAAACTCAAGGCTGCCCAGCTGGAGGCCAGGGATTTGCGGGGCGGAGCCGCGCTGGTCATTGGCGCGCTGGCCGCGGAAGGCACATCCAGCATATCGGGCGTCAACTACATTGACAGGGGCTATGAGCGGATGGAAAAGGTCCTTTCCAGCATAGGAGCCGATATCAAACGGGTTGAGACCTGAAGGCTGTTATTTCCCCCCTCTCTCTGATATAATATGCACATGGGTGATGGTGCCGATGAGCCGTGGAAAAAAACGAAAGAAAAGGCTGCTGAAGATACTGTTTCTGCTGATGTGTCCGGTGCTGCTGGTGCTCATGCTTTTCTTTACACCCATTTTCACCGTTAAAAACATACGCGTTGAGGGTGCCGGTTATTACAGCGAAGAAGAGATCAGGCTCGCATCGGGAATTGCCTTGGGTGAAAACCCATACAGGCAGCTCAGGCTTTCTCCTGAGGCAATTCTCGGTTTGAGGCTGCTTGACGCGGAAACGGCCATTGAAGCCCTGCCCCGCATCAAGGAGGCAAGGGTATTTGTCATTTTCCCTAACGTAGTGGGCATCCGTGTTGCCGAAAGACAGCCGTCAGTCTATTTGCCCTATCTCGGAAGCTACCTGACCGTGGACGCTGAGGGCTACGTGCTTGAAGTCTGTCAGGGTTCTCCTCCTGAAGGGCTCAAGGAAGTGCGTGGTATTGATTTTTCCAGTTATTCAGTGGGCAAACAGCTTGAAACCTCTGATATCGGGCACGTCCGCCTGGCCGACAATATCGTCGGCGCCATCAGGGAATCCGATGAGAACTCGGACTTCCAGCTGTGGCCTGTGGTGGACTGGATCGATGTGGTGGATGAAGACACGGCCATGATGTCCTTTGACAACCGGGTCGTGGTACGGTTTGATCCGACGGACAGGCTTCAATATACTATTGATTTTGCCAAGCAGATTTTTTTCACAAAGATAGGCACGAGTGAACGGGGAAGACTGGAATTCATCAAAGGTCAGAACCCGAGTTTCATACCGGATTGAGGTGGTTTGATGATTCCCATACTGGGACTGATAGCAGGATTGATTATTGGCATTTTCCTTCCCTTCCACATCCCCCAGGCCTACTCCAATTATGCGGCTGTGGCCATACTTGCCGCGCTGGACTCGGTTCTGGGAGGCTTCTCGGCTTCGCTGGAAGGCAAGTTCGATATCAAGGTCTTCCTGTCAGGCTTTTTCGGCAATTCCCTTCTGGCTGCGCTTTTGGCTTTTATCGGGGACAAGCTGGGCATCCAGCTGTACCTGGCCGCAGTGTTCGCCTTCGGTAACAGGATATTCATCAATTTCGGCAATATCAGAAGGAAGCTGCTGAAGCTGGATGAAATGAAATAATACAATATATACTGCCTGAAATGGTCGGGAAGATGAAAATAACGCAATATGTTGATCCAAAAGGGCAGAATTTTGAAAGAAATCATTGCGTTTGACAGGGTTTGTTAATATAATGGTAATATAAGAGATATGAGAACTGCTGTGTCCAGATTACAAGCCATATTGAATTACTTGCGATAACCGATAAAAGGGGGACACAAAAGTGTTGGAATTTGATATCGATATGGACAGTTTTGCCCGTCTGAAGGTCGTTGGCGTCGGAGGCGGCGGCAATAACGCGGTCAACCGCATGATCAGCGCCGGTCTGCGCGGCGTCGAATTTATAGCCGTAAACACGGACAAGCAGGCGCTTTTCCTTTCACAGGCCAATACGAAAATCCAGATTGGAGATAAACTGACAAAGGGACTCGGAGCCGGAGCCAATCCGGAAATCGGGGAAAAAGCGGCCAACGAAAGCCGCGATGAAATCGCCATGGCCATCAAGGACGCGGATATGGTCTTTGTAACCGCCGGCATGGGCGGCGGCACGGGTACCGGAGCCGCGCCGGTCATCGCGCAGATTTCAAAGGAAATGGGTATTCTCACCGTGGGCGTTGTCACCAAGCCTTTCACCTTTGAGGGCAAGAAGCGCATGCAGCACGCAGAAAAGGGTGTGGAAGCCCTCAGGGCCGTGGTGGATACCCTGGTTACCATTCCAAACGACAGGTTGCTTCAGATAGCCGATAAGAAGATGCCCCTGGTGAAGGCCTTCAGCCTGGCGGACGATGTGCTGAGGCAGGGCGTTCAGGGTATATCCGATCTCATTGCCGTACCCGGTCTCATCAACCTGGACTTTGCAGACGTGAAGACCATTATGCAGGATACCGGACTTGCCCATATGGGCATCGGCAGGGGAACCGGAGAGAACAAGGCCGAAGAAGCCGCAAGGCAGGCCATCTCCAGCCCGCTTCTGGAAACATCCATTGAAGGCGCCAGGGGAGTCCTGCTGAACATCACCGGTGGCCCTGACCTTGGACTCCAGGAAGTCAATATGGCGGCCGAACTGATTCAGGCCTCAGCCGATCCGGAAGCCAATATCATTTTCGGTGCCGTGATCGATGAAAACCTGAAGGATGAAATGATCATTACGGTTATTGCCACAGGCTTCGACAAAGGGCCTGAAATCAAGAGGCCGGAACGCCTGTTTGCTGTCGGCGGAAGTACCCAGAAGGTTGAAACCCCTGTGAAGAAACTGGAACTGGACGATGACAACGAAGGACCGGAGATTCCTACATTTCTCAAGCGAAAAGGCTTCCGTTGATATTGACAGGACAATTTGCTCCATGTAAAATGTAAAGGCATATACTTGAGTATATGCCTTCTATATCGCGCCACCATGGCTCAGCTGGTAGAGCAGCGCATTCGTAATGCGCGGGTCAAGGGTTCGAATCCCTTTGGTGGCTCCAAAACCCCCAAAAGGCTTGATGCGGGGGTTTTTCTTTTTGCCTTTCAATGCTTTCCCAGTCTCCAAACCGGTAGTTTTTATGAAAAATCAACATGCCGGAAGCCAAATAAGCCTGTCCAATACGGCATTATGACAAATCTTCGGCAAGCGACAAACTATATCTTGCGTTTTTGCCCGTTTTCATTTATTGTTAGTACTAAGTTGATATTAATAGTTTAATAATAATATTTTAATAATAATAACTTAATAATAACCTACAGAACAGCGGTTCCGTCGGCTCGTTCTGTGAAAACAAAAAAGAGAGAAGGGTTGAGAATGGAAAAGGTGAGGGAGTTCTTAAGGAGGAAGGACATTATTATCTCACTGAAACGATACGGTGTAGATGCATTTGGTGCCATGGCCCAGGGCTTGTTCTGCTCATTGCTCATCGGTACCATCATCAACACCGTCGGTACCCAGGCTGGCATACCATTCCTGAATACCATCGGCGGTTTTGCGGTTAAGGTATCCGGTCCGGCCATGGCCATTTCAATCGGGTATGCTTTGCGTTGCCCGCCTTTGGTACTGTTCTCACTGGCCGCAGTAGGTTTTTCGGCAAATGATCTAGGCGGTGCAGGCGGACCGCTGGCGGTTTATGTCATTGCCATCCTTGCTGCGGAGATGGGAAAGCTGGTTTCCAAGGAAACCAAGATCGATATCCTTGTCACACCGCTGGTGACCATCTTTACGGGTATAGCCCTCTCCATTCTGCTGGCGCCCGGGATTGGCGCAGCTGCCAACTCGGTGGGTCAGGTCATCATGTGGGCAACCGAACAACAGCCGTTCATCATGGGCATCCTGGTATCGGTCATTGTGGGTATGGCCCTGACGCTTCCCATCAGCAGCGCTGCCATATGTGCCGCGCTTAACCTGACCGGTCTGGCCGGCGGGGCTGCATTGGCAGGATGCTGTGCCAACATGGTGGGATTCGCCGTCATGTCCTTCCGGGAGAATCGCTGGGGCGGGCTTATTTCCCAGGGACTGGGCACGTCCATGTTGCAGATGGGCAACATCGTGAGAAATCCAAAGATATGGATTCCTGCCATAGCCACAAGCGCCATTACAGGTCCCATCGCCACTTGTGTGTTCAAGCTGGAGATGAACGGTCCCGCGGTATCCTCGGGAATGGGGACATGTGGTTTGGTAGGGCCCATAGGGGTTTATACCGGTTGGGTGGATGATATCGCTAAAGGCATCAAGCAGGCAATTACTACTTTCGATTGGACAGGGCTGATCCTTGTTGCCTTCATTCTTCCGGCCGTCATCTGCTGGGCTTTGGGCCTTATCTGCAGGCGAATTGGTTGGATTAAGGAAGGCGATCTGAAGCTGGATTGAATCAAGAAGCTTGTTTCTATTCTCTTCAAAGGTAACAGTTACATCTTTAATTCCAAGCAATTCTTGCGTATAATCTTTGTAGAGCATGGTTGATTCTCCTTAAAATGTTGAGGTGCAACGTCATTTTACTAGGATTTCACTCCATGCTCTCTTTATTTGCAGAAAAATGTTGGAAGCCGAAGCTTTCACCCTTGGGTATCCCAATATTTATTATAGGTCTTTTTTGCTAATCAGGGTGTTCCGGTAAAACGGGAAATCTGATTATTCGTTATTCGGCGGTTTCAGACGGGAGTGGCGTTATGACAACTCGGGAGAAAAGAAGTATTATCCGAATTCTGGTGGCAATTGTCCTTTGGCTGTCGTCTTTCGGTATCATCTTTTGGTTTACAAGTTACAGCGGCGAAGATTCAAGCCGGGTGAGCATGGCTGTTGCGCGATTTATCAGGGATCTCATCGCCAGAAATTTTTATGTCAATCCCCATGATGAGTTTTGGGATATCACGCTGCATGCCATGATCAGAAAACTTGCCCACTATACGGAGTTTTTTTATCATGGCATAACGACGGGTTTCCTGATGGTTACCTTGATAAAAAAGAAGTGGATTTCCTTTTCATCATCTGTTTTTATCTGCTTTGCAACAGCCGCATTTGACGAGTATCGGCAGCGGTTTATACCCGGGAGGGGCCCTCAGTGGTCGGATGTCCTTCTTGACACTGCCGGCTCTTTAACGGGCCTTATGGCGTTCATCCTGGTTTATGTCGTCTGTTCCCGGTTCAAGTCTCTTAAGCGCCGAATCAGGGAGTTGGAGAGAATGGAAAACAAGTAGCCGCCAGGATCGTGTCCCGGCGTCTATCTTTTATATTCCCATCGCTTGTCTCTTAATCGCCATATCCGTTCGGGTTGTTTTTCTGCCAGTTCCATGCGTCGCGGCACATGTCTTCCAGGCTCTTTTCTGCTTTCCATCCCAGCACTTTCAGGGCCTTGCTCGGATCGGCAAAGCAGGTGCCGATATCGCCAGGCCTTCTTCCGGTGATTTTATAGGGAATTTTCACGCCGTTGGCTTTTTCAAAGCTCTTTACCACATCCAAAACACTGTAACCCACACCGGTTCCCAGGTTAATCGCATCAACCCCCGTGCTTGTCATAACCTTCTCAAGCGCTTTAATATGGCCTTTGGCCAGATCGACCACATGGATATAATCCCTAACGCCTGTACCGTCATGTGTATCGTAATCATTGCCAAACACGTTGAGATACTCCCGTTTACCCACTGCCACCTGAGTGATATAGGGCATCAGGTTGTTGGGGATGCCGCTGGGATCCTCGCCAATCCGACCGCTTTCGTGAGCACCGATGGGGTTGAAGTACCGGAGGAGGATGGTGCTCCAGGAATTATCGGCAACATAGATGTCCCTCAATATTTGCTCTATCATGAACTTGGTCCAGCCATAGGGATTCGTTGCGGACAGGGGCATGTCCTCGGTGAAGGGGGCCTTGTTGTTAAGCCCATAGACTGTGGCTGAGGAACTAAAGACCATGCGCTTGGCATCATATTTTTGCATGAGATCGCAGAGATTCAGCGTACCCGTCAGATTGTTATAGTAATATTGTATGGGAATGGAGACCGATTCTCCCACGGCCTTCAGTCCCGCAAAATGGATGACCGCGTCTATATGATGTTTTTTGAAGACCTCCTCCAGTGCCTCTTTATCCACTAAATCCACTTTATAAAAGAGGAAATCCTTTCCTGTTATCTCGCGGATCCTGTTTAGTACCTCGGGCTTGCTGTTGGAAAAATTATCGACAATGATAACACTGTAATCCTGATCCAACAGCTCGACTACCGTATGTGATCCGATATATCCTGTGCCCCCCGTGACGAGGACGATTGGCTTGTTGGCAGTATTGTTCATGAAAAATCACCCGTCCTGATTTTTTGCATTTCAGATGCATCTTATCATAATGGAAAATCGGGGTCAATGAAAATGCCGATTCATGTATCTTTATTGCCCCTTTTTCATACCCTATGATACAATCATACATGGCTTTTAAAACGACGACGAACCCATGGAGAAAGATATGAAAAAATCTAAAGCGGCTTTGTTATGGGATCTATTTGCAACATTTTTTAAAATAGGGGCTTTTACCATTGGCGGCGGACTGGCCATGCTGCCCATTATTGAAAGGGAGATCGTTGACAAAAAGCAATATATTCCAAAAGAAGAGATTGTGGATGCCTTCGCCATATCCCAGTCCCTCCCGGGTGTGATCGCCATCAACTCCGCCTTTTATATCGGATACAGAATAGCCGGGGTGGCGGGGGCACTTGTAACAGCCATCGGCGTCATACTCCCTTCCTTCATCACCATTCTGGCGATAGCTATACTGTTTGACACCGTGAGCGGGAATGTTTATGTCAGTAAAGCCTTGACAGGCGTAAAGGCCGGGGTTGCGGGCGTTATTGCGGTTACTGTGGTCAGGCTGGGCAAGTCGGTGATCAAGGACTGGTTTGCGCTCATTCTTGTGGTACTGGCCTTTGTCCTCACCACCTGGTTTGACGTAAGCATTGTGATCATCATTGCCGTGGGTGCTCTGGCGGGCTATCTTTACTATCAGGTCAGGAGGATGAGGCGGCATGATATTGATTAGTCTCTTTCTTGTATTCGCAAAGATCGGTCTGATCGGATTTGGCGGAGGGTATGCCATCTTGACCATCATCCAGCAGGAACTGACCCAGCGGGGGTGGATTGGACAGCAGGAGTTTGCCAATATCGCTGCCATTTCTCAGATCACGCCGGGTCCCATCGCGGTGAACGCCGCCACCTATGTCGGCTATCGGATCGCCGGGTTCTGGGGATCCTTTGTGGCCACGGTGGGCGTTTCTTTACCTTCTTTCGTACTGGTCATCCTTGTCGCCCACTTTATTCTCAAGTTCAAGGAGAGCAGAGTTGTGGCATCCTGCATGAAGGGCATAAGGCCGGTTACGGTTGCTTTTATCGCGTCCGCTGCCATCTTCTTTGCCCTGGAATCCTTTATCAATATCCAGGCGCCGCTTTTTGTAAACTGGGGACCTTTTGTGATCTTCGTGGGCGCTGTCCTGGCAGCTACGTTCACCAAAATCAACGTCATCCTGATTGTGCTTTTGTCCATGGCTGCCGGGCTGATACTGTGTTGAGAGGCTGAATGCAGCAAAAAGGCCCATGCAAAAGCATTGGGCCTGACTGATTTTAAAGGTTGCTGACTTCGATCTCAAGGCTATAGATGGAATCTGCACCGCAAGCGATTATTCAACAATAAAATGCTTGATCTCGTTGATAAAATCCTCAGGATGCTCACCGTGAATTTCCATCTTGATGGGTTTGCTGAGATCCAGGCTGAAAATGCCCATGATGGACTTGGCATCAACGATATATCTTCCTGATGTGAGATCCACATCAAAGTCATACTTGTTGACGATATTGACAAAATCCTTCACATCATTGATGGACTTCAGTAAAATATTAAATGTATTCATAAGATGCACCGCCTTCCATGCGTTAATTTTGCAAAATCAACCATACTACTTTATATTAGTATCCTATAAGGCATATAGTCAATAATTATTATGTTAAGATTTTGTTAAAGGTGTTTGGCATTTTTTTCTAAGACCATGAGATATCAGCATGGTTCATCAGGAATGGCAGAAGAAAGATAATACCGCATGGAAAACTAGTTGGGAGTGTTGAGACAGTTTGGAAAGCATGAATCATACAGCAAACGGAAAACGAGTAGCCTTCATCACACTGGGATGCAAGGTTAATATTGCTGAAACAGAGGGCATGAAAAGGCTCTTTGAAAAAGCCGGTTATCAGGTTGTGGACAGCGATGATTATGCCGACGTGTACGTGGTCAATACCTGTACGGTCACCAATATGGGGGATCGCAAGTCCAGGCAGATGCTGCGGAGGGTTCATGGCATCAATCCCGACGCGGTGGTTGCAGCAGTGGGGTGTTTTGCTCAGGTATCGCCAGAAGAGGCGGCAAAAATAGAAGGAGTCAGCTTGGTTGTTGGCAACAACATGAAGCACGAAATAGTTTCCCTGGTGGAGCAGGCTGCCCATCGCATGGGAAAAACCATTCATGTACGAAGCAGGCAGCAATTGTCTGATTTTGAGGAATTGCCCGTCGAGACCTATACGGGGCATACCCGTGCGTTTATCAAGGTGCAGGACGGATGCGACCAGTTCTGCTCCTATTGCATTATTCCCTATGCCAGGGGACCCGTGCGCAGCCGGAAGATGGAGGACGTTCTGAGGGAAGCGGAAAGCTTTGCACTGCAGGGATTCAAAGAGGTAGTGCTAACCGGCATACACATCACCTCCTATAAGGACGGCGCCACAGGGGCCGATCTGATGGCTCTTGTTGAGAAAATCAATCGGGTTGACGGCATTGAGCGCATCAGGCTGGGATCCCTGGAACCCATGTTCATTACGCGGGAGTTCATAGAACAGGCGAGGGGCATAACAAAACTTTGTCCCCATTACCACATCTCTTTGCAAAGCGGAAGTGCCGAGACATTGAAACGGATGAACCGCAGGTATACACCTGAGGACTTCAGGCAGATTGTGACAGCCCTGAAGGAAGAGATTCCCGATGTGGCGATCACCACTGATGTGATGGTAGGCTTTCCAGGTGAGACAGAGCAGGAGTTTGAGGAGTCCTATGCCTTTTGCGGGGAGATGGGCTTTCTGTGGGCCCACGTGTTTAAGTATTCCCCCAGGAAAGGAACACAGGCGGCACGGTTTAAGGACCAGGTTCCCCCGGAGGTGAAGGAAGAGAGGAGCCGGGCAATGATCGCCCTGGCGGAAAAGAACCGTGAAGCGTTCTTCAGGCGATTCGTCGGTACGACGCAAAAGGTCCTGTTCGAACAGCCCGTGAATGGCACGCCTGACTTGGTTGAAGGGCTTACACCCAATTATATACCGGTGGAAGCACGGCTTGATCAGTCGGTGATTGGCAAGATCTTACCTGTCAGATTGGTGGGTATTCATGGCGAGCGCATGGTGGGCGTACCATTAGATTAAAGGTTGGTTACAAAGCTTATGAAAGCTTGATTTCAGATCACAGATATATTAAGATTAAATCATCAGAGGTTGGAATATTCATGCAATAGAAACTGCGGGCTTATTTTGACAGATTAATATTAGCGCGCTGGTCGATTGACTCTTGGATAAAAGAAACTTATTCAAAGGTTTTGCGATCTGTCATTCAAGGAGATGCATCATCGGTCGATTTTGGAGAAAGCGGGTGAGATCATGAACCAAGGCACCGTAAAGTTTGACTTTAGCAATGAGTATCCGAACCAAACCCGTGAGATCATTCTAAAGGTCTATGAAGCACTTACGGAGAAAGGATACAACCCGATTAACCAGATAGTGGGATACATTATGTCCGGAGATCCTACTTATATAACCAGCCATAACAATGCAAGAAGCCTGATCAGCCGCGTGGAGCGCGATGAAATTCTGGAAGAACTGCTGCGCTACTACCTCGAAAAAAGATAATATTACCCCACAATGATGAACCTGCCTTGTGGCAGGTTTTTTTGTTGTACGGGATATGCCCGATGCACGATGTTTGTGGTATATTAGTGGAGGGCCAGTCCCAAACCGGCCTGTTGAATGATATCCATAACAGGCCATGCATGCAGGGGGGAATCATTTGGAGTACCGTTTTTTGGGTAAAACGGGGATAAAAGTTTCACGGCTATGCTTTGGCGCTTTGGTGATCGGACCGCTTCAGAGGAACATGAGCGTTGAGGAAGGCGCAGCGGTTATAGAGGAAGCACTGCGGCTGGGTGTCAACTTCATCGATACGGCCGACCTTTATGATACTTATTCCTATATTAAACGTGCCATTGAAAGAAGCGGCATCAGACCTGTGATTGCGTCTAAATGCTATGCCTACACCCGGGAGGATGCCAAGCGCTGCCTGGACAGGGCGCTTACCGAAACAGGCGTTGATACCATTGATCTGTTCCTGATGCATGAACAGGAGAGCGAGCACACCATCCGCGGACATTGGGAAGCGTTTGAATACTACCTGGAGCAGAAACAGACCGGTGTGATCCGGGCTGTTGGGATTTCCACCCACCACATCGCAGCGGTGAAGGCCGCTGCCGCCATCCCGGAGATGGATGTCATCCATCCCATAGTCAACAAGCGCGGCCTGGGGATCTGCGACGGTACCGTCGATGAAATGCTTGCAGCCATAAAGGCAGCACATGACGCGGGGAAGGGCATATACGGCATGAAAATATTCGGCGGAGGGAACCTCTTGGGAGATTTTGAGGATGCCCTGAGGTTTGCATTGGGCATACCCTGGTTGGATGCCATTGCCGTAGGTATGCAGAGCATTGATGAAGTCCGCATGAATGTGGCTTTGTTTGAAGATATTGAAGCCATCAGGCGCTTTGGCGGCCGGCCTGCATCAGGACCCAGAAAGGCATTGCATGTGGATTTCTGGTGCGAGGCTTGCGGAAAATGTGTCGGGCACTGCCATCAAAAAGCCCTGTCCCTGAAAGATGGCAAACTGCTGATCGATCATGACCGATGCGTTACGTGCGGGTATTGCTCCGCGGCCTGCCCGGTGTTTGCATTAAAGGTATATTAACGGCATTTACTTTCGTACCAAAAAAGCGAGAGAGGTTGACACCAGGCCGGCACAGGTTTAAAATGATTATTGAATTTAATAAGAATCATACGGTACAATCTTCGGGGCAGGGTGGAAGTCCCTACCGGCGGTAATATGGCTTGGCCATTAGCCCGCGAGCGACATGCACGATCCGGTGAGATTCCGGAGCCGACAGTTATAGTCTGGATGGGAGAAGATGATCGTTTTCTCTGTAAAAACCCCTGAGATTGCTTCAGGGCTTTTTTATATCTTAATATTGATATACGCTACCGGTCCTGGAGCATCTCCGGCCGGAAAAACACCCCTGATTGTACTGCAAAAAAGGAGTGTTTTTTTATGCAGTCAAACAGGACAAAATTCGTTGCCAAGGTGGGGGTCCTGGCGGCATTGGCTTCGGCCATCATGTTTATCGAGACCCCGCTTCCCTTCATGCCACCTTTCCTGAAACTGGACCTGAGTGAAATCATTGTACTCTTGGGTGCCTTTTCCATGGGGCCACTGGCAGGGGTGGTCATTGAACTGATAAAGAACCTGGTCCATCTGCCGTTTACCATAACCGGGGGTGTGGGAGAGATGGCCAACTTTGTTGTGGGCTGTTCCTTTGTGGTTCCGGCCGCATGGGTGTACAAACGGAACAAATCGATTAAGACGGCCATCAGGGGATTGGCTATCGGCTCTATTGTCATGGTGTTAATGGCTACATTGGTTAACTATTTTGTTATGATTCCGCTCTATGTGGAGATTTTCGCCGATAAGTTCAACATCACCCCTGAAGAATCACTTAAGAGCATTATCCAATCGGGTGCCGAGAAGAATCAGAACATTGTGGATCTTGCGACCCTCATTCTCTATGGGATAATCCCATTCAATATTGTCAAGGTTATCGTGGTTTCGTTGCTCACCTTTGTTTCCTATAAGCGGGTTTCGCCCATACTTCACAGGTGAGAATGGGTTTTGTATGAAACGGGCAAAGGGGGACCGAAAAGTATGTTAATTTTTTAATAAAGTGCCCCGCGGAATGGGCAAACTACCTTTACAACCCTTGCCGTTTCATGTATGCTAATATGTGGTTATGACTTACAAAAGGAAGGAGTTACGGGATATGAAGCAATACCTTGAGATTGAAAGCATATTGGCAAGAGAAATCCTGGATTCACGCGGAAACCCCACCGTTGAGGTTGAAGTAGTTGTGGAAGGCGGTTTTGTTGGCCGCGCAGCAGTTCCTTCCGGTGCTTCAACAGGTGCGTTTGAGGCTGTCGAGCTCCGGGACGGCGACAAGAGCCGCTATCTTGGTAAGGGCGTCCAGAAAGCGGTTGACAATGTCAATGAAATCATTGCCCCCGAGATTGTGGGTATGAACGTATTTGACCAGGTCCTCATCGACAAGAAAATGATCGAACTGGACGGCACGCCCAACAAGAGCAAGCTGGGTGCCAACGCCATCCTGGGTGTATCGCTGGCTGTTGCCAAGGCGGCGGCAGAAGCGCTGGGTCTGCCCCTTTACCAGTATATCGGAGGAACCAACGCCAAGGTTCTGCCTGTTCCCATGATGAACATCATCAACGGCGGCAAGCATGCCGACAACAGTGTGACCATACAGGAATTCATGATCATGCCCGTTGGCGCCAAGAGCTTCAAGCAGGCACTCCAGTGGTGCGCTGAAGTGTTCCACAACCTCAAGAGCGTGCTGAAGGGCAAGGGTTACTCCACCGCAGTGGGTGACGAGGGCGGCTTCGCTCCCAACTTGAAGTCCGACGAGGAAGCTATCCAGGTTATCCTTGAGGCTATTGAGAAGGCCGGCTTCAAGCCCGGTGAAGATTTCAGAATCGCCATCGATGCCGCCTCCACCGAGATGTATGATGAAGCCAAGGCTAAGGGTAAGGAAGGCATGTACTATTGGTGGAAGACCGACAAGTGGATGACCAAGGAAGAAATGGTCAGCTTCTGGGAAGAGATGTGCAGCAAGTATCCCATCATCTCCATTGAGGACGGCGTTGCCGAGGAAGACTGGGAAGGCTGGAAGCTGCTCAC